>Ga0208644_1002349_pt1 | contig 15157 bp, 32 predicted proteins | sample VirMetDEL_Nov_18_FD_184517 | JGI IMG/M metagenome (GOLD analysis project Ga0208644, IMG submission 184517) | Aqueous microbial communities from the Delaware River and Bay under freshwater to marine salinity gradient to study organic matter... | ecosystem: Environmental > Aquatic > Marine >... | reverse complement strand
GTAAATTATTGTCTAAACTAGCTTTTAGGTCAACTTATAGTGAAAATCTAGCTGCAAGTAGGTCTATTATATCTAAGTTTACGGATTACAATATACTAGAAAAAGCATCTATACTATTAACCCCTACCGCATATTCTGATGCAAGGGTACACTCTGTAAAGACTTATACAGGTGATGAATTTATTACTAATGGGGATTTTAATGGAGATGCTAGTGATTGGACTTTAACTAACGCAGCTTGGCAACAAGGTAGTGGTAATGGTGAAGTAAAGCTAACTCAACCAAGTTCAGGAATTTCTTCTATATATCAATTAGGTCATACTTATACAGAAGGTATGACGTTAAGATATAAATTTAGAATAGTTGATTATTCAGGAAGTCCAAGCATTAGAATTGATGGATATAGTGGTGGTAATCCGTTAAATACAACCACAACTTTTCCTGCAAGTAGTGGTGATGTAGATATTACTATAAAGACAGATAGAGCAGGTGTTGGTGTTTTTTTATATATAGTAGGTGGTAGAGCAGGTGATTATATTGTATTAGATGATATATCAGTAGTAGATGTATCATCAGACTTTGACTTCGATAGAGCAAGTAGTGCTACAAGAATAAACTCTGATGGTTTAGTACAAGATATGCAGAGTATTACTGACCCTGAATTAGTACTTAATGGTGATTTTGAGGAGTTGGGTGATGATTTAGTTACTAATGGTAGCTTTGACACAGATAGTGATTGGGTTAAAGCACCTAGTGGTGTAACAATTAGTGGAGGTTCAGCAAACTTTAATTCAGCATCTGATACTTATGTTTATCAAGATATTCTAACTGCAACTAAAACTTATAAAATTATATTTAGTGGTACTATAAATACAGGCTCATTTTACATTGGAGAAAATGGGGTTGCAGCTAATGTATATACATCAGGTACATATACAAATGAAGTAGCTTATTTTACCGTATCAAGTAGTGCAAGATTTATTATAAGAAAAACGGGAGCAGGAACTTTAGATGCTTCAATAGACAACGTATCAGTACAACAAGTAGACCCTAATGATAGGTGGACTTTAGGTACAGGTTGGAGTATTGAAGATGGTGTAGCAGTAGCTTCAAACTCTAGTGCTAATGCTACGCAAGAAACATTCACGATAGATGCAGCTAAAACTTATAAGATAGATTTTACTATTTCTGATTATGGAGGTGGAACTTTTTTCATAACTTTTGGTGGTAATGATAACTCTTCTAATTTCACAGCTAATGGCAATTATACTGTTTATATAACTCCTACCAATAGAGTTAATAATATATTTTATTTAAGAGCTTCAGGTTTTACAGGTAAAATAGACAACATATCAGTAAAAGACATTACATTTAGTACAGATGTAGATTTAGCTAGAATAAACTATGATAGTAATGGAGATAATGGTCATATATTGTTAGAGCCTACTTCTACTAATCTTATTACTTATAGTGAGGATTTTAGTGAGTGGACTAAATCAAATGTTACCATTACATCGAATTCAATAATTTCGCCTGATGGAAGTTTAAATGCATCTTTAATGACTATTAGTGGGGGTGTTTCTGACCAAAGAATATATAAAGATATTTCTTATAGTGGTACTAATACAGTTTCAATATTTGCTAAAGCATCAGATTCAAATTGGTTGTCGATAAGGATAGGTAGTTCTGTTAATAAATGGTATGACTTGGAAAATGGTGTTTTAGGTGATAGTACAATAACAACTGCTTATGTTGATGCAGATATACAAGACTTTGGTAATGGTTGGTATAGGTGTATTTTAGTTTTTACTGATAATTTTAATACAAGCACAAGAATATATCCTGCCGAAGGTAATCTTGATGTAACACATACAAGTGGTTCTGTTTACATTTGGGCAGCACAAGCAGAAGCCTTATCCTACGCTACATCGTACATACCAACACTAACGGGTAGTACAGTTACAAGAGCAACAGAAACACTAACAGGTAGTGGTAATAGTACATTAATAAACTCAACAGAGGGTGTGTTATATGCAGAGATAGCAGGGTTAGTTGATGACGATTCAGCTAGTAATAGTTATCATAGGATAATATCAATATCTGACAACTCAACCACAAATAGAGTAGAATTAAAAGCTCTAAACGACGGTACGCTTGAATTTAGATTTGACAGTAGCTCTAGTGATATTAGGCTATATCATACAAGCTTTGATTTCACAATTTTTAATAAAATAGCTTTAGTTTGGGAAAGTGGTAGATGCGCCGCCTATTTAAATGGAGTGAAAGTTGTAGAAGACTTGACATTTTCTACATTTAGCAGTAATGCTTTGCACGAACTATCTTTTGATAGCCCATACGATGGTGGTTCAAATTTCTTTTACGGTAAATGCAAAGCACTAGCAGTATTTAATGAGGCTTTAAGTGATGACGAACTAGAATTACTAACAGGTGTAACTAACTATGGTTCATTCGGTGAACTAGCATCAGCTAACGGATATACAATTATATAATGGGAAAAGGTATAGTAAAATTAGGAGAAGGTAATTGGGCAGTTAAAGATGGTAATCTACTAGCTGCTAAAGAAACCAATGGTAGATTCAAGAATGCAGAGTTTACTGTTACTAGAGGTACAGATGCTACTTATGTAGGTAAAGATGGTCTTATATCTAATGAAACAGGTGATAACACCCCTCGTATAGACTTTACAGATAATACTGATGGTCATTTATTACTTGAACCACAGAGTACTAATCTTATTCCTTATAGTGAGGATTTTGAGCAATGGGCAGAAGAAGTTAATATAGATGTAACTAACAACTCTACAACTAGTCCTGATGGTACGCAAAACGCTGCAAAACTACAGCTAACAGGCTCTAGTGGTGGAACAGATGGCAAAATAAGTATTAATGTTAGTCCAAGTGCTACTACACATACTTTCTCAATATTCGCTAAAAAGGGAAATCACGATTATATTTATATATGGATGAATATGAGTGTTGGAAGCAATATTACTAGATGGATAGATTTAAACGATGGTAGTGTTAATGAAGGAGGTGGAACTGCAACAGTTACTACTACATCTTTTAGCAATGATTGGTGGAAAATAGAATACACGTTTGATGCTACAAATTTGTCAAAAATTAAACTAGAAGTAGCTGATGATGGCGTAAGTACAGGAACAGGAGGGGATAACATTTATGTGTGGGGCGCACAACTAGAAGCCTTACCCCACCCAACTTCTTACATACCTACTAATGGCTCAACAGTAACTAGAGATGCAGATACTTGCACAGATGCAGGTGAAGCTGCTGACTTTAATAGTGAAGAAGGAGTGTTATATGCAGAGATAGCTGCACTAGCTGAAGAAAGCGCAAGTAAAAGAATTACAATAAGTGATGGAAGTTTAACAAATAGAATAACTTTAAGTGTTGCAGGAAATATAATAAGTGGTTTTATTAATGTTAATAATGTAACGCAATATACTTTTTACGAGTCAGGTCAAAACATAACAAGTTATAATAAAATCGCAGTCAAGTATAAAGCTAATGATTTTGCATTATGGATAAACGGAGTAGAATATGATATTAGTACAAGTGGCTCTATTTTCTCAGCTAATACTCTTAATGTAATTAATTTTGCTAACGCTACTATTACAGATAATGACTTTTATGGTAAAGTCAAAGCAATAAGAGTATATAAAGAAACAGATGGTATAGATTTAGCAACACTAACAAGTTAATAGTTATGACTAAAAGGGTAATAAATACACCTATGGTATCAACAAGGGTAATTTACTTTACATAAGAAAGCATATATGATAAAAGAATTTAAAAATCTTTACAAATGAATAAAATAGGAAAATACGAATTTGATAGCTTAGAACAAGCAGAAAGCAAAATAAACGCTTTAGGAACGTCAACAGACGAAGATGGTAACACATATCCAACACACAAGCATTGTGTCGTTAAACTTGGTTATATCGTCTTAGAGCAAGGTGAATACAATGAAGAAGGCGAAGAAACTAAAGCACCTGTACTTTCTGACAAGTATCACGTTGATGTATTATGGAAAGGTTTAGAGCCAATAAATCCTGATGCTGAAGTATTAACATATATTGAACCTAATGATTGGTATTACAACAGAATAGATATTTCTGACAATGGTATTCATTCATTTATGGGTTTAGATTATCAATTATATAAATTCTAATGGCAAGGGTGTCGGCAGTACAAGAAATAGCACTTATGAAGCAAAGGATGGATTCTATGGAAAATAAGTTGGATAAGATGGATAAAAAGTTAGATGATTTAACAAAAAATCTTCTTGACCCTGATAAAGGTGTGATTTCTCGTGTAAATAAAAATACTTCTGCTCGACTAACTATGCAAAAAGCACTATGGGGGTTGTGGAGTATTGTAATCGGCTCGTTAGTAGCATATTTTATTACTAAAAATGGCTAAGATAGTTGGTAGTACCTATCGTAAAAAGGTAAGTTCTAAAAGACCTAATAGACATTCTAAGAACGCATCTAAAGGGCAAAACGGATATAAGAATAAATATAGAGGACAGGGTAAATAATGGAAGAAGTTTTTAGATTAATTGAGGGTTACGGATTATCTGTTGTATTGTTAATGGGAAGTCTTTATGTATTATATCAATTTGCTTTTTTTTCTATTAAAGAAGTTAAAGTTGGTTTTGAAAAAAGACACGAAGCATTACACGAACAAATGAACGAAGTCAAAGAAAAACTTAATATTATTCTTGAATTTATTAAAAGTAAAAAGTAATGGATTGTAATTGTATGAATAAAGAGCTTTGCAAAAAAGGCTGTGAAACTGCTGAAACTGCTGAAACTGCTGAAACTGCTGAACATTTGGGTTTTGATGCTTGGATAGATGATATGGAAGAACAAGAACAACCTCAACAATGTTCTATTGACAATCCTGACTGCGAAAACTGTGGTAGCTGATGAAACTGCTGAACCTTAGATTTAACAATTCCGTTGATAGCACAAATGGTATTTTATTCCACGAGAGCTTCATTGGATTTGACTTTCTGTGTTATACTCTTGAAGATGAATACAGAGTTGATAAAGTAAAAGGAGAAACAAGAATACCTTTCGGAACTTATGAAATTAAATTTAGAAAAGAAGGTGGCTTTCATAATAAATATAGCCAAAGATTTGCCGATATACATTGTGGTATGCTTCATATCACTAACGTTCCTAACTTTGAGTATATTCTTATACATTGTGGAAATACTGATGAAGATACTTCAGGGTGTTTACTCGTTGGCGATTCGCAAGAAAACAATTCTTTAATTTCTGATGGTTTTATAGGAAAATCATCACAAGCATACAAACGTATTTACAAAATGATTGCCGATGAACTTAATAGAGGCGAAAAAGTTTTTATTGAATACAAACACATAAATGACTATATGGGTATTTAACCCTTGCCAAAGGGTTCACATAGGGTAGTTTATACCCTATATAATAAAGATAAAGATAAAGATATAGTTAAAGATAAAGATAAAGATATGAGTATTTTAGGAAAAATATTTAGTAGTGGAGCAAAAGAACTTGTTGAATCTGTTGGCTCTGTTGTAGATGAATTACATACAAGTAAAGAGGAAAAAGAAGAACTTAAAATTAAGTTTGAGGAAATGATTAATTCTTATGAATCTAAGATGCAACAAGAGGTTACAAAGCGTTGGGAAGCAGATATGCAGGGTAATTGGCTTACCAAATCCATAAGACCGTTATCATTAGCTTTTTTACTAATTGTACTTACTGTATTTACTCTTGTTGACTTTGGATATGTAGATATGGACATTAAAGATTCTTGGATTGACCTATGGCAATTATTAGCCATCACAAGTTTCGGAGCATATTTTGGTGGTCGCTCATACGAAAAAATTAAGAAATAACTTTTTACTTCCCCTATTTTATTTATATTTGCACATACTTTGTATGATGGATATAGTTTTGTTTTAGTTTTCGAATGGGGTGCTTCTCGGCATCCCATTTGTTTTTTAACATCTTTTTTTTTATATTCGCAAAAAAAACTATGAAGCAATTTAGACCAAGATTATCTGAATCTGAATACGAAGTTATCCAAAGATTAAGACAAAAAGAAGTCCGTAACGTACTCGTTATTGGAGATTTACACGCACCATTTATTAAGGGTCAATGCAATGATGGGGAATCTTATTTAGAGCATTGTTTAGAAGTCTATGAAAACAATAATTGCAATGATGTAATCTTTATAGGAGATTTAATTGATTCACATTTCTCATCATTTCACGAAACACATCCTGATGGCTTTGGTGCAGGAGAAGAACTTGATAGAGCCATAGACCAATTAAAAGTTTGGCACGATGCTTTTCCTAACGCAAGGGTTTGTATTGGCAATCACGATGCTATAATTTCTCGTAAGGCAGTAGCTATGGGTATATCACAAAGATGGCTTAAAGACCTTTCAGATGCTTTACAAGTACCTACTTGGACATTTGATGATAGCTTTGAACAAGATGGCGTTATCTATACACACGGAACAGGAAGTAGTGGTAGAAGTGCCGCCCATAATCGTATGGTAAATTGGGGTAAGTCTGTTGTTCAGGGTCATATACATACTGAATGTAGTGTTTCTTGGCATTGCACTAAGACTGCAAGGCATTTTGCTATGCAGGTAGGTTGTGGTGTAACTAATACTAATCAATATGCACTTGCCTATGCTAAGAACTTTACTAAGCGTTCAATCATAGCTTGTGGTGTTGTATTGAATAATGGTAAGTTGCCAATTACATTTCCAATGCACTTAGGATAATAATACTTATCTAGTAGCAAAACTTTTTTTATATTTTTATTAATTTTTTTTTGGTAGTTTGAATTTATTTACTAACTTTGCCGAAGTTATTAATTAAAACAAAACAATTATGTCAGAAAATTTAAAAGTAGAAATGGTAAAGAAAGGCGATGTACTTTTCTTATTGGATAGCGTTATCGAAGGAATGAACGAATTGCTATCAAGAGATGAAAACTCTCAAGTCGATTGGGTTAACAATGGTAATGAATTATTAAAAGAATGGTATGATGGCAGAATTGCATCAAGAAGTTTGGATATATATTCATTGACCAACCTAAGAAATCAAATAACTAATCTTAAATAAATATTATTATGTCAGTAGAAATTAAAACAGAAACTAAGAAAGAATCTTTACGAAGATTATTTATGGAAAATGGTCTAGTACAAGAAGATGTGTATAAAGACAAAAGAGGATTTGTTATTATCACAAGAACAGGAATTGATAAGATTATCAGCAATCGTAATATTCAAGTTAACTATGAGCCAATAGTTATGGAAAGAGATTGGGTAGTTATGCGATGTATAGCTAAGATGGTAAAAGGAAAAGAGATTGGCGAAACTGTTGTAGAATCTTTTGGGGAATGTTCAAAAGAAAATACTGTTGGTATGGCAGGTAAGTTTCCTGTGGCTATGGCAGAAAAAAGAGCCAAATCAAGAGCAGTACTTATGCTTACAGGCTTTTATGAGCAAGGTGTTTATGGTCAAGATGAAATGGCGGAATAATGGATTGGATAGATGATATACTTGCAAGTGAGCCTATCACTAATACACAGATAGCTATTATTGAAGGCTTACTTACAGGTGTTCCTTATGAACAAGAAGTCATAAGGGATATAGAAAGTGGCTTATTGCATTTAACATATCAGGAAGCATATGACTTAATAACAAAGTTAAAAAATGATTATATATCAAATGACCCTAAAGAACAGTTTAATAAAAGAAGTAAATTATGAAACTAAAACACGCATTGACTAAAGAAGGTGCTATACTTAGCATAACAAGAAGTCAGTTAGGAAAATTAAACGATGGCAAAAAGCCAATAGGCATTATGAAATCTTTTATAGACCTTTATATGATGGAATCTGATGAAAGGATAATAGAAGCCTATAAACAAGAATTTGGAAAGGATTTAGTAATAGTAGAAAAAAATTAATTATGAAAATAGCAACAAATGAATTTGAAAAATTCGTAAGAATTACAGGAATGACTAAACGTAGATTTAGCGAAGTAACAGGATTGAAGGGTTCAAGTGTAGATAAATACTTAAATGACCCAACAATGTTAAGATTAAAGCACCTTCAATTATTAGCAGAAGCAGATGAATTTAAAAATCAAGAGGTTGGGGATGTTGAACTATTAAATATGATTAACTATGAAGAATAGTGAAGAAAGAAGGCAAGCGTTGATAAAAGCAGTCTGTTCAATATACGGAATAAATAAAGATATGTTATTTAGTCTAAGTAGAAAAAGAGAGATTATCAATGGCAGAAGAATGATATTGTACTTTTTGAGAAAGCATTATGCAGAAACGTATTTGCAAATTGCAGAGTTATTCAATATGAATCACGCAACGGTTATTCATCACGTTACACAAATGAAAAACTTTTTAGAGTTTGATAAAATAGAGATTATGAACTACATTAAAGTTAGGGATTATGTCTTTGAACAAAATAGTGAAGTCACACTATCAGAGGAACTTGACCTGCTAAAACAAGAAAAAGTCTTATTAGATGATAGGATAAATGATATTATTAACGAATTAAATTTATTAGAAAATGGAAATTAACGGAACTTTAGAAGCTAAATTCGACACAAAAGAATTTAAAAGTGGATTTAAGAAAAAAGAATTTGTAGTCAATACAGGGGGAGAATATCCTCAATCTATCAAATTAGAGGTTGTAAAAGATAACATAGAAAAGTTAGATGCAATGACTTTAGGTACTGAAATCAGTTGTAAGATTGATATTAGAGGTAGATTGTATGAAGGAAATTACTACAATAATATATTAGCTTGGTCAGTAAGTGTTGGTGGTGCTAAAACTGAAAAGACTGAAACTGCTAAAGTTGAGGAATCAGACTTGCCATTTTAAGGTAAGAGAGCTGATAAAATTATTTGATTGTGAAATCGAATATTAAAAGAAAAAATGTAAAGAGGGTGGATAAGCTATTAAAGGCTAATGCCACCCTCAATGCTAATATTGGGATAGACAGCACCAAATCCGAAATAGAAGCAATTAGAAAGGATATAAGAGCCAATATAAGAAAGATTAAAGACTTATGTCCTTATACATATTCAATAATACAAGTTGATGATAACCATAAAACAATACATTAATGAATTGGAATAGCAAAGCAAAAGAATATTCAGATGTTAAGAATTTAACAATTAAACAAAGAGAAGAACTTATTTATATATTGAAATATAACGGTATGTCCGTAAAGGATATAGCGGAAAAGTTTGGCATAAGTAAAAGCAGAGTTTATGAACACTTAAAAAAATCTGATTAATATGAAGTATGAAACTGAAAAAGATAGAAGAAGGCAAGAGAGAGCAATGATGTTATTCTGCCACGCATTTGACTTGGTTGGAATAGATAGGGGAGAATTTGAAGCTGTTGATTATGACCTAAGAGATAAGCAAGAAAGACTTATAGGTGCTTTAGAAGTTAAAGGTTGCCCTGATAGAAAAATAGATGACTTATTAACTGTGCAGGTAGCTATAAGAAAGTTGGTTGATTTACAAAGGCATCAGAAGAATATTAAAAGACCTGTGGCACTTTGTTGGGCATTTGATGATGGTATTGTATATGAAAGAATAGAGAATCTTTTTGGTAGATTTGAGATAGGTGGTAGAAGTCCAAGAGCAGGAAATCATAATGATATTGAGATAATGGCTAAGGTAGAAATAAAAAATTTAAAAAAAGTTTTGTATTAATTAAAAAAATTTATTTATCTTTGCCGAAGTATTAACAATTAAACTGAAACATTATGACTAAAGAAACTAAAAAGTACCCATTTAATGAGGGCGATGACTATTGGACTGTTGAAAGAACTTTTGATGGCAATGAATTTGAAGCAGTATGGTCTTGTTGGGATTTTATCAGCGAAGAACTATATGATGAAAACCCTGAAAAATTGTTATTTGCAACAGAACAAGAAGCGATAGAGTTTATTGCAAATATAAATGCAGGTACAGTAGAATATTTTTTTAACCCTAAAAACTAAGACAATGGCTAAAAGAATGACAGATACAGATAAGTGGAAGAAAAGATTTGTAAAAGAATTATCGCCACAACACAAGTTACTATGGTTCTATATATTAGATGACTGCAATCACGCAGGTATATGGGAAGTAGATTTGGAAGTAGCTTCTATTAGGATAGGTTACGATTTAAAGAATGATGACTTATTATTTTATTTTCTTGATAAGGTAATACCTTTTGACAATGGCGATAAGTGGTTTATTCCTGAATTTATTGACTTTCAATATGGCGAATTAAATCCTAACTCTAATGTTCATAAATCAGTAATTTCTTTACTTGAAAAATATAATCTTGAAGGGTATATGAAGGGTTCACAAACCCTACCTAATAGGGTACAAGATAAAGATATGGATAAAGATAAAGATATAGTTAAGGATAAGGCTAAAGCTAAAAGATTTATCAAACCTTCTTTTGATGAAATTACTGATTATTGTAATGAAAGAAATAACAATGTTAGTGCAGAAAAGTTTTATAACTATTACGAAAGTAACGGTTGGAAGGTAGGTAAAAATGCAATGAAAGATTGGAAAGCCTGTGTAAGAACTTGGGAAAGCAATACTACCCAAGAAAAAGAAAAAGTATCGCAACCTAAACAAGTATTAACAGCTTGGCAACAAGCAAGAAAACAAATAAACAATGACTAATTATACAAAAGAATTTTGGAAAGAATATAATAAAAACAGAGGTTATGCTTCTGAATTTACAAAAAAGTATGTAAAAAAAATGTTTAACAATCCAACATTAAAAGGCAAAAGTAATGTTCAATGGGATGCTTACTTTATGGTTACAGGATTTTTGATAAGTGAAAAAGAAGATAAAAGAAGAACTCAAAGCAGATTAAATTATACACTATGATGATAGATAAGAGCAAACAAATTTGGTATAGATTTACTAATGATAGAGAGCAATTAAACATTGATTGTGTAGATGCACTAAGCAAATGTTATCTGATGTTAGGGCAAAAGCCTGATACAGAACAAATTGTGATGATGTCGAAACTGCTAGTGGATGACTTGTCGAGATTTTACGGAAGTATGCAGATGGATGAAGTTATGTTTGCCTTTGAACAAGGTGTAAAACATTCTGATAGTGGTGGCTTTGTCAATGTTCGTAATTGGAATATTTGGCTAAAGGAATACAAATCTAAGGCACAATTAAAAAGACAACAAAAGCAACTAACTGATTATGAGAGAGATAGAGAGGGTCAGGAGATGATAGGGGAAACTATTAACAAAGCTAAAAGATTAAATTATGAGAAATAAAATTAACCCAAAAGAAGTATTTAAGTATTTTTTTATGTACTTAGGATTATTGTCAATAATAACAATGATACTTAAAAATATTATTTAAAAGTAACGATATGGAAATGATTATAATAGCTCTTTTGCTTATTTCAGTTTTATATCTTATATTCGCACTCAATGATTTAAAATCTGATATTGCAGATATAGAATTTAGAATGGATATTCTCAAAGATATATGTGCAGACTACGATAAAAGAATAAAAGAATTAGAAGATGGCAGAAAGCACAAGGTTAAGCGAAGAAAGAGTACAAATAAGTATAGTCGAATATTTAAAGTTTCAATATCCAAATGCCTTGTTTACTGCAACAATGGGTGGTCAGTTTCAAAGACATTACTCACAAAGACTAAAAGCAAAGCGTACAGGATATTTAAAAGGAGTATCAGACTTGCTTATATTCGAGCCAAACGAAACGTACAACGGCTTGTTTATAGAGCTTAAAAAAGACAAGAAGTGTTATCCCTCCAAAGAACAAAAGATATTCATTGAGAAGGCTTTAAATAGGGGTTATTACGCAATATGTTGCAAAGGCTTTGACCATTGCAGGGAAATAATAGATAAATATTTTAAAAACGAATTATGATTGAGAAAAGCAAATACTACTACGATTTCAAGAGGAATGTAGATGAAACCTCACTTGAAACTGCGAAAGAAAGAAATGTACCTAACTACTACATTGGTTCTGTTTATGGGTATGAAGCTCGTAAAGTGGTCGAGGATTGGAATTTATCCTACAATATTGGAACTGCCACTACATATTTATTGAGAGCAGGTAAGAAGGCTGAACAAGGTATGTCGAGTAAAGAAAAACACATTGAGGATATTAAAAAAGCTATTAATCATCTTAATTTTGAGATAGAAAAGTTAGAAAATGAGCATTAATATAGAAGATAGAAAAGATAGAAGGGGTGGTGGATATGCTAAACGCAAATTTACTACTGAAGAAGCCGATAATATTCGCAAAGAATATGGTTCAGGTGGCATAAGTCAGACTAAGTTAGCACAAAAATATGGTGTTAGTCAGCCAATTATTAATATGATTCTACGAAGAAAAACCTATAATAAGTAAAATAAATTAAATTATTTTGTTGTTTATATAAAAAAGTTTATTATATTTGTAAATAATTTAAAACTAAAACATTATGAAAGCAAAAGAAATTAAAGATTACTTAGTAAGTAACTACGGAGAGTGCAGACACGATGCAAAGAAAGTAGAGAAAGCACTAATCAACACTTCAAAAGCATTTGAATTAGATAAGAAGGATTTATTTCACTTCATATTCGAATGCGAACCATTAACAGGAACACACTCCTATGGATTTCATACTGCTTACGGTAGAGAGATACACAGAGTATTTGAAGGGGAATACTATGGGGCATAAGGGGGTAGGGGGGTACTTCAATGCTCCAATGATAAATAAACTAAACGATAACGAATTTAACTATATTATTATGATTACTAAAAAAGAAGCAAAGCATCTACTAAGAAAAATGGAAAAAGACAACAGAATGTTCTCTCTTGAATTTATCAAGAAGGATGGAAGTAAGAGAGTTATGTTGGCAAGATTTAATGTAACAAAAGGATTGAATGGCAATGGTCAACGATACAATCCTGCTGACTACGATTTAATCAATGTGTATGATATGAATAAAAACGCTTATAGAAGCGTACCATTGAATAGATTACTTTGGGTTAGAACAAAAGGTAAAAGATACTATGTAAGTGCCTAAAGTTTGTTTTTTGTTTTGTTGATGGAAGGTATGTGTTGAAACTGCCTTCCATTTTTTTTTATACTACTGAAACTGCTATTGGAACTGCTACTGAAACTGCCATTGAAACTGCCCTGAAACTGCCATTAGTCTGCTAAAAAAAAGACAACTACCCTACCCTACCCTACCCCACCCCGACCTCCATCAGACCTCCTTATTTAGAATGATTCTAAATTAAAAAATTATTTCTTTTTTGTTTGTTTTATTCAAAAATATTTTTATTTGCACGTACTTATATATATAAATTATGTTATTTAGAATGATTATAAATTACATAAAAATATAACTTTTTTATTTTTGTATTAAAAAATTTGTATATTTGTCGAAACAAAAAACATAAAACAATGAAACAAAAAACAAATTTCACCTTAGATAATTTAGTTTTTCACTTATGGAAACTAATTTTAATAATTTTAGTCACTAACTTTTTAATATCTTAACATTATGCCGATTACAACCTACACAATACAGCCACAAAAAAACAATTTAGCAATAAATTTAGGCTTAAATAATAACAACAAAAAAGCTGAGCAAATTATCGAATATTTTAACATTAAAAAAGTATTTATTGATTATCAATATCAAATTAATGACGGTATTTATAACGGACAAAAAGAAAGTACTCTAATAATTAAGGGACTAACAAATAAAACAAAAGAACAAATATTTGAAATTATCAATTTTTTAAATACTTCCTGCACACAAGAATGTATCGCATACAAATTTAATAATTTCGGAGTACTACAATATAATGAAACGTACAAAGGACAAAAACAAAATTTCAACGATAACTATTTTTTAAATTTTTAATATTATGAAACAACAAACAAAAACAGAACTACAAAAAATTAGCCGAAATTTAGACTATTTTTTTAATCTAGCAACAAACCAACAAATTAAGCAAGGCAAAGTTTGGTATAAATTAGCGAATCAATTTTGTAATGATACGGCAAAAGAATACAATACAACGCCATTAATTGTGGCAAGTGTTGTTTCTGCATTAAGCCCTCGCAATAATTGGGTGCAAAATTTGAAAGATGCAAAGAAAGTTTTTAAAGCAATAAAGGAAGGAAAGGAACCCGAACAAATAAAGGTTTGCACCTTCCACAAAAATAAATTTAAGGCTTTTGAACTTGCAAAGGGCAACACATATATAAGTGAGAATAGCCAAAAAACTTATAACTTTGTGCGAAATATTGCACACCTTGACCCCTCTGCACTTACTATCGATATATGGCACATAAGAGCCTGTTTAAAGCAGTTTAAAAGCATTGGCAATGCTCAGATAGGTAAACTAGCATATAAGCAAATTAAAGAGCTTACAATAAAAAAAGCAAACAAATTAGGTTTGCAAGGCTTTGAATATCAGGCTATAATTTGGCTATCAGTACAAAATAATATTAATAAACTAAAACAATAAAAAAATGAAACTAGACAAACATATTAAAGACAGCTTATACATTAATGAGGATAAATATACACTTGAAATTTATTTCGAGTACTTCAGCGAAACCGATACCAATTATAGTGAGTTGGATATATACAAAGTTATATTAAATAATTGTATCGACATAACAAATTTATACTTTGATTATTTTGATAATGATGATATAAAGGAATTAATACAGGAAAATTTTAACTTATGAGCAATAAAAAGAACTTAGAAGATGTAAATTTATCGGACTTTTGGCTTATTATTGTAGTATTTTGTGCTTTATTTGGTGGATGCTGATTAGTTAAATTAGAATAAATTTATAAAGAAGTGTTATCTATTGATTTAGATAGCACTTTTTTTTGATATACAACTTCTTTTTTTTTATTACCTCTTATTTATTAGTAAAACTTGTTAACATTTGTTGAAAAATGTGTAATTTGAAGGGTATTTTTATAAATTCCGTCAATTATATATATAACTATACTTATGCAAATCTACATAACCACAACAAAATGTAATC
>Ga0208644_1002348_pt1 | contig 15158 bp, 29 predicted proteins | sample VirMetDEL_Nov_18_FD_184517 | JGI IMG/M metagenome (GOLD analysis project Ga0208644, IMG submission 184517) | Aqueous microbial communities from the Delaware River and Bay under freshwater to marine salinity gradient to study organic matter... | ecosystem: Environmental > Aquatic > Marine >... | reverse complement strand
TTTTCTTACGAACTGGTTTTTTTCGTCTTTTAGGCATTTCAGTAGTATAGGGGAATTTTTACCCCTATCAAGGTTTTTTAAAAACGAAAAAAAGTCTCGCGCGCCGAGTACAAAAACCCTTGATTTTCCTTGCTTATTTAACCTCGTGGTAGACAGCAAAAAAAAGTTAATTATTACAACCACTTATTTCTACCACCACCACCACCTACTTTGAAATGAAAAAAAAAAAAACTAACTTGCCTAAAAATTCCCCTATACCGTGGACTGGTAAACATTTGTTTACTATTTAAGAAAAAAGTCAATAAAATCAACGCTCCGCGTTCCACGCTCCATTTTCCATGCTACCACTAACCACTATTCCCTTGACCCCGAGTCGCGGTCCGCGTATCGTTCGTGCCGCAAAGGGGGTAATTCAAATGGCAAAAAAGAAAAAAGAAGAATCTTTAGAAGACATCTTAGATCGTATGGAAGAAGATATCCAAAAGATCCGTGACAAAACGGAGGAGGATGTTTTTGACGACGACGATGACGATGATGTCGAAGAAGAAGACGAAGACTAGTGTTGTTTGCTACGTTGGGGTGAAAGCCCCAATGTAGTTAGTGTATTTTGTATTGATTTATAGCTTTCCCTAACAATTCATGAAATTTTTTAAGCCAAATTACTCTCATTTCAAAAGATTCCGTATTAAAATAAGCTTTTGCTATGTTTAATAATCTATAAGCGTAATCACTTGTTGATTTTGGTGTAGTAATCATCTAATCTCCTTAGCCATTCATATTTAGCTTGTTTAAATTCTTCCCCTTCAAACACAAATTCTTGAAAATAGTTATCTTTGGTACAAATTAAATTAACACCTTTCATGATATTGGTACCATACACCTCATTATGGGCCAGTGCATAGGCCGCTAACTGTAGTTTATAGTCCTCAATCCATTCTTTTCGCTTTGGTTTATTAGATTGTTTAAAGTCTACTATGGATTCTGCATGATCATATATCCCTACCACGTCTGTAGCGCCTGCATATAAGCCAGGATAGTATAACGTGACCTCTAGGCCCCAAAACTCGTTTAAACGGTTTTTTATGCCCTTTTCAATGATCTGTTGGGCCATCGTTTGAGCATTTTGTCCCACTTCTGTTAAATCTAAATAACCCTGTCCCAGTAAGAACTTTTCTATAATCGTATGCATCGCTGTACCTCGAGTAGCTGCCTGATCCACGATCCGCGTTGCATTCTCCGTGCCCATACGTTCACGCCAGGCGGCCAACGAAGCCTTCTTCTCCTCAGACTGAGTCGCAGAAAGAATCGTGGTTACCGATGGGAGCTTCTCTTCTCCTACATCATAGTGCCTGGCATTATTAATCAACGAACGAGAAGAAGTTGGGTATTCATAAAGTTTATTCAGTCGCATACAAAGCTCCATTTTCTAATACATAATCTTTGATATGCTTTTTCACTTTATTGGTATTAAATTGTTTATCTTCAAAAGAAAAATCATCCTTGTAGATGACTATTTTTTTAGTAGTAATATTAAAATGAACTGGCTTTCCTTCAAAATAGATTAAATATTTATATTTATTTTCCATAAATCTCTTTCTGCATGTTTCTTACTTCTTTCACGTCTTTCTCCATTTGTTTTAATTGTTCTTGGTACCTTTTATCTTTGATTCGTTTTGGTTTATGAAAACGATTCATGTATTTGGCAACAGGATTTTTCATACCTATTAATGTTTAGTTACTTTCATAAAATTAATAATTTTTAATATTTCTTTAGTATAAGTAATAAATAATTCAGCTTCAATAAATCCCATTCGATCACATGCATGACAATCTGTATCATTATGTTTTATTCCAACAAAATATGGTCTAATTCCAGTCCCATCACACACAGGACATTTTCTAACATAAAATTGTTCACCATCACTATTAGTACATTTTTCTATAGGATAATATTTACTAGAAAACAATTCGTTTTTATGTCGTTTAATTTGCATGTCTCATTTTTTGTTTTATTCTTCCAATACATTCATAATATTTATCTTCTAAAGATACTGATTTATTTTTTATGGCACCTACATTGTTATCTTTTCTACTAATCCATTCTAAATTATGAACTCGGTAATCACAAGGATTATGATTAATATGATTCACTTGATCTTTATTTTGATAATCATCATTTTCAATAAAAGCACAAGCAACTATTCTATGTAAAAGACCTACTCCCGTAAAACCAGTTTCTTCAATAACAAATCTTGCAATAGGATAATTTCCATACAAAAGATAACTTAAAATTTTACCTGTTTCCATATTTTGGATAAATGGATAATTACAACCACCAAATAAATCTGGATCTATATTTCCCCAAAAATGCATATGACCTGTTTTGTATAAACGATACACTCCTGGTTTAGGTACTTTGTAATTTAATTGTTTACAAATATCACTTAAATCAACCCATTCTATATCTTTAATAATTGCCTTTGCTCTAGTTTGCATAGGCAAATCATCAAATAATAAAAATTGATCACTTTTTTTTGTAGTGTCTATTTTTTCTTTCTGCATATAAATATCTCCAACACCAATTACTTACGCGGCATGATATATGATCGATTCTCTCTACTATAAATCGTATAACTTTTTTTACCATCATAATAATATCCTGTTATATCTTTTTTATTGAAGTCTCGCTGCTTTGGCAAGTTCTTCAATGGTTGGTTCTTTGACATATATTTCTCCTTGTGATTTGCAAGTAGTACATTGTTTCACTTCATTATAAGAGGGAACGCTCGTATAAATAAATCCGTTCCCCTTACAATCAGGACAAATGGCCTTATGCTTTACCATTTTTATATCCATGTTTTTTTGCCTCCTTCAATATCGACATTTGCACTAATTTAGATTTAGACAATGGTGTGTCTAATTTACCATTGATAAAATCTAATAGGTTATAATACTTAATAGGTATCGATACTGATTTATGTTTAGCAGGATCTGCCATGTTTTCTCTCCTTATCTTTTTTCTGCATAGTATTCGTATTCCATATCTTTAATTTTTTTCTGATATAGAAATACAGTTTTTAAAGAACCAGCTAAATTATTTAAGTATGCGCTAAAACGTCGCATCTTGACGTCTTTATCTGATTCTCGTACGAAAAAGCCTTTATGGTATACAACTTTTTCTCCTGGTTTAGATAACATTAACCATTGGTCAAATGCTTCTTTTGTTAGGTTTTTACTCATGTTTTTATCCTTTCTTATTGTTTTATTTATCATACTATATGGGAAACTATAATATTATTTCAAGGCTTGCAAGTATATTTTTTTAAGCTATAATATAGATCTCTTCTCACACCTTTTGTTTGCTCGTCCTGATTTCTTTCGGGGCGAGTAAACTAAGCTGATTGTTTTTTATCTTCTACACACCAAACAATATGTTCTAATACATTAACACCATTGGCATTTAATTCTTTGGTTACTGTATTACCTAATTCAACAGAACGCATTTCACATTCTTCTTTAGTATAACTTGGTTGTCCTGGTTCTGTATAATTCATACAACTCATTCCATAAGGACTAAGGTCAGCTATACAAATCATAGCATAAATAATAAATTTCATATTGGTTTACCTTGTCCTCGTTCTGAGAATTTTTTACCTTTGTGTTGCTTAGAATGTCTACCTGGACGTTTTCTTTTTTTCTGTTTTACGAACGTGTTGGTGCCGAACGCCTTTTTTTTAGCCATTGTTGATCTTCCTCTGTTAGTTTTAGATATTTAATATGTCCATTGACATATTGTTTGGTATCTTCTCCACACGAGGTGCAACGATAGTAATCTTCTACAATTGCAATTAAAATGGTTTGTTCACTGCATTCAGGACATACGCCTTGTACTGTATCTATATTTAAAAAGTTTTTATCAAATTTAATCATTTCATAAAAACCTTTGATACTCCATCAGCAATAGTATCCATTTTGTTAGGATACTCTTTTTCTTGTTTAACACAACCTAATAAACTAACTAATAAAATTAATATAATTAAAACACAAATAGTATACATCTCAAATTTAATAGATTTTTTCATTTTGTTTAATACCAAAGGTACATCTACACATTTACATTCTGTGCAACTACAAGTAGCACAAACAGGTTCATTAACATAATAACCCTGTCCTACACAATGACAACGATGTCCACATTCCTTACAAAATAATTTCATAAATAATTCCTATCTAATAAAAATGATGCGCAAAAATATACCATAACACTAAATACAAAATGAAGAATTGTAAAGGACTTAATCCTTTTTTATTTTTATCATTATGTCCAAAAGGATCGTCGCCAAAGGTCATATATATTATCCATAAATATCTCCCCAATTAGCACCTTTTTCATAATCTACTTTGTTTGGAACCTCTAATTGAACGGCTGATTCCATAATTTCAATAATTTGAGAGGCCATCTTATCATCTTGAACTGAGATGTCTACCTCATCATGAATTTGTATATGTGGTATTATACCATTTTCATATAATGCTACCATAGATTTTTTAGTCATATCAGCAGCAGATCCTTGAATTAATTTATTTAATGCTTTGTAAGTAAATGCTCTTTTTAATGGTTCACCATATTCTTTTCTAGCTTGTTCTAATGGTAATGGTTTATGAACTCCAAACTGTGTCGGTTGCCATAGTTCAAAATGACATGCTCTACCTAATAATGTTCTAATCTTACCTCTATCATTTGCAACTCTTGATACTGTTTCCATCAATTGTTTTACGAATGGAGCTTTTTGATGATATTGTTGAATTAGTTTTTCTGCTGATTCTTTCATCAAACCTAATTCAGCCATCAATTTATTTTTACCCATTCCATACATCAAACCTAAATTAATAGTCTTTGCTTGTTTTCGTTCAATGTTAGCCATGTCCGCTACAACCTGATGAAAGTCCGCGTTCCCCGCTCGGTAGGCCTCGACAATCGTATCGACACCCTCTAACTTTTGTAATTTAGCATAGTGAACTAATATTCTTGGTTCTTGTTGTGAGTAGTCAAAACTTCCCCATACACAATTTTGTTCAGGAATAAAAATAGATCGTATCAATGGTCCTAATTCAGGATGACGCGCAGGGATTTGTTGTAAGTTTGGATTAGACATAGAAAATCTTCCTGTCACTGTTCCACCATCATCAGAACGTATTTGATTGATGTCTGCATGTATTCTTCCTTTGTGTGCATGCTTGGTAATTGTATCAATAAAAGTGGTATGTGCTTTACTCAACTCTCTTGCATTAGAAATACATTGAGCAAGTTCATGTGGATGGTTAGCTAAAAAGTTTCTAGTAAAACTAGGAGCATCTGTTTTTTCTGTTCGGTCATAAGCGTCAAATGCTTTCGCAATAGATGCTGCTGCCCATAATTCTACATTAATACCAGATAAGTCTTTGATTCTATTAAGTAATTTCTTTTCATCTGCTTGTAGTTTTTTCTTTATTTTATCTGCTTTATCTAAATCTACTGGAACACCTTTAAATCTCATATCTACTAAACATGGAAATAGTTTTATCTCTAAATCAAAAATAGAAGTTAACTCTTGCGCATACAATTCCATTTGTAATTTTTGCCACAACTTCAAAGTTGCTTTTGCATCTTGTTCAGCATACTGCCCTACAAACATAGCTGGCAATCTCCACATATCTTTTTTAGGATCTAATCCATATTCTTTTGCTGCTGCTTGTAAAACATTTTCATCTTTACCTATTCCTACATAAAATTTTGCTAATGTATCTAAACGATAGGATAATCTATTTTCATCAATTAAAGATGCAGCAATCATAGTATCTACAATTTTACCTTTAATCTGAATACCAAAACTTCTTAACCAACATACGTCATACATGGCATTATGAAATATGAATGTAGTGTCTTCTTGATTAAAAATATCTTGTAACCATTTTTTCACTAATTTTTTATCTAAGTTTCCACCTTGCTCATGACCAATAGGAAAGTATCCTTCCCATCCTTCTACTGCTAACGAGATTCCTGCAATATGTCCACGGCCAGTCACGTTCCCCGCTCCAAGTTCCGTTAACATAGGATCACAGGTCTCTAAGTCTACTGCAATTTCTTTATGACCACGTAGATCTTTTAACTCTTCGGGCATCACCCATTCAGTTTGTGGTGTAAATAAAGGTGGCTGTATCGTTCTCATTTATTAATTCTTTCTATATTTTTTAATTGTTCTATGTCTTTAAATGGAACCATAGTTATTTTATCTAAACGTCCTTCTCTTTGATAAATTTTATAAATAGATTTACCTGTTTCATAATTATTTTCTTTTAATTTGTTAAAAACAAAATTAAATAATTCTTCTCTATCTACAATTAACCAATGGTTATCTCTTTCAAAAACAATACAATCAGCTTTACCTTTAATCCATCCAGGATTACCTTTAACATTAGTTCCTTCAATCCAAGCTATATCATCTTGAAAATTATTATCCCATCTATTTTTCTTTTTCATTCCTTTTATATCAAATTTTAATAATTTATTATTGAATGTTCCTTGAACATCCCAATGTTCAAACATATCTTGTTGACTATTGGCCCAAATAGGATCTTTTAAGTTTTTTGCAAATTTTTCTTCTACTATTTTTGCTTTTTCTTTAAATTCTTTCCAACTCATTTGTTATTTTTTATTTGTTCAATCTCTAATTCACAGTAATGTATAATTTTTCTTAAATCTTCTATGCCGTTTTTATCTTTATATCTCACAACATATTTAATTACGTTTCCCTGGAAATAAGATAGATTATTAGCTGTAATAAATTCATATGGCTGTATCTTATGTTTTTGATAATGGTCACCACCTTCTTGACGAGTAGACGGGAATATTCTTTCTAAATCAGATTTATTGGTCATATTAGATATGCTTTCTCAAAATTTTTTGGATCAACAATATGCAATTCTTTTTTAGCTCTTGTTGCGCCTGTATAAAATAATCTATGAAGTTCATCTGGATCATGCGCAAACGTTTCCATAGCAGCATTAGTAATATCTTGAAGTAATAATACCTTATCTGCCTCGCCGCCTTTTTCACCATGTATGGTTGACATGATAATTCTAGGATTCTTATTGATCTTCTCACCATTAGCTCTCATATTACGAATATAGTTTTCTGTCAAGTGATCCAGGCCTTCAAAGGACTCATACCAAACTTTATCTGTCAACAATCCAAATTTTTCTTTACATTCTTGAATTGTATATTTTTCTTCTGAATGGAATAATTTTCCCTCTCTAAAACCATCAGACACATTAGTTCCTAAATATTCATAAATGTTTTTAATTTCTAAATGAGATAATAAGGAACCATTTCTAAATTGTTCCCAGTTATTTAATGCTAATAATAATTTAAGACCAATAGAGTTTTTGCCTTTATATTGATAATACCAACCCCTTAATTCACATAATTCTTTTACATCATCTAAGAAATGATTTGCTGAAGATAATACTAACCAATTTCCTTGTGACATATCTACCTGAGTCACATCAGAATATCGTTTTAACAGACCTTGTTCTTGTCTTGGTTTATATTGTTTATTAAATCTATTTTGAACTTTACCTATAATTCTTTGTGATAATTCATGGATAGGTCCTCCAGGAATACGATAAGATTGATCTAATGTTTTGATAGTGTCTACTTCTTCTTGTAATGCAATAAAATGATTTACATCTGCTCCAGCCCATTTAAAAATAGCCTGGTCATCATCACCTGCAATATAGGTTTTTTCAGCATTTTTCCATATTTGCCTGACCATATCCCATTGTAAATGAGATAAATCTTGCGCTTCATCTATAAATAAAACTTTAAAATTAGATTCAATATCTTTTTCTATAAAATCCTCTAATAAATCTGTAAAATCTTTTAACCCTTTTTCTTTTTTATATCTTTCTAATTCTTCTGCTATGAGATATAATGTTCCCCTTTCAATATCTAATATATTTTGTCTTTGGTCATAATATTCTAATAGGTCCATTCTCTTAACTCTTGCTGTATTAATAATAGTTAAATATTCATTGTCTGAATTAAATGTTCCATCATCTTCTGAATAACTTGCTACTTTAATAGGAATGCCACATTTCTGCCCAAATTCTTTATAGTCCTCTTTCTTCATCATCTTCTCTTTAGACATAGCTAATTTTCTAAATGCATAAGAATGTAAAGTTCTAAAATTTTCTAAATCTAAATCTATATTTAAATTAAATTTTTCTGCAGCTCTAGTTGCAGCTTCTGTTGCTGCTTTTCTAGTAAAAGAAAAATAACCTATTTGTCTTGGTCTAATACCTTGTTGAATAAATTCATCTACTAAGTTTAATAAAGTAGTTGTTTTTCCTGTTCCAGGTGGACCTAATATAATAGTTTTCATAATTAAAAATGATCTTCGTGATATGCAATTTTAGAAGTAGATACATCTTGTTTTTTCAATGCTTTAATTTTAACAAGACGAGGAGCTCCTCCTTTTAAATCTTTTCTTATTTCTTCTACAAAACAATCTAATTGTTTTAAATAATTACCTGTTTCTGATTTTTTAAATTCCCAGTTATTTCGTTTACAATAATTATAAAAGTCTTCCATTCTAAAATAAGTAAATTCTCTTTTCTCATCTGTATGTGGAAGTTTATTAAATATATCTTCCATGGTTCTTGCCGACTGTCTATTAGTAGTCCAATCTTGTAATAAAGAATATAGTTGATTTAATGGATCTAAAGATTCTAAAGCTTTTATTTCTTGTAGATTATCCATTAAAGGTTTTAAATAATGTTGTTTCCAATCTTTTGGTTTTTGTACTGGAACTAATAAATTTGCTTGATCTAAACAAGCTAGAGCAAATAAGCCAGAGTTATATAATTGTTCTGTTTTTAATTCTATTCTTGATTCCCCTACATCTAAAAACCACTGAGGTGGTTTAGATGCATACTTAGTTAAATTTCCTAATACTGGTATTTGTTCTTCATCATATCCTACTCCAAATCTTTTCATTCTACATAAACTTGGATTACACACTGAATTAATTGGTGCGTCTTTACATCTATATTTATCATATCCTTTCTTATTTACAGATTTAATTAACATCTGAACTTCTCCATTACTTAATGGAGGAACCATGTATTCTTGATTTGCTTTTACTAATTCATCTTCCCAAGAATCTGGTTTTGATTGTTTATAATAAACCGCAATATTAAATAATGCATTATTTCTTGCGCCTTCTCCAAAACCATCTTTAGCTAATTTATTTAAACAAGGCGGACCATCTTGAAATGCTTCTATTTCTTTTTTCTTTTCTAACTTAACTTCTTTTAATTCTGATTGAACATATTTGTCATATAATCCAAAAAATTCTTCCATGGTTGCCGCTTCACCATCATCTTTAAATGCATAGCGCAATCCATTCATTTGGTTGTGGTAAGGTAAATTTAAAAAATTTCCTGTATCTCCACGTTCCACGAGTATTTCTGTTTGCTTCGGAAATATTTCAGCACCTTCATATCCTAAAATTCCTGACATCTTTTTAAGTGTGCTTTGCATAATAGATGCAGGTATAAAATCTTTTGTAAATAAAAACACATGTGCACCACCTGATTTAGATCTACAAACTATTAATGGTAAATCTTTAGATCGTATTTCTGATACTAATTCTGCATGATTAAAATTGTATTCATCAATATCAATGCAACCCCATTTACAAGAATTGTTTTCATTAATAGGTATAATACCAAGAGCAGGACCAACTCCATTGATATGATTTTCCCAAAGTTCATCAGTTATATTTTTTCTAACAATGAATGCTCTGCCTTTTTGCTTTCCATTTTCATCATGGTCACCTTTTTGGTACTGACCATAAGCAATACTTAGTCCTTCAAATATGTGTTTAAATTTTTCTTTCATTTATTCTCCTGTTATAAAAAAGGGGCCCGAAGGCCCCTTCCATTTAAAATGGTACGTTCTCTTCGCTCTTCTCATCTTTTGCATGTTTAGCTTGGATCTCCCCTGTTCCAACACTATTAGCAAAAGCTTTTGCTTGCTCATACAGTCCCTTATTTTGTACAGGACCTACCTTTGATACAGCCCAACCAAACCACGTACCTTTATCATTTGATTGTTGTACAGTTTTTAAATTGTACACATGACTGAACATCGGTGGTGTAAATAGACCATTCTTACCTTGAAGTTTTAGTCCATTCATCATTGAGTTCCATGTCTTACTCATTTTTAACTGAGTAGATTTCATAGTAATCAATGCAGTCTCTGCACTATTATCTTTAGTAACTAGTACAAAGTACGATGCAGTATTCTCAAGATAGTTTCCATTCTTGAGTCTATCTTTATTCATGCTGTCCCTAGTGGCTTCATGAATAATTGGACTGGTTGCGGAGTGCACAGCAACTGGAGCACCAGTTCCTTCTCCTCTGTCCGTCCATTCAACATATTCCCTTTTATAATGACAAGGGATTACATTGATTCCTTTTATCCCATCATAAAGTTCAGAAGTCACAGTATTATAGATCATACCAGCTTTGGCACCTGCTACATACTTTGAATCCCTCTCATTTACTTGAGGTGATAATTGCCCAAGTATTCTCAAAAATGGTAAAGCCAAATCGCTTTGATCCATATTCTGAAAACCATAATGGGCATCAGCTTCAAACAAACTTGCGGTAGGCAAGTGTGTTTCTTTTTTAGTCACGGTTCGCGTTTCTTGTTCCGTCATTCACGTTTCTCCTATTTCTGGCTAAGTTTAGTTTCGTCTTTCACAAATAAATGAAAAACGTCGGAAGGCATGTCGAGGCCAGCCTCGACACGCTCCCTGTATAGAGCTTTCAAAGTCATCGGCTCAACCTTAGATCTTTGTTGAGGTTCGAATCCATTTGAAGCTGCAAGGTTAAGCAATTGCTCCGCCTTGTTGTCTTCTCCACGACCAAATGTCACAGCAACTTCATTTTTAATGATGTCACCTAGACCTTGTTCACGAAGCCATTTATAAGCTGCTTCCCGTTTCTCAGGGTCTTTCGGAAGTGTACAGCTGTATTTTTTACTTACTTCTAGTACAGTTCCATCAGCTAATTTCAGAGATTGTAATCCTTGTTCTGCTAAAATATTAGGAATTACTTCTGAACTAATTTTGTCTCTCATGGTTTGTAGATTTTTAGTGTGTTCTTCTGATCTTTTAATTTGTTCATCAAGATCTACCAGTTTATCTACATTCACTGATAATGATTCCACATCTGTATTTTGCAACAGATCCTGCTTGTCGTCTTCAAAGTTTATACTCATATATTATCCTTTCTGATATAGATCGAAATTTATTGGGTAATATCTAGCCTCTCGTCGATCCCATTTCAAGAGTCTAAATTGACCATTAGTTTGGTCACTCACAATTGCACAAGAAATACCTATAATAGCTGGATCTCCTGTTAACAATATATAATCTTGTTTTCTGAAATCTCTTAAATTTTTTCTCATCTTAAATACAAATGGTGCAGGTGAAAAAATAATCTGAGAATCAGGACCATAATTTGGTAAACAAATAACTAAATATCCAAAATCAGATGCACCTAATACATTTATATTAGTAGGAGGAGTCTGTAGTACATATACGAAATTCTCTTCAGGATTCTCTCTGTAAAACTTTAAGAATTCTGCTAACGAATCTTTTTTATATAATTCAAAAATCTTATTCTTCATTCTTTTATTCTCTTGACAACCATATAAGGACAATTATATATAATGTCAAGTAGAAAGAATAAAAAAATTATGAACTATAAATTTAAAACTAAACCATATGCACATCAATTAACTGCATTGGAAAAGTCATGGGATAAAGAAGAATATGCTTATTTCATGGAAATGGGAACAGGTAAATCTAAAGTATTAGTAGATAATATTGGTATGCTTTATGACGCAGGTAAAATAAATGCGGCACTTATTATAGCACCAAAAGGTGTTTATAGGAACTGGTTTTCTGGAGAAATTCCTACACATTTAGCTAGTCACATCCAACATAAAACGATACTATGGACTGCTTCAACATCAAAAGCAAAGGATAAAGAGTATCAATCATTATTCGAATCAGACTATGACCTTCACATCCTTGTCATGAATGTTGAGGCATTTTCAACCAAAAAAGGGTTGGATTTTGCTGCTAAATTTTTAAGGTGTCATAAAACATTAATGGCCATAGACGAATCTACAACCATTAAAACACCTACAGCAAAACGTACTAAATCTATTACAGCATTAGCTCCTTTGGCTAAATATAGAAGAATTTTAACTGGATCTCCTGTAACTAAATCGCCGCTCGATCTATATAGCCAATGCAAATTTCTTCACGAAGATCTACTTGGCTTTCAATCTTTTTATAGTTTTCGAAACCGTTATGCACATATGGTGACAAGAAATTTTGGTGGCCGACAAGTTCAGATAATAGGAAGTTATAAGAGACTCGATGAACTATCTGATTCTCTAAAATCATTTTCATATCGTGTATTAAAAGAAGATTGTTTAGATCTTCCAGAAAAGATTTATATCAGAAGAACAGTAGAATTAACAGAAGAACAAAGTAAGAAATATAAAACTATGAAAGCTGCGGCTTTAGCAGAATTTGATGGCAAAATTACGACAGCACCACATGTATTAACACAACTAATGCGATTACATCAAATAACTTGTGGACATTTAAAGCTAGATGATGGTGAAATTGTTGAATTAAAAAACAATCGTTTAAATGAACTCTTAGATGTGTTAGAAGAGGTAGAGGGAAAAGCAATTATTTGGGCAAATTATATTTATGACATTGAGCACATTGTTAAAGAAATACAAAAAAAATATGGACAAGATTCTGTTGTGCAATATTATGGAGCGATCGAAGCCGAGAAAAGACAGAAAAATATACAAGCGTTTCAAGACCAGAATTCCCCAGTCAGATTTTTCGTTGGCAATCCACAAACAGGTGGCTATGGTATTACGCTCACTGCAGCAAATACTGTTATCTATTATTCAAATGGGTATGACCTTGAAAAAAGACTTCAGTCAGAAGATAGAGCACATCGTATTGGGCAAAAGAAATCAGTAACCTATATTGATTTAATTGCTGAAGAAACAATAGATGAAAAAATAGTTAAAGCTCTTCGTAAAAAAATAAACATTGCATCTGAAATTCTTGGAGAAGAATTAAAGGAATGGATTTAATTATTACTTTAATAATGTTGGTATCACCAACAGAATATTATTTAAGAGATATTCCTATTCATGAACCTTGCCAAACATGGTTTGAAAGAAATATGTACCATGATAGCAAACATAATAACCATTATATTAATGGTGAAATTACTATGGGATATATTTGTAATCCTGGAAAGAGCGGGAAATAAATTCCCACTCTTCCGCTGTATAAGGAAACATTATTTAATCTCCTTACTAAGTCCAAAGATCATTATGAATATAAATAATATGACCAATATATGTATGGTCATTATTTTACTTCAATATCTTTAATTTCAATTTCTTGTGGTTCTTGAACACCTAATTTTACAGACAATACTCCGTCTTTCATTTCAGCGTCATTTACTACCACGTCGTTTCTTAGTGAAAATTGTTTAAAGAATTTTCTAGCTGCTAGTCCTTTTTCAATGTATTCTTTTTCTTTGTCATCTACTTGACCAGAAACAGTTAACACACCGTCTTTGTACTGAACTTTAACATTCTTTTTGTTAAATCCAGCTAGGCCTAATTCAATAGCATACTCACCTTTTCCGTATTTTACCACATTGTAAAATGGGAATGATTGAGCTTTTGATAAACTATCAAATATACTATCAAAAGTATCTCCAAACATTGTATTTGATTTATCCCAAATGTCTTTTTGGAATTTATTTATTAGTTCTAAACCTGTCATATAAACCTCCTTGTTAATGTTAAGCAAAGTCTAGTGGCCAGCCAAATTGCTGCACCTGCGGTATATATAGGGGGTACCTGAGTATTGTCAAGGGGTGATTTCGTTAATCCTGGAGCATTTATGAAAGGAATTTACAACCCTATCTTAATGAAAATTTGTAAATTTACAGATTTCACCAGTTTTACTAATAAAACCAATGTTTCTATTGCATTACTATATTTTAGTAAATACTGTAAAAATATGACAAGACAACAACATAATATAAAAAGTAATTGCGTAGTATTTGATGATTATTGTTATGATGAAACAAATGATTATTATTCAGATATAAATGCAATGGACAAACAAGAAATTGATTGGTTTAAAAAAATAATTAAATTTTTATTTAATAAATTTATAAAGATTTAGTAGGAATCTGAATATGAGCTAATTTTTTTCCTTTATTGGATCCACTTTTAATGGTGTATCCAGGACCATCTTTATTAATATCAACTTCTTTTCTATTCTTTAATAGTAATTTTTCTTTTGATTCTTTTTCTTTCGCATCATAATTTTTTATAACTAAATCTTTTAATCTATCTTTATAAGTATAAAATCCACCAGAAACATCTTTTAGTTCTGTTTCTCTATCTAAAAATTTATAGTCTATTTTAACTACATCAAAATCATTTTTAATTTTTTTACAAATTTCTTCTGGATCAAATTCACCACAACTATAAACATCAAATTGCATTAATGCTGGATTTGGCTCATCCCAAACATGCATTACAATATGTGAAGTTTCAATAATAGCTGCACCCGTAATTCCTCTATTCCCAGGTACATTGTGATATATAACATAAGGACCCATTAATACTTTCATATTAATAGATTTAATAAAATCATGTAACCAATGAGTTAGATAATTTACTTCAATAGGAGGTTTCTTTACATCTGCTCGAACAATAAGATGTTTATGTACTAATACCTCATTGTTCATAAGCGAAGCTACCAAGGTTTATAGACAACTTTGTTGTTGTCGTCGTGCATTGCACGCAAAGTTTGATTACGGTTATTATCACCGTTCCACGATACATGGATCCAACCACTGTTTGGTTCTCCATCTTTATAAAACTCTAAAATGAGTTGATCAAAATTTAAATTGTTTTTAATCCACATAGCTAACTCCATATTATCAACCCCTGGTATTTCCAGGTCTGCCGCTTTTCC
>Ga0208644_1002347_pt1 | contig 15161 bp, 37 predicted proteins | sample VirMetDEL_Nov_18_FD_184517 | JGI IMG/M metagenome (GOLD analysis project Ga0208644, IMG submission 184517) | Aqueous microbial communities from the Delaware River and Bay under freshwater to marine salinity gradient to study organic matter... | ecosystem: Environmental > Aquatic > Marine >... | reverse complement strand
AAACTCTTGTACTACTTGTTCACCGTCTTTTTTGATTGAATATTCAAACTCTTTTACTTTAGCTTGAAAATTAAAGTCTGCCAATTGTTTAGCTAGACCTAATAGATCGCTTCTGATTTCAAAAGCGTTTTTTGTTGTATTTGCCATAATATACCTCCTTTGTGTGTTTGTGTGTATATAGCGTTTTATTTATAATGATAAGTTTTTACTTACCATATAAGATTATATTTTATATAACCTTAATTCTTTTCTATTAATTCGCAGTTTGCTTCACTCGCAGTTAAACCTACTTTTTTATCCCATATCCAAATGTAAGAATAGACAACTTGATTGTCTTTTTCTAAACATTTTTTTCCAAATGATAATCTAGGTTCATTAATGCTACAAGCTGTCAACAAGACACTTGCTAATAATATTGTTAATAATGTTTTCATTTTTCCTTTTATGTATTAGGTTTTAAGTTTTCTAATACTTGCATTTTATTAAATGTATGATATAATATACAAGTTTCTATACCATTAGGTACATCAACAGTTACCAATGTTTCACCTCTATCATTTTCATAATACGTTATCATATAAACTGGTTCACCCTCTGGATCACTTGACTCTCTACCTAAACTTAAATGTTTAGGAGTTAACTCATTGTAATCTATATAATTCTGAACATCTTCTGGAGTACCACAAACTGCTGGTAAGTTTCTCCAAACAAATGGTTTATATTCTTCTGCATATACAAATGTGCACAATAATATTAAAATTAAAATTATTTTTTTCATAAACCCCTTTAGCTGTTAAGGTCGCAAGCAGGATTAATAAATCACCTTTTTAATTACTTCGTACTTTTGACTTTATCTTTATTTTGTTCTTCGTAATATTTATAAAAGTCTTCAATTGATTTCATCAATTTTGGCATATATTCCTTCTTTTCTTTGATATATGATTTAACTGTACCATCTTCAGCAGCAAGTAAGACTACAACTTGTTCTATTTCCTTACCAAACATTTCCTCATACATTTGAGCATAAGCAGAACACTGCATAAAATAGTTTTCTATCCAGTTTTCTTTTCTTTCTGAGTTTGCTGTTTTGAAATCTATGACAGATAATTTACCGTTATACTCAGCAACGCAATCTACTTGACCAGCGATTGTGAGTTTAGGACTATACATTATTGTTTCTAATAAATGTACGTTATCTATTTGATCTACATAAGGTTTTAATAATCTAAACAAACCTAAAGGAAGTACACCTCTTTCACTTGGTGTTAAACCTTTGATGTATTGTTCAACTAATGTATGTGTTGCTTTACCTCTACGAGCAGCTCTACCCATTTCCCAATCAGCAACTTTTTCGCCAATCTTATCACGCCATGCTTGTAAATCTTGTTTCTTTTGTATACCTAAAACAGTTGTTACAGATGGATACGCTTTACCGTCTATTTCGTAAAACCTAAATCCGTCTATTTTTTTACCAACTGTTTGAGGTAATTTTGATTTATCTAAATCAATAAAATTAAATTTTTTAACCATAATATATAATATATCACACTTTCTTTATTTTGTCAAGTTTAAATACCTTTTGACATCATCATATTATCTAATTCGTCTTTTGTAGGTTCCTGATTATTGTATTTGATGTAAGAGTATTTTTCATAATGTGTTTTACCATTTTCATCACGGAAAGCACGTAAAAACTCTTTTCTATTTTCTTCAGGATTTTTATAAGAGCAATGCACCCACCCACTATTTTTATCTTCAGGTGTCCAAAACTCCAGTATCATCTGATCATAATCTAAGTTCTTATCAATCCAATGTGCCAATTCTTGGTTTGAAATACCATATATCTCAAAGTCCGCTGCTTGACCTAAAGTATGCTGCGAATTAATTGATGAGCCAATTCTTGTACATAATTGTGCTGATCGGAATCCACTAGATACTGTTACTGGCATACCGTAATGGTCACGGACTGGTTGTAAAATGTTTTCGCATAATCTTTGTAACGCTTCGATTTGTGCCTCACTAGGATTATTATTAATCCCCTCCCTTTCGGCAGTTTGTGATTTTACTAACTCTCTAAGCGTGAAGCTTTTGCTTAATTTCATTTAGTTTATCCTTTGCTTTAAGTTTAAGTTTTTTGAGTTCTCTTAATTGTAACCAACTATAACTTGATCTATCATTATTTCTTACTTGTTCAACTTCATTTACTTTACCTTTGAGCTCTTTATGTTTTGCTTTTACGTCTTGTGCTATCATATTAACCTCTTGTTAGTTTTAAGATTTTCTCTATTTGTGCCTTAATAATTGGACCTCTATTTGGCCAATGTATATAAGGTTCGTCTGATTTTGATAAGTTGTATAAAAAAGGTAATACAATCTTTTCAATATCTTTAAATCTTTGATTAATTGTTTCTTCAGTTATCTCTTTTGTGACTGTTTCTTTTTCAGCAACAATCTGCATTATCTCATTCATCATAGATTTAATATCAGATACATCTGATTTGACTTTTGATAATTCTATATTTGAATTTTCTAAAACACTTGGGTCTATTGTAGGTTGTGTTTCTTCTTTTGGTACATTTGAAACAGGTGTGATACCCCAATCTTCATTGAGATCAAACCCACGCATATAATCTGGAATATCGTCTGCCATTATTTTTTACCTCTAATTCGTTTTCTGTGTTTTTCTAAAACACGTTCTGTTTGGGATTGTTTTATGGTCTTTTTTCCATATCTTTGTGCCAGTGGACTTTTTGGATGCGCCTCTGCAATTCTACTTAAATTGTCATTCCATCCACGGTCTGTTTTATGACTTATACCTGAAACTCCACTAACAATATTTATTGATTTGATTATCTGTGTTATATGTTTATTTCTCTTTAAAAAGTCTTCTTTTTCGGCGATTGTCATATAATCGTCATATTCTTTTTTAGTTTTTTTATTAAAAAATGAATATAACGGCATTAATTTTTCCACCATTGTAAATAAATTAAATATGGTACTAGTATAGGATATACCAATTGTTCAACTATTTCGTAAATAATTAAAAAGGTTAGTAATATAGCCCAAACTTTTGATGTCTTTGCTTTTTCTGACACATATGCAAATAGACGTGAGTGCCATTTACCTATTTTTTGAATTAATTTATTGAACATTAGGTTTTAGTGGGTCTTTTTCAATGTAGTTTTTTATAACTTCTAATTGATCGTGGTACCTCGCAATCATATCTATTTCTTTTTCAATCGTTTCTATGATGTCAGGGTGTTCACCTACTCCAACAGGATTGTTTAGAAATGCTTCAACATTCATTGTATGTTTTTTTATATGCCCTTTTGCGTGAGCTTTTATTGCATCAATCATTCTACTTCTTATCATAACTATTATCTCCGTTTCTATTTTTTTAATATACGCCCATAGTTTGGCCAACCAAACTTCTGAGGGTCTTCATTTACATATCTCCATCTAACAACTTTGCTGTCAGGATTATATTCGTAAATTTTTTGTTTACTTATCTTTTTTTTAGTTTTCTTTAGTTTCACTGTCTTTTAGTCCTTCTCTTAATATATCTTCTTCTGTAGATGTGTATAGTCTTAACATACCTCTTTCTGAAGCCAATCTTTCGTCTCTTGCTCTTTTTGATTGTTCTCTACTTATCACTATTGATTCATCTTCAAATATCATAATGCCTCTCTATATGCCTTTACAAAGTTCTTTACCCATTCATCTTCGCTCATAACATTTTTTAATCTTTTAAAACTACCTTTACCTTTTTTAGGTTTAACAGTCCTAGTCTTATACTTAGGAGTTCTTACTTCTTTTGCAATTGGATTTCTTTTACCTGGCACTTTCAATACCTTTCTGATACCATTCAGGTATCATCGCTGGAGCTCTCCAAGTAGCAAATCTTTTCTTTTTCATAATATAATAGTTTCTATAACTTTGTACTACATCACCAGGTACTTTACACTCATCTGGCATCGCAGGTGTTGCATCTCTTCCCATTACATTTATTTTAGCATTTTTAGGTGGTGACTTTAATAAGTCACCTAATTTTTCAATTGTTAAATGTGTTTTACCATATCTTTTAGTGTACTCATCACCAAGAGCCATCATATGTTTATATAACCATATGTAATTGTAAGCACTTTCCATAACCCAAATACAACTAGGGTGTTTTAACCAACCCGCACCATATAGGATTTTATCCATATTTGGATTAGGGTGTTTGTATGTAGTTCTCTTTCTACCTGTAGCAGATTTACCTACAACCATTTCACCATCTTGTACTCTATGTGCAGTACATAACATTTGAGCAGATTCTAAAATCATTTTTACTACGTGTTTATCACACGAATATTCTGCTGCTTTGATAGGGTTTTTATCTAAATAAAATATATTCATTTATCTATTGCCTCTTTCAAAGTCTTAGATATATTTAATTCTAAATGACTATATTTTTGTGATAATTTTTTCCACACGTTAGACCAATAATTTTTAGCCCATTGTGACTCTGAATTTTTACAAGCTTTTAAAGCATTGTCAATTCTTTTTATGTTTTTAGAGTTTAGTATTCTATTTAAATCGTTTATTGTTATCATATCGCTTTTCCATTATATAATATATCATAATTAAGACTGTTTGTCAACCCTTAATTTTTGTCATTCCAATCATAGATTTGGTCAAGTTTTACTTTGATTTCGTCTGGTGACATATCCTTAAATTCACCCATAGTAGTCATCAATTTCTTATAATCTCTTTGTTTTTTACCTAATACTTGTAGTTTCTTTTGTTGTCGTTCTAATTTACTTTTAATATCTTCTTCATTTTTGGCTTGTGTAAGTTGTCTTTTTAAACGCCATTGTCTTAATGATATGTTTGCGGCGATTAAGAGAAGTACAGCAAGTGGGTCAAATACAAATATTAATATAAGTATGACTATTCTAACTGCCTCATCAAAATGACCTTGAGCTTCTTTACCGTATATCAATTCAGCGACATATTTTATAGGACCGACTTCTGCCTCTATCTTATCTTGTTGTAATTGAAGATTTGCTTTTTCATCTGATAATTTCGCAATCTCATCACTTGCGTTTTTAATTGCGTTATTTAATTCAGTTCTTTCTTCTTCTTGTTTCTTTCTTTCTTTTAATCCTCTAGTTGCATATTCATTGTTTAAATAAACTTCAATAGACTTATCTAATTGAGTTAAAGTTTTTTCTGCTCTATCAATTATATTTTGTTGTCTTACTATTTGATTGTCTATTGTTTGTACTTTAATCATATTACTTGAAGTTGGTTTGACTTGATCTAAGTGTGCCTTTGACAAGAAACCAAAGATACCCATTGATGTAATGAATATTAAAACTATGATTGCAGTAAACAAATATGCTTTTAAAAGTTTAGATACATCTGACTTCCAATTTTGATATAACCAACTGGCGGCAACAAGTTTACCTATCTCTAATGCTGTACCCATTGCAATAATTGGTACAACTGCTCCAGCAAATAATGTTGCTAATCCTATGATTGAATAACCAGCAGCAATAATAGAAATACTAATGGCTGATAAGAATGTAAGTAATGTTAAAAACATAGTATTATTTATTGATTAGTGGGTTTATCTTTTTTAACTTTTGAATCTTCTTTTGTTTTTATAGGTAATTCACTTGATAATTCTTCTTGTTCTCTTATAGAGTCTATTATATAATTAACACGTTCTGCATAATTAGGTGTTGTTGAATATGCTTTTAATGTTTTTACTAAAACTTTTGAATCTAAAGGTTTATTTAATATTAACATCTTATTTCTTGTTTCTCTAAATTCTTCATATGCTGGGTGATTATTTAATAGTTCTACAAAATATTTTACACCTTGACACTTAGTAGAAAATACTCTAACTCCCCAACCTCTCCATTTAGTTCTACCTTCTAGTAACATATGTGGAACAGTTTTATCATAAGTTCTAATACCAAATAAATTATTACCTTCTATAGCAAATCTACTTGTACCCCAACCAGATTCTAATACTGCCTGAGATACAATCATTTCAATAGGTACCCTTTCAAATCTTGGTGTCTCAAAGTTTACCCAATCAACACACTTACGCACAGCTTGAACAAATTGCATATCGTTTGTATATTCAAAATCAGGTTCTTGTAAACCTAAATTGTTTGCCCACTCTGTATAATATTTTTCTATATCTTTTTTTAGATAATGTTTTGTAATGGGATTAGGAAAAAACGTACCTACAGAAAAAAGTATAATGTGAAATAGTAATACACTAATGACTATTTTAAATGTACTTAAAGATTTAATTTTTTTTAACATAATATTCATAACCTGACCACTCCTCTCCCTCACTATCTTTAAAAGATGGTATTTTTACCTGAAAAAATGTTAAACCATTTTTTAGTTTTTCAACATTTTCAAATATCTTTTCTGCTTGTTTTTCTGTAAAATTATCGTAGATGTCTTTTGACCAGTTACCTGTATAATATAACTTTTGTGTTCCTGGTAAATTTGATGGTTTGTTTAGTTCTCGTATTTGAATTATAGCTTCACCTATTTTTTCTCTAAGATAATGGTCTAATTCCTTACTTTTCTTTCTCACTTCACTCATTATATATCCCTTAATTAATTATAGATTTAAACCAATTTCTTTTAACTTTGGTCCAAAACTATAAAATAGTTTGTTATGATTACCTGAATCACCTAAATTTGCCATTTGGTATAGGTGTACCATTTCGTGTCCTAACGTGTTCACAAATTCTTTTTTATTTCTATAAAAAGGTTGCATTTGAAGTTTATAAACTCTTGTACCTTTTCTTTCCCATTCTAACACTTCAACATATCCATAACAGTATTTCTTTTTATCTCTAATTTGTTTAATCTCAATTCTATTAAACGGTGAAAGTTTTTTTTCAAATATTGATTCATTAATAATTTTAAAATATTTTTTAATATCTTTATACGTGGTTTTGTATTCAGATTTTACAGATAATTCCCTTTTTAAAAGTTTTTTGACTTTTAATTTTTTATCTGACATTTGAATCTCCTTTAAGTTTTAAAATATAATATAATAAGTATTACAAAGAAAGCAAAAAGATATTCCCACACACTTATATCGGTAGTAAATATATCCATTTATTTACAGTCGTCTTTTATAGAAGTGTCTTTTAATAAACTACACTTATATTCTTTATCGGCCTTTAATCTTAAATCAGCGGCTACACCGTCTAATATTGCTGGTAAATACGTCTGCATTACAACAATCATTTCTAAGGTAAACTGATGCGCTACCCTTTCCATTTCTTGTTCAAACAGTTTATTTACATCTACATTGGTACCATTTACTTTTGATTGTACCACGTGGCCTATAACTGCTTTATTGTATTGTTCACCAGCATTTGCTGTGTTGAAACCCCACATCAAAAACGCAAATAGAGTTCCTAATAACGTAACTAATGTAATCAAGTATCTCATAATATAATATATCCTCTCTTTGTTAATATATTTATATAATACACTAAAAAATTGAGTTTGTCAACTGGTATTTTGGTTAAAAAAGGTAGTAAAAATAAGGGTTTTAAAGAAGAACAAAGGGTGAACATTAATTGTCACACCCTTTATTCTATTGATTCGTTAAGGTTTAACGAAATTATCGTTCCAACCAAAGGCTTCTTTAACCATATCTGCAGTTAAACCTTTGTAAGTTTTGTTTAATGATTTATTCTTTACATCTATTAAAACTTGTGCTTCGTCTTTGTGAAGACCCTCTAGTATTTGTATAAACATAGTTTCTTTTCTTAACTTGTTTAACTTAGGATCTGCACCTTTAACAAAGTGCCATAAACGTTTTGCTTCTACTTCTAATAAAGTATGTTCTGTACCAATTGGAACATCATTTTCCATAAATGGTGGTGTTCCAGGAGGTAAATCCCATTCAATTTTAGGATCGAAACAACCTTTTAATAGTTGTTTTATTGTAGGACTAGCGTGCTGTCTTAAAACTTCTATTTTTTTAGGTTTGTCTTTAGCGTTATTAACTTTTGTAAAGATTTCACTAACTAATGGTTTTCCACTGCCTCTTGTATTAGCAATGGCTTCCATATTCTTTTTTGGAATTAAGTTAGGGTTTTGATCGGCCATTTTATATTCTCCATACGTATGTTTTCAAAAATCATTTATATTTTCAATCAATGATTTCAATTTATTCTCTATAAAGTAAGTCAACAGTAGCGATCTGTTTGGTACAGTATAGTTTTTATACTTATTCAGTATATCATTATATATAAGACCAGGAATCTCTTCCAAGTCAATCAATTTCTTATTTCGTTCATAATACTTTTTAGTTTCTGAACCTAGAGGTATGTTTTCTATATTCGCCCATTCCTCTAATCTCTTTTTATTTATAGGTCTTTGTTTTTCGTTAGTTGTAAATATATCATCAGGTGACAGTATATTAGGTACACCATCTGATCTATCACCCTTTATAATTTGTTCGTGTAAATATTTAATTGGGTCTTCACCCTCTACAAACTTCTTTTGTATAGGTGCATATTGTTTTACATTTGGATATTTCTGAAGTTGTATAAAGTCTTTATCGCCAGAAACAATCATAATCTTTTCTTTATTATGATTTTCTTTTACAAGTACAGCTATAATATCATCTGCTTCCACTTTATCAATATGTAATACTATGTAAGGAAAGTTTTTAGCAATTTCTTCTCGTATCTCACTTATTAATTGAAATAGACTAGTCCAATCTTTTGCTGATTCGTCTCTACCTTTTCTTCTTGCGTGTTTATAATATGGAAATATATCTCTACGCCAAGGATTGGAACCATCAGCACATAATACTGGTATTCCATAATCTTGTTTGAATTTAAGATTGTAACCTCGTATAGAATTAAGTACCATATGTCTTAACATATCTTTATCTGGTATTTCATCTAACTGACCTCTAGTATGAGCCATCAGATTTGAAATCAGTACTTGGTTTAAATCAACTAATATCATATTGGTAGTATTGCGTGACTTTGTACTTGTATAGACCAATCTCTACAAATATCCATCACTCTTTTTCTATTTTTAACATTTATATTTTTATTTTCAATTAAGGTTTCAAATAATTTATCTACGTTAGAACCTAATTGTAAATTAATATGTTTCTTAAATTTAAATTGTTTAAATTCTTTAAAGGCATTTACTACGTGATGTTTTTGAAATGGCTGATTTAGTTCATACCAATCTTTATCATAAAAAAACTTCTTAACACTATCAGACAAGTAAGGTGTAATAAACTTTTTATTGTTTAGTTCAGCAACTCTATTATGCCATAGATAACCAGCTCTATTGTTTTCTGAAAAGTAAATATCTCTAAACTCATCAAATTTAGATTTAGATTTTCCTTTTGTATAATGTAGAATAGCCTTTTTACTAATACCATAGTAACCATCTGCTGCCCAACCACTTAATACTTCAGTTTCTTTTATTTCAGGATAGACATATAAAAAAGGAAAACAACATTCAAAATGTGTTTTCTTTTTACAACCAATTGTTTTTGCTAATCTAATAAAATCAACTTCTAAATTACCTGTAGGTATTTCAATAACTTTACATTTGACATCAAACATATTACATACTTCAACTGCTTTATTTGAATCATAAGTAGGTTGATTATCTAAATGAAACGTATATGCTGTGATTGATTTATTTAATCTTCTTGCCGCAAATAATATAGATAAACTATCCACTCCTCCAGAAAGTAAAATAGCGACTTCCTTGTCGCTACTTGTTTTATCTAATTCATTTACTAATAATTTATCAATCATTTAAATATTTCTTTTTGTACCATTTGTGAAAATCTTTGTTTTGATCAAATATTAATTGTACTTCAAACGCAGGTACTTGATCACTTCTAATACAATCAGCAACATTTTGCCACTCTTTCTTTTTATATTTTACGAGCTTTAAACTCATTCGTGTTCACCTCCTGGATCGTTAGGATCTAATCGTACTTTGTATGGATTGCCTTGTTTATCTCTTGCCCAAGTATATGCTCTTTGTCTACCCACGCTGTGATAATCATTAAAGTTCCACTTTGTGTCTAAACTTTTTCTTGTAAATATAATTCCAGCAATTACTAAAACGTGAGCAATTACACTTGTTGTTAATGTAATACCATAATGTAAAAATGTCATAGTCATTTGAGCAAATATAAATGCCCAAGTTGTTGCTAGTATAGTAAGTATTTGAAATCTTGTAACTTTAGGTAAATTAGATTTAAATGCTTTATCTTCATTAAATATCTCTGGTAATATATGTCTAATTATTTTGTATAAGTCATTTACCATATTTACTCCACGTTTTATCTAACACATAAAACCATACACCATTTATCATAGGTTCTACGATTGCATCTGCGCCAGCAAGTTTCCAATCTGCACCTGTAATTATTCTATTACAAGCCATAGCAATTATAATGTGTCCTATTGTATAGATAACAGCACGACCAATACTAGTACCGATCATACTCTTTAAAGTTCTATAAATTCCGTTTCTAAATTCTGTCATATTGAATAAAAGCCAAAGTGGGGAGATAAACTCCCCACCTTGTAGATTGACTATGCGTCAATTGGATTAAGATCAGATTTTCTTACAGATACGTTATGATTGTTGTACTTAAATCTAGTACCATATAACGCTTTAATACCTGCAGCAACGATAGCTCTTGTTGGAGTACCAATTCTGTAGTATTTTTTTCCGTTTACTCTGTTACCGTAGATCATATAACCTTCGGCTCTTAAAGTGTCAATCATTGCTCTTGGTGATTCTAATTCAAATCTAGTTTGAATTGTTTTCCATGCAACGTTTTCACCTTTTAATAAAAGGTTTAACACCCTTTGTTTTTTAGATAGAGATTTTCTACCTCTTGTTTCAGCAGTTCTTTTTACAGTTTTAACTGAAACTAGTTTGTCTTTGACAAACATATTTACTAATGATTTAAACATTATATATTACTCCTTTGTATGTTTGAGTTTATTAAATCAACTATTTTACAACCTGTTAAGGCGATTCCTTAGGAATTCTGTATATTAATCATCTTTTAAATCATCACCATTAAAAAATGTGTGAGCACCATCTTGTATATCTTTTAATTCTTGTTTTAAATCTTTACTCAATGGTAAAGATTTTTTCTTAATATCTAAAACATCACTATAATTAATTCTTGCTGACTGTTGTCCGTTTTTATGTGTTTGTATAGTTACCATTTTATTTACTAACTCTTGCGCTGGGTGTGTCAACCCAAAATCTCTATAAATTAATCCTCTTAATAGTTCAATTACTAAAGCCAAATCTTTTGTAAAGTTTATATTGTCTGTCTTAACAGCCAAATCTACAAATCCTCTTAATAAATTCATACTCATATCATCAGTGGCACTATCACAAAATTTTTTTGTTTGGTCTTCTTGTATTCTCTTTAAAGATTGTGCATCTCTTTCATTTAAATTATTCTTATCTGCTGGTCCTGTCTTACCTAAATCTTTAATTTTATCTGAAGGAAATAAAATAATTTTATTATCATCAGTCACTTATAACCTCACCTTTAAAGTTAACTTGTCCTTTATCAGCAAAGTATTCAACTAATTGATTATATCCGCCAATCAACTTTCCATCAATTTTAATTTGTGGCATAGTTCTAACTTTTTTACCAATGTCTTCTAATAATGCATCGACAGACTTGTAGTCTTCCAGTTTCTTTTCTTCGTAGTTAAGGCCAAGATTTTTTAGTAGTAATTTGGCCTTACCACAATATACACAGTTGTCTTTACTGTACACTATTATTTTCATTGTTGTCCTTTTTTGAGTTCATAAGATTATCCCAAGCAGCTTTTGCTTCACTTTTTAAGTTATAAGCATCTGTCGCTTGTTCTATTGTGTAATTGTACATCTTATTAAACTCGCCCATAGGAAGTCTTAAACCAACCCACGATCTGTAATAACCATTTTTTGTAATAGTTACATCTTTTTCAAAGATTTCATAACCTCTAACAGGTGTATCTTTGATTAGATTTACAATTGTTGACTCAACTTCACTCACAACTGTTTTAGTTTGTGTTTTACCAAGTTCAGTTACAAATTGTTTTGATTGTTTATTCATTTCGCCTTTGATAATATCAGCAAGTTCTGCTTTCGCAATCATCATACCTTTTTCAATGGCAAGATTTAAGTCAGGCGATACTGCTGTACCTACACCAAAAATACAAACTCTATCTTTGTTTTTACCAAATGTAGATGTATCACACGCCTTTTTCTCTGAAAAGTCATTCATATACCATTTAGGTACTTTTGTAAGTGTTTTACCACTTTCACTTTTCATACTGTAATGACTAGAACAATTAGCTAATAACAAACTAGCAAAAATCAAAGTCAATATTTTCATCATTTTCATCATATTTTTCATTTTTTTACACACTCCTTTTTATAGTATATACTAATTCTTGTATTTTGTCAAGTCCTATTTGAACATAACCAATTATATCTTGTAAATTCAAGTGGTTTTGTTGTACAAGTATTATTAAAAGTGCAATAATGATCAGATTTTTAATCATTATTTTACCTCCCATTCACCGTTCTTTTTTAAACACGTTTTTCCGAACGACTTAAAAACGTGGTTTGGTCTACTGTAGGCTCTACAATATTCAGGTGTTGTTATATCTGAATAGTAGAATTGAGCAAACAATTCCCAATATGTAGGACCATCAAATTTTTTTCTACCATCGGCGCACTCCATTGTTTCCTCTTTTACAATATTATTACCTTTTTGTTTTATAATTACTTTAACATAACAGTATTGATTAGCCGAGTTCTTAGGAGTTATTGTAGTAATCTTATCATAATAAACTCCAGTGTCTTTCTCTGCTTTTTTAATTTTATCTAAAACAACTTCAACTTTACTTGTAGTTTCTGAAAAATCCATTCCTTCTTTAACAGCTGTTATGGGATAGACTTGACCTGATAAGTCGTGGTCATCTGCATACACCATATTACTTAATAACAATATAATTAAAATTATTTTTTTCATTTTCCTTTGTATTCTACCCATTTACCATCAGGCATTTGACAAGCAATACCAAAGATAGTATTTCTATCTACACCGCCAATTCCAATTAAAGGCCAGTGACTTGTAATGTCAACTGTTGCACTATAATCTTTACATTTGATAGGTCCTTTTAAATAAGAGCTTGTTGTGTGTATGATACCACTATTACCTGTTTTTGAATTATACCAATTTGTGTATGAAGATGTACTAGGACCTGTGTTTAAATGATCTACAAACACAGCGTTATGTACATCATAATCTGATTTATACATTACCTCTGCGCCAACAAATGCTCCTATCATAGCACAAGACGCAATCGCATATGGATTATCAATACCCATCGCCACGCAAGAACCTGTGGTAGTAGTGCCGCCTAAAACGGCACCTACCTGTGATCTATTTGCGGCACAGTTAGTTAGCAATAAACTAACTAGTAAAATCCATATTATTTTTTCTAATCTCATCACAAATTATCTCACTGTTTACACTTTTAACGATATAGTAATCTTCTGTATTATCAATAACGTATTTTTGAGTAAAGTTATTTTCTTTCCAAAAGACTTCTGCTCTTGCAGTAATTGGTCTAAAATAATGTGTACCATCATTAGCACTTGTACATACAAAATCACCGTAAGCCATTATTGAACCTCACCCTTAAATACTTTGTTCCAAGGCCATTTTGATTTTATATCTGCCCAACCATTTTTTTGAAACTCTTTTGTTTTTTCCCATTCTGATTTACTCCAATCAGTTACTTTAGTTGGAAGTTCTTTTACATTTTCCAATACTTGTCCAGGATTTATTGTTTTAGTTTCTTCTGATTTGGCCATTGTCATTGTCAATAAAACCATAATCGTAAGCATCATCATTGTTCTCATACTATATTTTCCTTCCCATAGTTTTAAAGTCCTTAGCATCAACAATCATATAAGGACCTTTATTGTAAGCCACACTAATTGTTTTTCCAGCAGGTAGATGTGTGGTGTAATATCTTTTTTTAGTAGTACCGCCGATTCTATTACCACAAGGTATAGAGTTTTTTACTTCCAAGTAAGATAAATCTAATTCGCCTGGTTTAGATTTAACTACTGGTTTTTGAAACTTACAAACTGCATCAAAGGTAGTTTTGATACCTTTTGAGATTAACCATTTGTAATGTTTAAGTCTTTTTTTGTATATTTCTTTTTTAGACTGCATTTTCTTTTGGTCCAAGACTTTCATATTCTAATTCTTCTTGTTGTTTTTTTTGTTCATAAGTCACACCAAATATTGTTTGATAAAAAACGTCTCTTGGTGATAAACTTTGATAAACTTTTAGTAGATTATCAAAATTAATATCAACTTCACTGTAAACATTTGGTTGTTTGTTTTTTAGTTCTATGTGGTCTTTTAAAAATTGTATTCTATTTGTGTGAATATCATTTTCTTGTTCTTCATAGGTTGGTTTTTTAGATAGTTTTATATCTTTTTCTTTTGCGATTTCAAACTCTATGAATAGATTTGATTTGTCATATTTAAACATAATGTACTCCTATTTTGTTAATTGTTCTTATATTGTATCAGGTTTTGTTTTAAATGTCAATAGCGTAAAAACCCTTGATTTTATACTATTTTTTCTCATTTAGCGTACCGCTAAGCAGGTGATTCGACCCAAAGACGATACTACTATCTCCCCTTTTTTATTAGTTTTTCAACTATTGATTGTATATCTTTTAATAAAGAACCTAACACTAAACATAGATAAATCCATATTTCTTTTAAATAACTTATTGCTATAGCACTTATAAAAATTACTAACATTAAAAGAAACATTTCCATTATTTTCCTCTTGTACTTTCCCACTCTAAATTAATAGATGTATCTACATCAGATTTTTCTTTTTCTGATAAATCATCTTCATCAGCATAATCATCTATTTTTACATAACCATCTATTATAGCTTCTTCACCATAATTATCTGTATCATAAACAACTTTACCAATGTACTCTACGGTATCACTGTCTTTATAATCAGCGTCTACCATATAAGTTTCAACACCATCTTTAGTTTCAGTAATGT
>Ga0208644_1002344_pt1 | contig 15173 bp, 18 predicted proteins | sample VirMetDEL_Nov_18_FD_184517 | JGI IMG/M metagenome (GOLD analysis project Ga0208644, IMG submission 184517) | Aqueous microbial communities from the Delaware River and Bay under freshwater to marine salinity gradient to study organic matter... | ecosystem: Environmental > Aquatic > Marine >... | reverse complement strand
CGTGGGGTCATAAGCTGATGCACCCGCTGAAGATTCAGGTGAAACCAGCGGGGACCATCGACGGGATTCGGGCCAACGTCCAAGCGGCGTTGGCTCGGAACCTGCCGGAACTGTCCCCAGGTATTGTGACGCATGACGGCACGATGGTCATTGTCGGGAGTGGACCGTCCATGCCGACATTTCTGGAGGAAATACGGGCGGAACGAGCGCAAGGCCGTCCGATCTTTGCGGTCAAAGGAGCGCATGATTATCTCTGTCAACACGGTCTCGAACCGGACTTGTTTCTCTGTGTCGATCCGCGTGACCGAAGCCAACAATTGTCGTGTGTCAATGATCGGACGCTCTATCTGATCTCCTCTCGGTGCGATGCGGCCATGTTTGAAACGGTCAAGGGACGGAAAGTGATGATCGTGCATACGTGGTCGGAGGCGGAACATTGCAAGGAATATGAGGGGAAACTCTTGATTGGCGGCGGCACGACGAGCGGATTGCGAGCGATTACCGTGTCGTATGTCCTGGGATTTCGCAAGATTCTTCTCTATGGATTTGATTCCTGTCTCGATAAAGACCAGGCGACGAAACGCTTTACCGGCGAGCAGGTCGAACGGCATAAAATTGGGGATGTCATTGTCAATGGGCGTCGATTCTGGACGAATGGCGCAATGGCCCAGCAAGCCAATGAATTTCAGGATTACTACACAGTCATGCCAGATATTCAGATCGAAGCTAAAGGCGATGGTTTGATTGCGGAAATCTTAAAGGCTCGACGCGAACGGGGGATGCCCGCATGACGGTTTCATTTTTCCACGAAGGCGATCACCGGATGGCGTCATATCGGTATCGGACGCTCATCCCGGCCAAACAAATTGGCGCAACGATCAACGATCCACAGGCACAGGTCTGGGTCTTTTCCAAACCCTGTCGTGACGATCTGGACCGCTTACGACATGGGAAGTTGATTGGAAAGACCTGTATCGTGGATATTTGCGACCCGCATTATCCTCATGCCCAGCATTATGACGCCATGATTCGTGAAGCCCATGCAGTCGTAGCACCAACCGCATGGATGGCGGATTTGCTCATGGAGGATTTTCATCGTCCAATCACTGTTATTACCGATCCATACGAATTGCCGACGCAGATGCCGCATGTCAATGGCACGCGGCTCCTCTGGTTCGGGCATCCGAGTAATTTGGAATCCTTGCGCCGTGTCGAACCACTTCTGAAAGACTACGCGGTACGAGTGATGACTGACCCCGCCCACTACGCAGGGGCTCTTCCGTGGAGTTTAGACGGGTTATGGGAAGAATTAACCTTTGCCGACATCGTGATTCTGCCGGAAACTGCGCCCTATAAGTCCCCGAATCGTGCCGTGGAAGCGGTACGAGCCGGATGCTTTGTCGTGGCAGAACCACATCCCAGCTTGCGTGGGTGGCCGGGAATCTGGATCGGCAATATGAAGGAGGGGATTGCATGGGCGAACGAGAATCGAGTGGCCGCACGGCAGCGTGTGATCCAGTCACAGGCATACGTCTTGGAGCAGCATTCCCCGGAGCGCGTGGGCAATGCCTGGAAGACCCTCACGATGGGGTACGGGTCCATCTCGGCTGCGGGCACAAACCCTGGGATGGCTGGATCAACGTCGATCAAGGACGGGCCGCACAGTATGCCGATGTCGTCGCCAATGTAACGGCGTTGCCCTTTGAGGAGAATTTTGCCGATCAAATGGTGGCCATTCATCTTTTGGAGCATTTTTATCTCTGGGACGTGCCGACCTTATTGGCTGAATGGAAACGAGTCTTGAAACCTGGTGGGCAATTGATTGTCGAATTACCATCGCTCGAAGCGGTCTTTGCGTATCTGGCGAAAGCCCTTGAAGCGCAGGTCGAGGATGTGTGGGCGCAAATGTCCTGGTGGGCACTGTATGGCAATCCACGGTATCGCGATCCTGCGATGGCGCATAAGTGGGGCTATACCAAACGGATGTTGCAGCAAACCTTGGAAGAAGCAGGTTTTGTTCAGGTGACGTTGGCTCCAGCCCGGTATCATCTCAAACAGCGGGATATGCGAGCCATCGCAGTCAAACCATAATGGAGGATGCATGTCACTCGCAGGCACGTTAGCACAGGAAATGCAGGAGCATGGGGAGAAACCGGCCTTTATTCAATTTTCGCAAGTTGCGAAACATTTGCCCAAGAAAAGCGAAGAAGCAGGGCATTATGTCTCCATTGATGTCGATTATGTCGAGATTCGGCAACCGGGAAGCGTGGATTCCGTGAAGTTCCCCGTGGATGAATGGCTCCAGCAGAATAAGCGGGAAATCGCAAACGGGCGGTTGCCAGCGCATTTTGCGCAATACTATGAAAAGGCGTACAAAGCCTGGAAAGATGGGCAGGAGATTCCCATTGAAGGCACTCCCATCAAAGGCTGGCAATTGATTCCGCCTTCACAGCAACAAGCTCTCCTTTCGACGGGTATGAGAACCGTGGAAGAAGTGGCGCAGATGAATGAAGATGTGCAGCGTCGAGTCGGAATTGGCGCAGCAGGGATCAAGCTCAAAGCGAAACATTGGTTGGACGCGGGCAAAGATCGTGGGCCACTCAGTACGAAATTGGCGGCATTGGAATTAGAGAATGCCGCACTCAAAGAGACCATCAACACCTTACAAGCGAACGTGAAATCCCTCATGGAACAGCAGGAACGGCCACAACCATCAGGGACGGGCGTTGTCGAACCCATTAGTGCCGCCGATCTCTTAGACGATGAGGAGACCAAACCGCGTGGACGATCAGGCAAGAAGTAAGAGAGGAGTCCCATGTCACTCTTAACCATCGTGCAATATGTCTGTGGGCGGGTCAATGTGCCGGTCCCGTCAACGGTGTACGGCAGCGTCGATACGCAAATTATTCAGATGTTGCGCTTGTTGGAAGAAGAGGGCAATGACCTGTCGCAACGTGGCGATTGGGAAGGCATCACGTTTGAAGCTACCCATACGACGACGGCGGCGGAAGATCAAGGGGCGATGACCTCGATTGCCACCAATGGCTTCCGGCATATCAAGACGAATACCTTCTGGGATCGGTCTAGTTCGTTGCCGGTACTCGGTCCATTGACGGATACGCAATGGCAGACGTTGAAGGGGCTCAATACGACGGGGCCACGGTATTACTATCGCATACGGGGTGGCCATCTTTTGATTAATCCGACGCCCGCTGCCAGTCTCTCATGGGCCTTTGAATACGTGTCGAAGAATTGGATTCTCAATGGCGCGACCTACAAACAGTATTTTACCGCTGATGACGATACGGTCCTCTTGCCAGAGGATTTGGTCATCATGGGGTTGCGGTGGCGATGGAAGAAAGAGAAGGGGTTGGATTACGCAGAAGATTTTGAAACGTATGAAGCACAAATCAAGCAGCAATTAGGGCGTGACGGTGGCAAGCCGATTCTCAATATGGGCAATATGCAACGGCAAGCCAAACCTGGCATCTTTGTGCCGGATTGGAGTTGGAATCTATGAGGCGTCCACAACGCCAACGGGTCCAGAAGCGTGTTCAGATCAGTCATACGCGATCCTATCCGCCTCCTGTGGGGGGATGGAATGCACGGGATGCGCTCTCTGCCATGAAACCGACAGATGCGGTGACATTAGAAAATTGGTATCCCACGCCAACCTATGTTGAATTCCGAGGTGGCTATAGCAGTCATGCAACGGGGATGACCGGTAATGGAAAAACCTTAGCGGTGCATCACGATCTGGATGGGACAGATACCTTATGGTGTGCGACCTCCAGTGGAATTTACAATGTGACCAGTGCGGGAGCCGTTGGTGCAGCGGCACTCGCTCGTACAAACGGCAAGCATCAATCCGTGTCGTTTAATGACGGAACCAATAGCTGGCTTATTCTTGTGAATGGGACGGATGACCCAGCCTATTATGATGGCACGACCTGGACGGCTGTGGATGAACTAACCAGTCCAGCCCTGACCGGCTATACCGGCAATGCCGTCGAGCAATTTGTGTCCGTCAATGTCTTCAAGGGACGCCTCTTCTTTATTCCCATCAACAGCCTGTCATTCTGGTATCTCTCGGCGGGTGTGGCTGGAGGAGCCCTCACGGAATTTTCATTAGGGGGAGAAGCCAAACGCGGTGGATACTTGATGGCGATGGCGACCTGGACACGCGATGCAGGAGACGGCATGGATGATTTGGCCGTCTTTATCACGAGTGAAGGTGAAGCGATTGTCTATCAGGGGAACAACCCGTCTTCCAGTGCGGCTTGGGCGAAGGTGGGCACCTTCAATATCGGGCGTCCGATTGGACGACGGTGTATTGTCCAGTATGCCGGAGATTGCGTCATCATTACTGAAGATGGCGTCTATCCCCTCTCGGCTCTCCTCCAAGCGGGAGAAGCGAAACGCGACAAATTCGCCTTTTCCTTTAAGATTGAGAACGCCTTTACGGATTCCGCACGAGCCTATCAAGGGAATTTTGGATGGGAAGCCATCGTCTATCCCGCGCACAATGCCCTTCTTGTCAACGTGCCATTATCGGAAGATGGGACGCATCATCAATATGTGATGAATACCATTACCAATGCCTGGTGTAAATTCACAGGATGGGATGCGGAAACCTTTGCCGTCTTAGGCAGTAAACTCTACTTTGCCGATGCCACCGCCGTCTATCAGGGATGGAATACCACAGCGGATAATGGCACGAACATTGTCTTTTATGGCAAACAAGCCTTTCAGGATTTCGGCATTGCCAGTAATAAATCGGTAAAACTCTTCATGCCGATCCTCAGTGTCAATGGCAATGTGGCCTATGCCGCAGGTGTTGATGTGGACTTTGAAGATGACGAGATTACCACGACGGTTTCCTATAGTGTGGCCGAATCTGCACTCTGGGATACGGCTGTTTGGGATGCCGGCTTGTGGAGATCTGGGCAGGAAATCGTGAAGCAATGGTCGAGCCCATCTGAATGGACGGGGCGATGGCTTTCGGGCAAGCTGAAGATTGTCAGTACAGATTTAGTCTGTCAGTGGATGGGAAGCACCATGATTTTCGAGGATGGGGGACCCCTATGAGTCTGACCTTTTCCGTTGAACCACTCTCACACTGTTGGGATGAGATGGTGGCGTTGGCCCATGAGCATTGGAAGGAAACAGAGGGCTATCGACACAATCAACCATTCTGTCCGAAGCGGGAACGCTATGACGCCTATGACAAAGCTGGCTGGTACTTTGAGGCAGTCGCCCGCGACCAGGGTCGGATGGTGGGCTATGCCGGGATGTATGTCGTCCCGTCGATGCACACCCAGCAATTGATTGCGACGGAAGATGCCTGGTTTCTCTTACCGGACTATCGGAAAGGTCGAAATGCCATTCGATTCTATCAATTTGTCGAAGAGGAATGTCGGAAACGTGGCTGTGTGGAAATCACGATGAGCGCGAAGTTGACCAATGCGGCGGGCCGTATTCTGGAATATCTGAAATTCCAGTGTGTGGAGCGTCGATTTAGTAAATCGTTACAACCAAAGGAGTCTGACCATGTGTGCACCGAGCCCTCCTCCGGCACCTGATTATACGGGCGCAGCCCAGGCGCAAGGCGAGGCCAATGTGGAAGCGGCTCGCGTCCAAGGGCAGATCAACAACCCGAACGTCTATAACCCTTATGGGACACAGACGGTCACATGGGGCAATTTCGATCAGTCCGGGTATGACCAAGCTATGCAGCAGTATCAACAGGATCTCGCCAATTGGAATCAACTCCAGCAGAGCGGGACGGGAGGGCTCTTTACCACACTCAACCCTCGCCCGGTTGCGCCGGATCGTTCGAGTTACATGCAATATCAGGATACGCCAACGATTACACAAACCTTTTCCCCACAGCAACAAGCCCTCTTCGATCAGCAGATGCAACTCAAGCAAATGCTGGGTGGTGTGGGATTGCAAGGGGCTGGATCATTAGGGGACATCATCGGCAAGAGCGTTGATTTCTCCGGGGCTCCGGCCATGCCTGGAGACTATGGACAACTTCGGCAGCAAGCCGTCAATGAATTGATGTCCCGTCCGACAGAGGATTATGGGCGAGCCGTCGATCAAGCGCAGAGTGATTTAATTGCCGCAGGGATTCGTCCCGGCACGAAAGCCTATGCCGATAAAATGGCTCTCTTACAGCGTGGTCTGACGGATGCGCAGATGCAAGCAGGCGTCAATGCTCGCAGTGTGGCTACACAAGCCTATCAGACAGATATGGATCGGCGGAAGCAATTCATTACGGAACTCTTAGCGCAACGACAAGTTCCGCTGAATGAAATCACGGCCTTGATGTCAGGGTCGCAAGTCTCGAATCCCTTTGCCATTCCGACCTATGCGCAGAATGCACAAGTCGCCCCATCGCCGGTCTTTGGAGCCACACAACTTGCCGGACAATATGGCACCGATGTCTGGAATGCGCAGCAAGCGCAACAGGCGAATCTGATGAATGGACTCTTTGGTCTTGGTGGCGCAGGGATGATGGCATATGCCATGAGTGACCGCCGCTTGAAATCGGATGTACGGCGGATTGGGACCCATTCATTGGGGATTCCGCTCTACGAATATACGATTGGTGGACATCGTGAAATCGGCGTCATGGCCGATGAAGTCGCGTCCGTGAAACCGGAAGCCGTCGCGCAATTGCCGAACGGCTACTGGATGGTCAATTACGGCATGATCGGGAGGGCCTAACATGAATAATGGAATGTTTCTCAATGATCCGAATCTGCCACCCTTGATGAAACCGGAATCCATGCCGGTTGATCCGCAGCAGTTAGCGGCACAACAGGCCAAACAGAAACTCATGCGAGCCATGATGTTTCAGCAAATGGGGAAAGCCTTGCAGGGGATGGGGAACCGCCCTGTTTCATTTGGAAGCACGCGGCCACGCCCGCAATTCAATCCCTATGGACAGCCGATGAATGGAGGGTACTGATATGGCACGGGCCAGCGTCTTAGCCGGAGGACCGGGGATTACGCAGATTGATTCCCTTTCCACGCCCTATGGGTTGCGCGGCGAAGTCTCGCCAGATGAAGCCCTGGAATTGCAAGCGATCAACCGCCGACAGATGTTGGCGAATCTCTTGATGCAGCGTGGGTTGCAACAACCGCAGGGGCAGATGGCGGGGCGATTCTATGTGGCTCCATCGCCTGTGCAGGGCTTGGCGAATCTGGCGCAAGTGATGGCTGGGACCTATATCACGAAGCAAGGCGATGCCCAACGGCAAGAACTGGCCAAGCAAAGCCAGCAACAAGTACGTGATGCGCTGTCCAATTATTACCAACAACTCTCTCCGGTGGCCACGACGCAGGGAGCGCAAGGTCCAGGGGCACCGAAACCGACTGGGATACAGCGTGGACAAGGCTATCAACCTGAAGAAATGAATCAGCCGTGGACGGTGACGGGTTCTGACACATTAAAGGAAATGGTGGATCGGATTCCCGAATCCTCTCAACTCTATACCAAAGAGGGGCCGCGTCCGACTGGCACAGCGATGCAGGAACGGACACCGCAGGATAAACAACGGGCCTTGATGGAATTACTCGTGTCGAGTAATCCGCGTCTCGCACCTGTGGCGAACTTCCTGGCTGGGCAGCAGCGGTTCGACCAGGAACAGGCGGCGGAACAAGAGAAGATGAAGCAGGAACAGGCATTCCGAGCGCAGGAAGGTGAACTGACCCGTGATATTACCCGTCAACAACTGTCATTTGACAAGGAAAAATTCGCTAAGGAGCAAGAATTATCTCGTGAACGATTAAATAAGCCTGACTATACGACAGTTCCAGAGGGCAGTACGCTTTATAGCAAAGGACAACCTATTGGGCAGGGTGCTATGAAACCGCCTCCCATTAAGGAGGTGGGTGCGCCGAACAATCAAGAACAAAAAGTGATATGGAATCCAAAGACACAGCAATATGACAAGATTGGTTCTGCAACAGGGAAATTTTCTCCGACCTCTATGGTCTCGATTGACCAACGACCAATGCCACCAGAGGCATTGAAAATGCAAGATGAAGCCTTGCAAGCCATTAACACGGCAGCCTCAGTTCGAGTGGATGCGCAAGCATTACGGACGCAACTGGAGAAAGGGGAACTCAATCTTGGAGCGTTTTCAAATTGGTGGTCAGCCGGAAAGAACAAACTTGGGTTAAGTGATCCTGAGAGTCGGAAATTTCATTCCTTTATGACGACAGTGGAGAAGATGCGCAATGATTCACTTCGTCTGAATAAAGGAACCCAAACGGAAGGGGACGCACAGCGGGCATGGGATGAATTATTCCAATCCTTCTCGGACCCTGCATTAGTCAAAGCACGACTTGCCGAAATTGAAGCTCTCAACGAACGTGCGGTTGAATTTCATAAACAGCGAATTCAGATGATTCGTGATAATTATGGGAAAGTGCCGCTCAATACGAGTGGGGTTGAACAACCACCGACAGCAATTGGCGCAACTCCATTAACAGCAGATGAGCAGCGTGAATTAGAGGAGTTACGGAGGTGGCGTGATGGGCGATAGAGAAGAACTCCAGAAACTTCGCCGCCTGAAAGAGTTAGAAGATAAAGCCGCTGGGAGTTCCCTACCCTCGACTCCTCCACCAGCACAAGAAGCGAATTGGATGGACCGTCGTCTGGGGGGCTGGGGTGGGAGAGTTTTACTAGGAGCCGCCTCGCCGATCCTTGCCGCGACTCAAGTGTTCGGTGGAGAGCCTGGGCGTCAGTTTGTTGAAGATATTGAGGCCAGTAAGCGTCGAGGGATGCAGGCTGAAGGAAAAGAAGGATTTGATTGGTATGGATTGCTTGGATCGGCCATTCCATCAACTGGAGCCGCCAAAGCCGTGACCTCCATGCTACCCGCCGCACAAGGCGTTCTTGGTCGTGCAGGAACCGGGGCCGCCATTGGAGGAGCTGTCTCGGCTACCCAACCTGTTGAGGGAGAGCATGGAGATTTCTGGAAACGAAAAGCGGCACAAGTTGGCATAGGGTCACTCTTGGGGGGACTCTTTTCACTGGGGACTGATGCTGCGCAAGGTGCCTACCAATTCGGGAAGAAACTCATTGCACCATTTTCTGAAAGCGGGCGTACAAAAATCCTATCAGATTATCAATCGAAACTCTTAGGAGACTCAAAAGATATAAAAGACAAAGTGATTAATGCTCTTGCTCAGCGGAAGGAATTCATACCAGGGAGTCGTCCAACATCAGGAGAAATCGTCAGTGAAATCCCTGGAGCGACAGGGTTAGCCGCCCATCAACAGGTCACGGCAAAAACAGAAGGCTTAAGTCCTCTCTTTCGGGCGAGATCCGCAGAACAGGAAGCAGCTAGGCGTAATCTCCTTGTTCCCATTGCCCGCAACCAGGGAGCTTTGGAGGGTGAGCGTGCAATACGAGATACCATTACAGGTCCGATGCGTGAACAGGCGTTATTGAAAGCCAATGCGGGAACGGCTCGTGCCCTTTCGACGCGGACTTCGAAAGTTCCACAAGAAACAGACGCCTTACGTACTGCCGTCGAACTACATGGCGTGCCTCCGAAGCCATTACAGACAGGCATAGAAAAGTTTGCCGGTGAATGGAGTCCCACAGTTCCACTCAAACCTGCAACGATTACTAAAGGCATTCATCGCATATTAAATAAACCGGGCATACGAGCATCAGATGTCGTGCGCAATACGATGTCAGCACTAGATGACAAATTGAATAGTATTGCCAATAAGCGAGGTGCGATTGATGCCAGAGATTTGTATATGGTTCGCAAAGAGGCGGGGAATATCGTTGAAAAGTTCTCGCAGGAATCAAAAACCTTCGATCAACGACTTACATCAGGGTTAGTCAAAACAGTCCAAACTGCGATTGACGACGCGATCGAACAAGCGGGCGGTGTTGGATGGAAAGCCTATCTGGGCAAATACCAAGAATTGTCAAAACCACTAGCCCGTATGGAAGCTGGGCAAGAATTGGAACGAGCCCTTACTTCGTCATTGGGCACGACGGAACGTGGAACCACATTCGGGAATGTCCTGCGCACAAAACCAGAACTCTTGGACGCACTGACATCCCAGGATAAGAATGCCGTCGCTAATATCACAGCCGATCTTTCACGACGCGATGCATTCAAGCAATTGGCACGAGGCACACAGTTGGGACGGGCCGGGGCGATGGGGGACATTGACCAAATTCCAACCTTACTTGACCGACGCATGATGATTGCCAATTATCTGATGCGTCATGCGGGAATTGAACCAGCCGGTGACCGCATTGCTCGCACGGCTGCCTCACAATATCTGAATCCTGATGAATTGATTAAGTCACTCATGCGACAACAGCCAGTCCCTCGGTATCAACCAATCATTCAGGCGTTAATGCAGCGTATTGTGCCTGTCGGCGCGGAAACTGCCGTGGCCCAGCAATTCTAGGAGGAAACTATGGCCTTCAACGGAGCCGGGGTCTTTGTCATTGATTCAACGGGACAACCTGTGGTCAGTGCCACGACCATTTCATCATCGGTCTTTAATGCGTTCACGGCGGATGTCGCCACGGGTCTCTCGACCTGTATTACCAAAGACGGCCAGCAAACCGTGACCGCGAATATTCCGTTCGGGGGCTTTAAGCTCACTGGTGTCGGGGCCGCAACAGCCCGTACCGATGCGGCGACCTTGGCGTCTATCCAAGATGGGACCGGGGTCTATGTCGCGACGGTGGGCGGGACGGCGGATGTCATTACCCTCACCCCCTCCCCTGCGATTACCGCCTATACAGCGGGGCAAACGTTTCGCTTTCTGTCGAGTGGAGCCAATACGACGAATGTCACGGTTAATATCTCGGCACTGGGGGCCAAGGACATTACCAAGAACGGCACCACGGCACTCGCTGCTGGGGATATTCCGTCTGGCATGATGGTAGGGATCACCTACGACGGGACGCAATTTATTTTAATTGGTACTGCAACCTTAAATAGCGCAGGCTTGATTTCTGGACGTGCCTATACGGCGGTTAATTCCGTTTCATATAGTGCAACTCCGACGATTGATGCGTCGTTGTCGAATTATCACGAAGTTGGAGATTTGACAGGCAACATCACGACATTGACGATTTCCAATGCAGCGGCTGGGCAGACAATCACGATTCGATTTAAGCAAGATGGAACTGGCGGGTACACGGTAGCGACCCCGAGCGGAGCTAAAATTAGTGGGAGTGTAGATACAACGGCAAGCGTGGTATCACATCTAACCCTTACCTATTCTTTGGCAGATTCCCGATGGGAAGGATACTATTCAACGGTGCCAGTATGAGTGTAGCCTCACGTTCAATGGTTGGTGGAGTGGTCAAGCCGTTGCTAGGTGGCACGTATGACAATACGACGAGTGAAGTGCCGCAAAATTACGGTTTTGTGGTCAAACAAAGCGGAACGATTGAGAATGTGAATGTACCAGGAGCTGACAATCCTACAGAAACTCATCGTTGGGATCGCTCATTCAATGCGGTCGCTGGTAATACATATTGGGTGCGGTTTACAAGAACTGCTGGGTCGTCAACTGGATACGCTGGAGCTACAGAGGGGGCATGGCATGCGTTAAGCTCCGATAGATACTGCGTGTACGATTCGCTGTACGTGCTTTCGTCCTCATCCGGTACGTACACGGTAGAAATTGCATTGGATTCTGGCGGGTCACATATCGTAACGAGTGGAACATATGTTGCTGGAACTATACAATATGCTTAGTAACCAAGGAGAATCTATGGACTGGAACCCACACGCATACATGGGTTATGTCGATACGTTCCAACCAAACAAGTACCATACATCCCAAATTCAAGGCCCGACCGGCAAGTTTGAAACCTCGCCGGAAGGGCTAGGGGCTTCAGCGAGAGTTGGGCCTGGCGGGCTGTTTTCGTTGGGGGCTCAATATGGGTACAAGATCCCAGAAACGCCCATTACCATCACCCCCTCGGCAGGCATGGCGTATGTTGACCAGCCCATGAGAGAATTGCCACTTAAGACACCGTTTGCGCTTGGGTTGCAAGCTGGCATAGATATCCCTAAAACAAAGGCCAAACTCATCGCTGAATATCTACATTTGTCGAACGCTGGGCTGAAACAGCCGAATATCGGGATGGATATGGGATCCATTATGTTAGGGTATCCGTTGGAGTGGGGGCAGTAATGGCTGTGATCACGCTAGATAAAACAGCCTACCGGAGTCTTCGTACATGAATGTGCGATCCAAGTCCGATCTTCCTATTCTCGCTGATTTTACGAGTGGGCATGGGACACCGCTTGTAGTCAATCGCGCTACAGGGCGCGGTTATGTCCTGCTTGATGATGGCACGATTGCGCCATTGAACAACCGATGGGTTGATGTGGCCGATTACGCCTCATTTGAGGCCGCCGTCACCGCCATCGGCTCCACTGTCACGACGCTCCTGATTGGCACCTCACAATCTGTTACGTCCAACGTGACTGTGCCGTCCACTTTGACGCTGTTTTTTGTGGGGAGTGGACAATTATCTGTCGCCTCCACCAAAACCGTGACCATCAACGGGCCGATTGTCACCGACATCCGCCAAATTTTTGCTGGTTCAGGTACGATTGCAGGCTTAGGCAAGGTGCCAGTGCTGTATCCAGACTTCTGGGGGACCAATACCACGCCAGGCACGACGGATATGACGGCGGCGATTCAAGCGGCTGTCGATGTGCGAGAAGCGGCTGGCTTTGGCGAGGTTTATTTCCTTCCACAAGTCTATCTTACGTCATCAACCATCACCGTTGCAGGTCATCGCATTCGTCTCATTGGGAAAGGCCGTCATGCCACCAAGATTCTCTATAACCCTTCTGGGGCAGGAACGGCGATCAAGTTTTATATTGACGACAATACCGACATCGTACAGTGCGGGTTGGAAGATATTGGGGTTGTGAGCAGTGACACCACCTATCAAAAAGTAGCGATTCAACTTCGGAAAGTCACAGAATTTACCTTACACAATGTCGCCGTAGGCTCTGGTGGGTACGGCAGTTTCACGGGGGCGGGGAGTATTGGCCTGCAGATCCAAGGGCATGATGTCAGCGACGTTGAACGCCTCACCATCAATGCCGACCAACCTATCTCGATTGAGGACAACCCGAATAATACTTTTGATCTCGACGCCTGGGCCTTCCGTACCATCTATCTCCTCTCCAAGTCCGATCATACCTATCCCAATATCAGTATCGCGACTGGTATCAACGTGACCAATGTTGTATTCGATGGACTATACATGATTTATGGCAGCGACGGTGTGCAATGGATTGATACCACGTCAACTGCTCGAAGTGCCTCAATCCTATTTCGCAATGTGCGGTGGGAGCAATCCACGAATGCGTCAGGCTATATCTTTGACCTGGAATCCAATTTCGGAATGAACCATGTGACGCTGGAAAATGTGGTTTCAGGGGCCAATCTCGCCGCGTACAACGGCTTCAAGTTCCGCAAAGTACGGTATCTGACCATCATCAATTCGGAATACTCCAACACCTTGGATGCCTTTGATATTGATGACGCCTCATCTACCAATGCCCGACTCATCAATGTCGCGTTTCCACATGCCACCGGCAAGCTCCCGAATACGTATACGGCGGCTGACACAACGCCCTCCGTGCTAGGAAGCGACTATCTGGTGCTGACTAACGGCGGGGCGGTCACGATTACAGATTTAGATGTCATCCTAGAAAACGGAAAAGTGGTTACGCTAATCTTTACCGATGGGAACACCACGATTCAAGACGGATCGAACTTTCAATTAAGCGGAGGAGCCAATTTTACTGGATCAGCAAACGATACGCTCACGCTGCGGTATTACGACGGCGTGTGGTATGAAATGTGTCGCAGCGTGAACTAGCACGGCTCCTTGGGCATCTGCGGCGTAAGGTTCTGCAACATCCCTGTCCGGCCCTGGCTATCCGACCAGAGATAGGCATCCATCCCTGGGAGTTGCTGATAGATGGTCGTGTTGCCGTCACTGTCGCTGCCCAAGTAGGTGGATTGGGCATACAGCACATGCGAGAACGTCGAGCAAATCACAAACCCAAACACCATTCCTAAACAGAATAAGAGCAATCCTTCCCCCTTCGTCATACTGCCTCCTTCGGGTAACAAGTTGGACAATACTGCGCCGTCCTGCCTTCACACCACTGACACAACGCCGTAGGCCCTGCATCATACTTAACCCGTATCCGCACCCCACAGCCTTGGTGGGTACAGGTCCCGACACGGTATAGTTCCTTGGTATATGTTTTGGCCCCTGGCTTGGTACAGATGCATGGCTCCATGTCGCAGATATAGCATCTACTCATCCGTGGAACCTCTTCTGTTTGAGTTTGGCATTGCGCAGCCAGTTGGATAAGGTTTGGTTCCAATCCTTTTTCTTCTCGCCGTTGCTCTTGGCCCAACTCGCCATCAAGCCCAGTTGTTCTCCCAGATTAACGCCAAGCTGTTCGGCTAAGGCATAGTGCTGGTCTGTGGGCATGAAGTCATCGGGGAATTCCCGCTTCCCGCCGGCCCGTGGCACGGGGTCCGGCCCCACCCACTCCAGGCACCAATCAGTTTCATGCACATCAGGCCAACCCTTACCATGTTCTGGCACGTAACGCCGACAAATTCCTGACTGAGAATCAGCTTCTCGTTGATATGCCTGACAGGTCGCACAGGTTTTGGTCATGCTTACCTCCTTAATCCTCAGTGTTCATCGGTCTCGCACTCCAAGATCGAATAGAAAGCTTCCAAGAAGAATGAGGAGTAGACCAGGATGAATCCATGCTGCTCCGGCGCATATAAGAACTATTCCACCCCATGCGAAGGTGTCTTTCATCGTCTCCTCCTCAGAGCTTCTTCGGCGGCGTAGAGGCGTTGTAGTTCATGTCGGTCAAAACCATCTATCACAAGAATGCCCGCTATCCTCCTGTCTCCCGTAACTGTGTTATCCCAATAAAAGCCATTGATCTTATGTCGCGGCACATCCTCAATCCTCGCAGTTCGGATGGTGGGGGTGGTCATGGCATCGCCTCCACTAACACTTGCAACAAGTGTTTTATATCCGCCTTACGGACACAGACATCCAAGGCATCTATGTCCACAGACTTTTTGTTCTCGCGTGCAAG
>Ga0208644_1002343_pt1 | contig 15178 bp, 12 predicted proteins | sample VirMetDEL_Nov_18_FD_184517 | JGI IMG/M metagenome (GOLD analysis project Ga0208644, IMG submission 184517) | Aqueous microbial communities from the Delaware River and Bay under freshwater to marine salinity gradient to study organic matter... | ecosystem: Environmental > Aquatic > Marine >... | reverse complement strand
AATAAGACAGCTATAAAAAGAGGTAATGGAGATCATAATTATCAAAACTTAAAATCTCAATGTTATTTTCTATTAGCAAACTTTATAAATGAGCGTAGGATTTGGTTTATGCCTAAAGACAAGGTAATAAAAGATATGCTTATTCAGGAATTAGAAGTGGTAAAGAAAAGACATATAGAGAAAGATGGTAAAAACGCAGTATTACCAAAAGAACAAATAAAAGACATGATTCAAAGATCACCAGACTATTCAGATGCCATGATGATGCGGATGTGGTTCGAGTTAGGAAGAAACGAAACAGTTTTTGATTTTATATAATAAAGATGTTATGATAAAAATAGATGTATTAGATGAGCAGTACGACGTTATTACCGAGTGGAGTGAGCTAACTATCGAAAAGTTTGTAAAAGTCCAACAGATCGTAGATAACGCACCTAAAAAGTTAAAAGACATAATAGGTTATATCTACACTAATGATAAAAAGGAATTAGAGAGCATTGAACTTAGTAAAAACGAGTCTTTAAAAACTTTTCCTAAGTTTTATGGAGATATGCTTGGCGTTCTTTGTGATATTGATAGAAAAATCATAAATCAGATAGATAGAGATTCAAGGGAACAGTTCTTTAATGTTTACTTAATTAAATTTGCTATTGGTTGTTTGTATGCACCTATTGATATAGAACCTAGTGGTTTAGATTCTTTTGATTTTGAAGGAGATACTTATTACTTCCCTAGAGCAAAAAAGGTTTTAGACAAAGAAAGACCAATGGGATATTTAAGTACAATTCAGTTTACAGAAGCAGCAGATTTAGATGTTTACATGAATGGTCTTGATAATAAAGATTACTCTGTTCTTGCTAATATATGCGCTATTTTATGTGTTAAGGATAATGAAGAATACGATGAGGATGTTATGTTAGAACGTGCTGAAAGATTCAAGCAACTGCCAATGAACATAGCATGGGATGTTTTTTTTTACTTAGGAGAACTCTTAACTACATACACGAAAACTATAGTCCCTTATTCGCTGGAAAAAGTAAAGCTAAATATGCAGCGGCAGCCAAATCAAGCGGATTAGATGGTTTTGGCTGGTACTTACAGATAAAATCTGTTGCAGAGAAGAATGTATTTACGCATAACAACTTGTCTGCTATAAAAAGCGTAGAAAAGACTAATCTTTACGACTTTTTAATGTACATAACTGCTAATGCTTCGGAAAACTTGTATCAGCAGAAAATAAGCGACCTATGACACTAGAAGAGCTAGTTGACAAAATAGATGATATAGCGATTTCATCGCCTGATATAAACACCTTTGTATTTGATGATTTAGAAGCTGTAAATGAATTACACGCAACGAGCTACCCTTTGTGTTTTTTAACTCCAACTCAAGATTCAATAGACCCTAGAGCTAATGAGCAAGATTACGTTTTAGAGTTATTCATAATGGATACATACTTTCAAGATGATGCGGATAGTTTACGGAAAAAGTATTCAGACTTGCAAAGATACGGAGTACAAATTATTCAAGAAATGTATGATGTATCTGAAATAAAAGATGTAGATTCTGTAACTATAAATCGAGGTCAAGATCAATACAATGACAATTTGATAGTTGTTCAATTCTCTTTTACTGTAAGAGTACATGATTGTTTAAGGTTGTTAAAAAAACCTACTGGCTTTACAGCTACGGCAGTCAGTTCTTCTCAAATAGATTTAGCATGGTATGACAGGGAATCGAATGAAACGAGTTATGAGATTTATAGGAGTCTTGATAATTCTACTTGGACTAGCCTTACGTCTATTGCTTCTGATAGCACTTCTTACAGTGATATTGGTTTGGATAGTAGTACAGAGTATTACTACAGGGTAAGGTGTTTAAGTTCAAGCAATAGATCTCCTTTTTCTAATGTAGCATCAGCGACAACATCAGCGTAATGAGTTTAAACAGGATAGTTTTAAGAGATGTAAGAAGTTTAACTTTAAAGACTTCAAAGACTGGTCGAGCTATGTCAAAGTTTATGTTTGACTTACAAAAAGCTTTAAAGAAGGAATTAAGAGATCAAGGACACGTTGGCAGTGGTAAGTTATTGGATAGTATAAACATAAACTTTCCTAATACCAATAGTGGTTTATTCCAATTTAAAGCAGAAATTGAAGCTTTATCTTATGGTCTTAGGTTGAATGAGCAACAACCTCCTAAAAGAGTGAGAGAAGGGGATATATTAAAATGGATGAATAGTCATCGTAACTTTAAACCTACTACACCATATCTTCCTAAAGAAATGATTGCTAGGTATATTGCTAGGTCTATATCGGAAGAGGGAATCCCTACTGTGATCGTTAATAGCCCAAACAAACTTAGTGCATATAGTAGTAGATATACAAATAACGGAAGAAGATTAGGGTGGATTAACATACCTTATGAAAGAAAGAAAATAAATATAGATAAAAAAGTGATACCTGCTATTAGTGAAGACGTTGTGGATGTTATAGGCAACTTCCTAGATAAATTAGCTTCAAGGTATCCAAATATAAAAGTTATATAAAAATGGCAATAACAATAAACACACAACCTTCAAGTGGAGATTTATTAAGTCCTTACAGACCTATAAAGATAACAGTAACTTCTGATAACAATACGTCTGACACTGGAACAAACACTTATATTGGTGCTTTGTCTGGATTGGTTTCAGATGACGATCATATCTACACAAAAAAGGTTGCTTGTTACATATATTTAGATGGGAATGGTACTGCTGACAATGCAGGTAGTCCTATTATATTGACCCCAGATTTTGGTACTTCATATCAATTTACTTTCGATATTAGTTCTTATATAGCTGGTTTAGATACTTTGACTAATGACTTACAAAGTAATTCCACAGCCATAAGTTTTATTGGTAGAGATACTAATTCATTGAAATCTATTGTTTGTAAGTTTGACGAGATATTGTACTTCGACCCATTGTTAGACACTACTAATGGAACAGGATTGTTATATTACGCTTCTGACGTTGTGGATTCATATTCAAAGGCAACTTCTAATTCTTTTTTCTGTATTAATGGTGTTTGGCAATATGATGGCGTAACTGGTTCTTATGATGAGTTAAACAGGTTTAAAATTGCCACAACAGGAAATAAATACTTCCTAACGAATAACAGAAATCCTAGAGAAATTGGTGTAAATGATAGTGAGTATTTAAGTGGGTTTACTACTTTGACTGGAACTAATTATATGATAGTTCAAACATTTACAGGTAAAAACGCAACGGGTTCTTCTACAACATACGCAAGAGCTATGACATTTAATGCTAATAGATTTGATATACCTTGTGGTGCAAGTAATATAAATGCTACTAGTGGTTCTTGGTTAAACTTTTTAGGTGGAGCTTCTTCTGACCCTACTATAGATTCTTCTGTTGGTTCTTATCAAGTTTACTTTGTAGAAGCATTACCTTCGGTTACTTCATTGTCTGAAAAGATAACTTACAATGTAGATAATTCATGTTCTACCAACCATACTAGGATAAAATTCTTAAATAGACTTGGTGCTTTTGAGTATTTTACTTTTAAAGGATATAAAGATAGGTCTATTACTATAAGAAAGAATTACTACCAACAGAATTTAGATGATGGGTATTCTATAGGTTCAGGTGGAGATAGGGTTTTAGATATAGATAGTAGGACTAAGTTTGAAGTTTATTCACAACCAATGAAACAAGCTGATAGAATTTGGTTAGAAGAATTATTGGAAGGATATGAGTGCTTTGTTGAGGAAGGTAGTAATTATATTCCTATTAAAGTAAGAGCTGGTGAAACAAAGATAATAGACGAAGGAGCTGACTTAATGACTATTAAACTTGTTTACGAATACGCAAACCCAAATAGAAGACAAAATGGCTGATATTAGATTAATATTAACAGACTTAGGAGTAGATTTAGATGTAGGGCAAGGAAGGGAATTTCCTTTACAATTAAACTATACGGCTGGAAGTCTAAGAGATATAAATAACAGGACTACTAATTTCTCTTTAGATTTTAGGATTCCTGCTAACAAGAAAAATAAAAGTGCTTTAAACCATTTGAATGATGCAAATATTTTAGATGGTGCTAACATATTAAAGAAAACGCCTGTTGTTGTTTATGCTGATGGTATTCCTATATTTACAGGGGAATTTAAAGTTTTAGGGAAGGTAAACGACAGAGGGAACGAAGAATTTAATTGCATCTTATTAGGTGATGGGATGGATTGGGTGGAAGGCATGAAAGCTAAAACACCACAAAGCTATGATTGGGGTACTATTGCAACTTTAGATAAATCTAATATTGAGGGTACTTGGACTAACGATCACACTGATGGATACACTTTCCCATTAGTTCATTATGGTGCTTGGTCTGGTGATGGTGGTACTAGTGTTCTTGCTCAAGATTTAAGACCTTCACTTTTTATGAGGTCTTTCTTTGAAAAGGCTTTTAATGCGGAAGGATATACAATTCAAACCGACACTGATGATAATGACTTCTTTAATTCAACTACTAATCCTTTTGCGGATAATGTAGTATTTCCATTTACAGGAACAAATTGGAAAGTTGATCAAACTGACATAGACGACTACGATTTGGTAATGACTAGAGATGGAGTAAAGTCTTATAGTGTTAATTCTATATTGACTAAATTATATAAAGTAAGGAGATTGGTTACCCAAAAAACAGGTTCTTCTACTCAAAAAGCAAGTTTAGGTGGCGATCCTTCTGTAGATTGGAATGAGAACGGTAGGGTTTTTAGGTTCTATTTAGAAAACGATGTCAAAACTGAATTTGATAATTTTGATGAAAATAGTTACGCTATATTAAGGTTTAAAGCAGACGATAAGTTTACTACTGAGAAAGGAAAGGTATTTGAAATAATAGATTATGGGAGAGAAACAAGGTCTTCGGTTGTTACTTATGTAGATTTATATACTAATGTTACGCCTAATGAAGTTTCGTTTTTCGATAGTTTGTCCTATAATTTCAATAATTTAGATGGCTCTACTTTAAGAATTATTTCTACAAATATTGGTGGAGGTCAAAAAATAGATTTTGATACCGAAACGCCTTCGACTACTTTGTTTGATACATCTACTAATATATTCACAGCAGATAATTCAATTACGGCTAACTTTAGTTTTAGTTGTTTATTAGCTGGGTTGGACAATAAATCTAGGAATCGGGGTATATATACTTTTAAGTTTATAAAAAAAGATGGTGTAACATCAACTGAAACTGTTTTAAATCAAGAGTTTATAAATTTAACGGAAGACTTCAATAATGACCCTGTATCTACTATAACTGTTAGTGTTCAAACATTATTTTATACTAAAAATATTAAGTTAAATCAAATTCCATTCTCTATTGACACAGGAGATATAGATTTAAAAAGTGGAGATCAAATATGGGTTGAAATAGAATGTGAACCAGAAGAAGTTAGTGAAGGTTTTAGTAAATTATATGAATTGAGTTCAGAAGGAGATAAATTTACTACAACTGCTTATATTCAAAGCGCAGAGTTGAAAGTATTACCAATCGAATCTATAAAAAATGGATACTCACTAGGAGATATAGCTAACGTATTAGATGATAGATATAAAACTATTGATTATATAAAAGGATGTATTCATGCCTTCAATTTATTGATAAAAACAGACCCTCATTCTAAAAAAGTTATAATAAAAACTAGGGATGAGTTTTACGACACTCAATCTAATGCTGTTGATTGGACTGAAAAAATAGATGCTAAAAAGCAATATTTAATAGAGTATTTAGATGACTACAACAAGGATTTAGTTTTTAGATTTAAAGACGATGATAAGGATGGTTATTTAAAAGAAAGAAATGAAATACATAAGAATGTTGCTGGTGAATACACACATACATTAAGCGATAGGTTTGAAGAGGGTGAATCGAAAATGGAGAATCCTTTATTTTCATACACTTACCATATTGCAGATAAGAATATAGTAAATAAAAGAACATCTCCTGATGGTTCAAACTCTAAAGGAATATGGTTATCAAGAATGTGGACTGAATACGCTAGTTCAACAGAAGCACCACCTCCAGCTTATGAGTTTAAACCTAGATTACTTTATTACAGCTACGGAGTTCAATATTCAAATTCACCTAAATGGGTTTTTGAGGGAGAAGATAAAACTTCCGTTCCAAGTGCTTTGCCAAACTCTTTAAGTAGTGTGTTAGATTCTTATGATTATGATTTTACGGTCAATTTAGGATATAATAATTGGACTGACAATGGTTTATTCAAAACATACTATGAGAAGACTGTCAATACAATAGAAAAGTCAACTAGACTAGAATTGCCTGTTAAGCTATCTTTTAAGGATATAAATAACTTAGATATAACTAAGCTTATATATATAGATTATCCATCAGATATAAAGGGTTACTATATTTTAGATCGTGTTAAAAACTTTCTACCTTCTGCTAATGTAACCACAACTATTGAGTTAATCAAGAAAGAAGATCATGGTGCTATTGAAATAAATACCACACAAGATGAGAAAACTATTGATTTTAATGATAGAGAATTTGAAGGCGGTCGAGATTGGTACGATAAAGATGTAAAAGTTTGGAACACAGGTAAAGGTATAACAAGTAAAGATGAAATAGACACGTTTACCTCAGATAAGGAATTGTTTGTTAAAAACACAAAGAACGTAACAGGGATAAAAGATATTAGCGGTGCTTTAGTTGATGCTAGAAATGTTAAAGCAAACAAACAATCAAACACAACAAGTGCTGTATTAACTAATGAAGGAAACTACGCTCGTCCTAATAGTGGTAATATGGTTTCTGGTAGAGGTAATATCGCATCAGGTAGAAACCAAACTGTAATGGGTGAGTTTTCAGTGCCTAGTACTAAAAATGTAATGGCGGTAGGAGCTGGAACAAGTAAATCAAACAGATATAACGCTTTATCTGTTGGGCGAGATGGAATTGTAAGAGAAGGAAATGGTCATGTTGTTGAAGAAGTTAGTGGCAATATCCAAAATGTTTATGAAGAAGTTAATGGTGAAATGGTAAAAATTGTAATATAATGGCAGATAATAAAAAAGTAATAATTTCGGTAGTAATTAATGATGCTGGTGCGAAAACTAAGTTAAAAGGGATAAGCGATGAAACTGAGAACTTAGGAAATGGTGCTAATAAAGCTAGTAAAGGGTTCTTAGGATTAGGAAAAACTTTTACGGCAATAGCAAGAGGATTTGTTATAGTTAAGTCTTTTCAGCTGTTGTCTAAGGCTATCACAGAATCAGTTAAGATTCTTGCTGATTTTGAACTATCAATGGCAAAAGTAAAAGCTATTACAGGCGCAACAGATCAAGAATTTAAAAAACTAGAAAAGTCTGCACAAGAATTAGCATTAGGAACTATATTTACAGCTACTCAGGTTGCAGAATTACAATTAGCTTATGCTAAGTTAGGTTTTACAACTGAGGAAATACTAAACGCAACGGAAGCTACAACTAAATTAGCAACAATTACAGGAGATGATTTGGCAAATTCTGCTGACGTTGTTGGTGCTACTATCAGAGGTTTTGGACTAGATGCTCAGGAAGCGACAAGAGTGGTTGATATAATGGCTCAGTCTTTTAGTTCGAGTGCTTTGAGTTTAGAGAATTTCAAGCAATCAATGAAGACTGTTGCCCCTATCGCTAGTTCTGCAAATATTTCTTTAGAACAAACAACAGCTATGCTAGGCGTTCTTGCTGACGCTGGTATTAGAGGAACAAAAGCAGCAACTGGATTAAAAAACTTAATGTCACAGCTTACAGACCCTACATCTGATTTAGCTAAAGAATTAGGTTATACAGTAAATAATTCAGAAGGGTTGAACATAGCTTTTGAGGAATTAGTAAAAAGAAACATTGACCTAGCAAAAGCAACTGGATTAACTGATGAAAGGTCTAAAGCAGCTTTTTTAACTTTACTAAAAGGTAAAGATAGCGTAGATAAACTTAGAGAGTCTTTAGAAGAATCAACTGGGGTTAGTGATAAGATGGCAGACACAGTTGGGAACACTCTGTCAGGAAGCTGGGATAGGTTTAAGTCTTCTGTTGAAGGTTTTACTCTTAGAGAAGGTGAAGGATTATCTAAGATATTATCTACTGCTTTGAATAAGATGTCAGAGTTCTTAAACGAAACAGATAGAGGTTATCGTATAATGAAGAAATTTGAGGGAGCACAAAAAGAAATAGGACAAACTCAATCAACTCAAAACACTTCTACTGAAAAGCTAAAAGAACTCCTAAAAGCAAGTGGAGAACTTTACGACCAACAAGAAGCTAAATTAAAAAAGACTAGAGATTTATATAGAGAACAAAATAAAGAACTTTCAGATTTCGAAATCGTTCTAGGATTTATAACTGGTGAATTAGGAGAAACTACTGAAGAAAGAAAGGAGGAATTTAAAAAAATCAAAGAGCAACTAGAGGGGTATAGGTCTTTAAATGACGAGCAAAAAAGCGAATTAATATTAAGACAAGCTAGGTTAAAAGACTCTAGGACATTTCAACAAGAGGTAACAAACGAGATAAACAGATTAAAATCAGAGAGAAAAACAGTAAACAGCCTAGGAGAGGAATATGTAGATTTAACCAATGAGATAGAAAAATGGCAAAAGTTACTAAAAGATGGTGACCCTACTTCTCAATTATTAAAACAACAGGAAGATTTAGCAAAAGAAAGAAAAAAACAATTTGATGACGAACAATTCTTTTATAAATGGAGAAAAGAAGCCAACAAAGATAATTTAGAAAACTTAATACTCATAACTAAAAACGAACTAAAATGGCTAGAGCAAACAGATGAGTTTAAAAAGAAATCTTTAAATGAACAAATATTAATAAGAGAAAAGTTTCTAAATACAATAGATAATCTTTCTGAGAAGTTTGCAGAACAAGAAATAGACAGATGGGAGAGAATATTAAAGCCTATTGAAGATGTAAATAAAGAAATAGGTGAGATTCAAAAAATAAACTTAAACGCAGGAAGTTCTGATTTAGGAGAGGTTAAAGGATTCTTAGGTGTAATCTTAGGAGTGAAAGAAAAAGATTTAGAAAAATTTGAGGAACGCCTTCAAACAGCTGTTGAATTAACTCAAGCTTTTTCTGACACAATAGGATTAATAGCAGACGTAAGGCTTCAAAGAGTTGAGTATGAGAACCAAATTGCATTAGACAACTTAACTCAAAGATTAGCTACAGAAGCTAGAATGTTCGAGATAAATCATAACGATCAGTTAGAGTCTTTCATAGGCACGGAACAGCAAAAAGCTGACTTTGCTAAACAAAAGGCTTTAGAGAAATTAGAGTTTGAGCAAAAACAACAAGATGAGATAGATAAGATGAGAAAACAACAGTTAGTAGAAGAAAATAGACTAGCAAAACAAGCGTTCTTTGCTGATAAAGCGAACAATATTGCTAGAGCAATTCAAGGTACAGCATTAGGTGTTATAAACGCTTTAACGGTATTACCTCCTGCTGGTATTGCTTTAGCTGCTTTAATAGGAGCAACTGGTACTGCACAAGTAGCTACAATAGCATCTCAAAAATTTCTACCTAAAACTTTCCAAGACGGTGGTATAGTTAACGGTGCTTTACATCGAGATGGTGGTGTTCCTTTTACCGTTAAAGGGCAAGGTGGTTTTGAAATGGAAGGTGGTGAATACATCATGTCAAGAAAAGCTGTAAATAAAGTAGGCGTAGATTTCTTAGACAGAATTAACTTTGATGGAAAAGCACCTGACAATAGCTATATGTTTGCAAATGGAGGTGTTGTTCCTAGAGTTCAAAATAACGCTATAAATCAAGCTGAATTAGCAGATATGATCGGGGAAGCTATAGCTATGAGAATCAGCCAAATTCCTGTTATCAATGTAGCTACAGATACGTCTTCAATAAGTAGGAAAGTTTTTAACGCTCAATCAATGGCTACATTCTAAAAACATAACATAACGCTGTATAACTTTTAGTACACTAGTGCGTAAAAGTGTATAGTATTTAGTACAATTTTAATATATGAGATTTAGAACAGATGTATGCTTTTCAGGGAATCTATCAATAGAAAATATTGATGAGCATATTGGAGTAATCAAAAACGTGGTACTAGCAAGAGAAGGTATCGCTAAAGGTCATGGAGTTCATTTAGATTCAAAATTCATTGGAGATTTAGTAAGATTAGGTAATGAAATCGAGCAAGGTGTTAAAGCTAGGTTCGGTCATCCTAATATGTGTTCTGATGCTTTAGGAACTTACATTGGAAGATTTAAAAACTTTAGAGTAATTGAAGATAAGGCTTATGCTGATTTACACATGGACGAAGTTGCAAAGAAGAGTCCAAAAGGCGATTTGTATAGTTATGTATTTGGCATGGCTAGGAACAATGCTGATATGTTTGGTAACAGCATCGTTTTTAGAGCTGGTGAGTCTAGGTTTGAAGAAGTTATCGGAGAAAACGAAGAAGTTATTACTAAGGAATATACATCCATCGTTGCGTTAATGGCTTCTGACTTAGTGGATACTCCTGCTGCAACAGAATCTTTATTCTCAGAAGACTTAACTGCTGCTAAAGTAACTGAGTTCTTAGAGTCTAATCCAGAAGTAGAAGAAATTTTGTTCAACAAACCAGAGTTAATTGAGCAATTCTTAAATAGATATAATAATTATAAAACTAAAAAAAGTAAAATGGAAAAATCATTTAGCGAAAAAGTTAAGGAAGCTTTAGTTTCTTTCGGTTTGATTACTGAGAAAGAAAACGAAGTTGAGGAAACGCCAAAAGTTAATGAAACTGAATTATCTGAGGAAGAAGCATCAGAAGCATTAGCACAGATTGAAGAAAAGTTCAATGCTGAAAAAGAAGCTTTAGAAATTAAGTTTGAAGAAGAAAAGAACCACTTAGAAAAACAATTAGGTGAGTTGAACGAGAAAATCGAAGCTTTATCAGCGAACATTACTGAAAAGGATGCTAAGATTGCTGAATTATCTGCTAAACCTACAGCTGTTGAAGGTAATGAGGATGCTAACATTAGTGGAGAAGAAAAGAAGTTATCTAAAAGTGCTCAAGTTTTAGCTGATTTTATTAAAGAAATTAAAGGATAATAACTATGAGTATTAAAATAAAATACATAAAAAATGGGAAAGAGTTAGAAGCGGAGATTCCTGAGTCTGACTTTCCACATTTTGAAGAGAAATATCAAGCTAAAAAGGTGGGTGGTTCTGCACCTAAAAAAGTAGAACCAAAAACTAAAAGTAAATAATTTTTAACTAAACAATTTAAAGAAACATGGCTGATTTAATGTCACACGCTCTGTCGTTTTCTAAAGAAAGTGTACAAGAGTATTTTATTAAACCATTGTTCGTTCAATCGGACATCAGAGAAATCGTAACTGTAAGAACAGATATTAAGAACTCTGAAAAATTAGATTTTATCGACAACTTAGAGAAGATCACTAAAGCTTATGCTCAAGGTACTTCTTTCACGTCTTCTACTGGTGTTACTATTACACAAAAGACTTTATCTGTTGTTGATATGAAAGCTCAAGTTGAGCAAAACGGTAAAGCGTTCTTAAACTATGTTAAAGAATCTTTATTGAAAAAAGGTGTAGATGAGAATGATATTGCTGACACTTTGTTCGAGCAAATCATCATGGAAATTTACATGGCAGGTATGGCAAGAGATTTACAAAGACAAATCTTCTTCGGTGATACTGTAAAAGAAACTAGAGCATCTGGTGTTCCAACTGGTACTTTAGACGCTGACTACAAAGAGTATAATGGTTTCTGGACTAGAATCATCAATGATTTCGATTCTGCTGCTTTACCTTCTGGTCAATATTTAGACTTAAACTCTTCTACTTACCAAACAACTGTTGCGGTAAAAGAAGTTGATACAGTAACTTTAACTGGTACTTCTGGGACTGCTAACGTTAACATCAACGGAGTAGATTACTTAGCTACTTTCGATACTGATTTAACTACAACTGCTGCTAACTTCGTAACATCTCACGCTGCTACTATCTTAGCTAGAGAAGGGAAATTAGTTGTTACTTCTAGTGGTGCTGATGTAATCGTTACTGCTGGTGTTGCAGGAATGGCTCAACAAGACCCAACTGTTGCTAACGTATCAGGAAATTTAGCAGGTTCTAACGCTAACACTACTGCTAATGTTGCTAACACTACTTTAAAGACTGATGCTTCTTTAACAGCTTTCAAAGCGTTATGGTCTAAAATGCCTAACACTTTAAGAAAGTTATTCAAGCAAGAAGGTAAAATTATGGTTACTTCTTCTGTTGCTGATAACTACACTGACACTATCGAAGCGTTGAATGGTTCTGATGCTGCTTACTTCACTTTAAGAGATGGAGAAAAGAAAATGGCTTTCAGAGGTGTTCCAATCATCGAAAGAGAAGAGTGGGATGAGCATATCGAAAACGATTTCGGTTCAGTAAGACCTCACAGAATCTTATTCACTATTCCTAGAAACTTAGTTGTAGGAACAGATGGTATTTCTGACGATACTAAGATTGAATCTTGGTATGAGAAGAAAGATCAAGTAAGATATGTAAGAGCTGAATACAAGGCTGGTACACAATACGTTCACGAGGATTATATAGTTGCTGCTTACTAGTATATTCTTTCATTTTCTTGGAGGGTGGTTTGACTGCCCTCCTACTTTAATTTTAACAATATAAATAAATAATATTATGGCTTTAGCTGCTGGATTATCAAAAGACTGTAATGCTAACTCAGGAGGTGTTAAAAGGATTGCAATAGCGAACGCTGCGGACGTAGCTTCTGTTGCATATACTTCTAACGTTGCTGCCGTTACTATGGGTACTGCAAAAGTATTCTACGAGTTTGAGTTTGAGCAAGATACAGCTGAGTGGAGAGAGAACGGTGAATTAATCAACGGTTCTTTAAAGTACACTCAAGAATTAGAGTTCTTCATTAGAAAGAACAACGACACTAACAGAACTGCATTAGCAGAATTAGGAAACAACTGTGGGTATGTTGTGTTAATGGAAGACATGAATGGAACTGTTTACATTTTAGGGCATTCTGATGCTTTAGGTGCTGAAAGACCTATGAAGTTGTCTGCTGACGCAACTTCAACAGGAAAAGAACTAACTGACTTAGCTGGTTCTACAATGACTTTAACTGCAATGACAACTACAAAGGCGCATACTTGTTCTGATGCAATTGATGACTTAATTTAACCATTTAGGGGAGGGTTTAAACTCCCCTTATTTCTTTTAAAAAATAACTAATATGGCGCAATATAAGATCAAAAAGGGACATGAATTAGATTCTACTTGGATTGGCAGAAAGAAATACGTTTTAGCCGAGTGTAGTCAAGGAGATTTATCTATGTTGTATAGTTTAGGAAACGCTTCCATTGAAGTAATAGAGCCTAAAAAAGAATCTAAGAAAGTAAAAGAAGAAGAATCGCCTAAAGATGGAGAATAGCCAACTAGATAATAATCCTACTAATATTGAGTCGTTTTCATCTAGTGTTATTACAACATCTAGTGCTTCGACTATTAAAGAAGAATCTAAGGTAGATCACAACCCTAGAGACTACGTTGCATTTGGTAACGACAATCTATTTCCACAAGGATTAGCTATATTAAATAGGAGGGCAGTAACTCATAGAAGTATCTTAGAGAACAAAACTACTTATTCTCTTGGTAGAGGATTTATAACAGAAGGTAATGCTGAGTTAGAATCTTTTATTAAGAAAGTAAATAACAATAGAGAGTCTTTAAGAAAAGTCTTAAAAAAGATATTTAAAGATTGGTATTCGTTTGGTAATGCCTACTTAGAAGTTGTAATCGCTGGTAATTCTGTTCAGTTTTACCATCACGATGCTACAAAAGTAAGAATACATAAGAATAGAACTCATGTAATTATACACCCAGATTGGAGACAATATGAAGGTAAAAAGAAGTATGCAAAGGTTTTACCTTTATATCCTGAGTTCGAGGAGATTGATGGCTATAAAAGAGCTATATTTCACTTTAAGCAATATGAACCTGAGTTCTCTGATTATGGAATTCCTTCGTGGGTTGCTGCCTTAGATGCTGCTGGTATTGCTTATAAGACTAATAGATGGAACTTATCAAGACTAGAGAATGGGTTTAGTGTTAGCGGTGTTTTAGAGGTTGTTGGAGATATTGGTGTAGATAAAGCAGATAAGCTTAAAAAAGACTTAAAAGAAAGACATCAAGGTGAAGATAACGCTGGTGATATATTATTGATTACTAAACAGTTTGGAGAAGCTGGTTCGGGGACATCATTTACTCCATTAATTCAAACTTCTGATGGTGAATGGATAAACTTGCACGAACAGTCTGAATCTGAATTAGTTGTTGCTCATAACTGGTTTAGATCATTGAGTGGTATTTCTGATTCAACAGGATTTGACACTAAACGTATTAGGAATGAGTATCAAGTAGCAAAGAATACTGTTATTGGTGAGAATCAAGATGCTATCTTATCTGAAATAAAATATTTAATAGAGGAACATAGTAATATAGATTCAGATGCTTTAGAATTTAGAAATGAAAGCCCTGTGACATTGCTAGATTTGATAGATGTTAATTCCGTTGTAACTGTTGATGAAGCAAGAGAAAACAGTTTAGGATTGTCTAAGTATCACGATGCTGAAAAGGGTGGTAAATTAATAGCTGAAATTAGAGAAGAATCAATGTTGAGAGGTCAGCAAAAAGATACTCCTGAAACACAAAAAGATGGCGATACAGATAACTAATAACAAAAGAACGATAGACTTAATATACTCGGGCAATTCAGATAAGTACTCTATACAGAAAGAGAACATTACTTTAGAAAAAAGCTCTGATTATGTTGTTATAGTTGATTCTGGTAGAGTCCCTGCAAAAGAGTATAAAATATTATATACAGATGTAATACCTTTACCCGCTAGTGCAGATGAATTTTACACTACTTTATTATCTTATGTAAATAGCAAAGGAGCAAACAGTTCAACTATAGTTACTCAAGCAGTAACAACAGTAAATGTTGAGGTTTTAGCTGCTAACGAAGGTACTGTAGGTGCTAGTTTTGTTAATTTATCTAATAAAGATGCTTATATTTTATTAG
>Ga0208644_1002341_pt1 | contig 15191 bp, 19 predicted proteins | sample VirMetDEL_Nov_18_FD_184517 | JGI IMG/M metagenome (GOLD analysis project Ga0208644, IMG submission 184517) | Aqueous microbial communities from the Delaware River and Bay under freshwater to marine salinity gradient to study organic matter... | ecosystem: Environmental > Aquatic > Marine >... | reverse complement strand
ACAGAGACTGTCCCAGAAACTAATTGTCCAATTGGGCCTGCTTCTTTTGACGCAATGAAGAGAGACATCATGGACTTTGGACGCTTGGCTGAAAATTCCATAGCGTTAATCAGCGCATTTACCTGTCTCCATTTTGGCTCAACCCCTTTGAAGTTTTTAGCCCCACCTAAGACTGTATCAAGCGTCTCACGGTTCTTAGGGTCTTTCAGCATATCTAAAGCAGACTTAAGTGATGCTTCGTCCTTAATTGATCCAAAGATTGACTTAAGATAACTTTCTTGGAAGCTAGTCACCATACGGCCAACATCTTCAGTCAAGTCTTTATTGTTCTTAGCAATATCAGCAAGAGCTTCATAGGTCTTTTTGATTTCAGTTACATTACCGCTACGGAAGAAATACTCACCCATCCTTTCAGGATTCTTAGCCATTGCATCAAGAATTACATCACTACGGAGTGCTTGTGCTGTTTTACTAAAGTCGTCGTTGACTTGACGGTAAAACTTAAATACATCTGTACCGCCACGGGCGGCAGAAATTTCCATTGCATTTTCAAGCTCATCAATTGCTTCTTTAATTACTTCATAACGAGGATCTTTCTTTTCCATGCTACGTTGAAGAGATTTAAGATCAGATAACTTTGCTCGTGTTTGAGCAAATGTCAAAGAGTTTCCTTGGATACCTAAAATTTGTTGTTGAATAAATGCTCGCTTTTCAGGAACAGCGGCAATCTCACGGAACTTTTTGAGTTTTTCTGCGGCGTCCTTCTTAACTTTAGTTAAGTCAACTTTAAGACCATATCCTAAATTGTCAATGGCTTCATAACGAGGGCCCGCCCATTTCTTGAGTGCTTCTTCACCTGCATTCATAACGGCGGCAAATTGCTCACCAAACTCTTCACGAGTAATGTTGGTTGCGTTACTGGTTAAACGATTGACTTCCTCTGCAATGACGTTAATCTGTGCTTGATCTAAGTCACGAACAACGCTACCGGATAAGATAGAGGCACGAGCAATACCTTCTTTCAAAGCATCTGAAGTTTTGCCTGCCGCTTGATAGGCTGTTAAAGACGCCTTGGCATCTCGCTCCTGTAGCCACTTCTGTGCCGCAACAGCGGCTTCATCTGCTTCTCCGGAGAGTGCCTCGCCATAATTCTTGTTTAAAAGCTTGCGGACATACTGGTAAGGGATCTTAATTAGTTTACCGCCGTAGCGGAAAACCACATTACCACCCATATCGTACAAAGCGTTTTCAATTCCTGCTTGAGCGACTTTATCAGGATCGTAAGGTTCTTCTGCAACTTGCTGACGTAATGCTTCACCACCTGCGGCACCACCTGCTCCTGATAATAAGGTCATGGCACCTCGTGCAGGTAGACCCAAGGCCCTTAATTGAGGAATGGCCTGAACTGCTACTTGGGATAATCCTGCGGCCACTGGAGGAATTAAATCACTCATCTGTGGCCCCGGCTCGTCAGGCGCGGCATTCTGCTGTGCCGCTAAAGCCATTGCGTCATATTTGTCGAGAATGAGTCCTACTCGTTGGTCAAATGGTTCTGCCATAATAGATCCTTAATTAGAAGTTGACGCCACGGTTTTGACGAACTCTGTCATAAACTTTTTCTTGATATTGGCGAACAATATCCGCTTCGTTAAAGTTCGCTTTGTCAGCAGTATTCATGTAAGCTTCATACACAATTTGGTCAAGTAACTTCTGTGCTTCAAGTGCGGCAAAGGCTTGCTTTAGACCTTCTGCTGTGTTGCCTAAACGACCGACACGTTCTTTCAAGAATTCAATATCAGCGTTAGACAATGCGCCTTTCATGAATTGTGCGGCATTCAATGTTTCAGCGGACAAGAACTTCTGAACGTACTCTGTTTCAGGAACGCCTTCAATACTACCACCAATTGCATTAATCAAACGACCAAATCCAAGTAATCCTTCAGCACCGGGGCCTGTAAATGCCTCATCTACTGAGTTAAAGAATTTGTTAAATGCGGGTTGTCCGTCTACAGCAACACGGGCTGATTGTGAAAGCTCTTCAGCACGTTTCTTTTGTTGTGGTGTTAGGCCAACCAACAACTTTCCTAAGACACGCAGGCGGAACTCATTGTCTGATTCACCTTCATTCTTTCCTTTAGCAAACTCTTGGCGAGCTTGTAAGCGTGACCCTGCAGAATAACTATCAAGTAATGTTGCAGGAATTTGCGTGAAGTCTTCAAATGTCAATTCTTTAACAGGCTCGACTTTTTCTGGCTTACCCATCAATGCGTCATTGACACGTTGCACAAATGCAAGATTTGGCTCACCTTCGTTAGGGCCTTGTAGCCGTAAAAGATTAGCTTTTTTGACTGAGGCAGGATCAAATGACTGTAAGACGTTATTAGGCATACCTAAGAACTTCGCAAGGTCTATTGCTTCAGTGCCTTTCTTAGATTTCTGTAAAAGATCAATAGCGTCTTTAACAGAAATTGATTTAGCTTGAACTAATTCACCAAGTTCAGAATCTTGGTTCATAATGTACTTTGTACCTGCATTCAAGGCAATCTGGGCTTCTTCTTTTTGACGTGCCGCTTCACGAATAGCCTGTTGTTTTTCATTAAATACAGACGATGCGGCTGTAATGTCACCTGAAAGTTTAGACAAAGTCTCTGCAGGGGCACCGGCTTCCTTAAGACGAGTATAGGTCTCAGCCATGTTCTGAATGTTACCGGGTTGATAACTAGAAGCAATTTGGTCTAATTCTTCAGCTTGCTGTAGCTCTTCATCAGGCCCACTAAAGAGATTCCTAAGGGCTAACCCAATAGCGGCACCTGATTGGCCAAAGCCGGTACGGCGTCGATTAAGAAAATCCTGTTGTTGTCTAAGACGCTCTGCGGCAACTTGTTGCGGCGTCTTCATTCCGAATAGAGAATATACTGTGTCTGGTTTTGCCATTTTTAACTCCAAGGACTCCAACCAAATCTATTAAACATAAACTGATCGGCTCCGTTTGCAAATAAACCTTGATCTTGTGCTCTCAACATATTAGTTTGTGTACTGCCAAAAACATTAGTGCCGTAAGTAGCCGCAGTTGACATATTACTCACGGCGTTGGCTTTGGGACAAAGGCTGTTATTAAATTACCAAAGAAATCAGCATTCTGACCACGTTGTTCTTGTTCTATTTGAGCTTTAGTAGTATAAGGGGCTATTTCCATATTAGCCGCGCCCAATGACGCCGCCGCACGAGCTTGCTCTGCAGAGAGCCCAAGTGACATGAGGTTATTTTCGACCTGAGCAAGGTTAAGACCTGCCCCAAGCATACTGTTAGCCATTCCAATAAGAGACTGTTGTTCTCCGTAGGCTTGCTGACGGGCTAAAGGAGCTAACTGTGCAAGTGTTTGTTGTTGTTGACGACCTAACCCAAGAGCATCTGGTTGAACCATGCCTGAGCCTGTCCCTAATCCCTGTGACTCTCCTGCTAGTCGTAGACCTAATCTACCACTACCAAAGAGTCTGTTTTGAAGTTGTGTGGCTTGTTCTTCAAAAGCGGGGGTTAGAAGATTAGCTTGCTCTTCAAAAATTTCTGCGGCCCTAACATCTGGATCAAATTCAGTCGCTAGGCCAAAAAGTGACCCTGCTCCAGTCGTTGCTTGAGTCAATATTTTTTGAAGTGGGCTTGTTAATGTTGTGCGATATTGACCAGTTGTAGGGTCATACGCCGTGCTCCCGGTACTTGTTGTTACCGTATATGGATTAAAACGAGCACCGGTGCCTAACTCTCTCGCACGAGCAACAGCTTCTCCGGCAGTGCCTGCACCACCTTTTCCAAATAAGGCGTTAGTGATACCGCCTATGATATTACCCATTTGTATATCTCCACATAGGTCTATCTATTCCATCATCACAATGCAGTGTTTCCACGTACTTGTATCCAATTGACTGAGCAAACTTTTCTAACTTAGGGTTGTCACTCAAACAGTAAAAAGGTTGACCATGCATCATCTGCAGTAGTCCTTGTACTTGTACTAATTCTTTTTTAATTGCAGGAGTCCACTTCCGAACATCCATATGTATCCAAGTTCTATCTGCAAACCGTTCAAAGTAAATCGTGTATGCAGGTTGTATTGCTACTGGTGTTTTGATCACTTATTCGCCAATAACCATCCAATAAATATATGCAGAATATGAACCTGTATCTTGATGACATCTTGCCCATACTCGTATTTGAGATGTAGTTAATGACTCGACACCCGCATAGATGTTGTCACTCGTTAATGTCGTTGCTTGAGCGTGGTATACAGCGGAAAATGACACAGGTAATGAATCAGTTTCTTCAGCCCTACTTCCTTGTGAGTATGCACCGCCAGTAAAACTCAAATTTGAAGTCCTGCCCCAAGCCACCTTCATACCATTAGGTAGAATTAAATAACCGGACACACCATCATTAAATGTTCCTGTATCAACATATTCATTAATTGCGTCACGTACAAAAGCAGTTGTCGCAATTCTTGTTGAATCATCATCTACTTCTTGTGTTGTAGTAGTTGGATTACCACCAAGAGCTACATCATCTGCAATCTTTGCAGTTGTTACTGCATCATCTGCAAGTTGTGTAGTACCAATAATACCTGTTTGTAAAATAGCATCTTGCACAAAAGCCGTAGATGCAACTTGAGTAGTATCTGTACTTGCCGCCGCTGTCGGGGTAGTCGGTGTCCCTGTTAGCGCAGGAGAATTAGAGTCTGCCTTAGAATTGATTGCTGTTTGAATTGCATTTAACTCATCGTCAATCTCTGTACCCTTGACAACCTTCAATGGATTACCTGTTAGCAAGGCATCCTTAGAGGCAAAGTCTGTTGATTTAGTATATGAACTCATTAGATTGTCCTACCTTGTTTAACATAGACGTCCATCTTTTGAATTGACAAAGCACCACCATTCAGGTCTGCTTCAAATCCTAATTGTAATACTGATCCACTACCCGATCCCGGCGCACGGACTGTGTCAACCAATGTGCCACCTGCATACTCTGAAGTGAATGAGCTTGGTTGTAAATACAATGTGGTTAAGGTTCTACCTAATGTCTTAATAAGTTTACCGCCAGATGTGTAACTTGTAAGACCGCTAGAATCAAAATCATCTAACTCAAATGTATCAGAATCAATAACTGTGACTGTAAATGACTTACCGTTTATACGACTGACAGAATACTCTTCCAATCCCACAACATCGTAAATATAGACACTATCACCAGTTGTTAAACCATGGCCTGTTGAAGTAACCACAGCAGGATCAGCGGATGTAATATTTGTTATAGATAGTTCCGCTGTATTTGTTGTGTAGTAGTATGTATCAGAATCTAACCACACAGAAAACGGAACACTATACTCTTCTGTTTTTGTCAAACTAAAATCAAGAACGTAATGTAACTCATCGTCACCTTGTACATTACTTGGGACAGTTACAGTTGTCGAACCTTGAGTAGCTGTATCAGAATGACCAGTCACACCGTAGTTGTCCAGATTGTAATTATAAGTGGTAGCAGTTTTAACTGTCAGCCCATATGAATTATATTGATCGTTATAATCGAACCCTGACTTAACAACAAAGTCCTGTCCTGTGGCCCCAATGACTGTCATAGACAGACGCTTGAGTATTTTTGTTTGTGACGGCGCACCAAGATCAAAGTAGTTTGTAAAGTACACCATACGATACGACTCACCGTTGTCTTGGTAGCCTGCATAACGAGCAAGACCATCAGCATGAGTCATATATATCTCACCATCAAACCCAAGCCAGTCAGTAAACTCCATGTTGTTCCAGATGGTTACACGAGCACTGCCGTCTTGTAATGGCCCCCTCATGTCAAAACAATACACTTGCTTAGTTGTTGGGAATGCAAGTAAGTAAAATGCGTTTGTTGCTGAGTAGGCTGACTTAATGTTAGCAGGTGTCTCAGACTCAATTAACTGTACAAGATCATCACGCACGTTTCTTGACAAGTCACGCATTGGTGTTGACTTCTCTTGGATGACTCGACCTAACGACATCAAACCTGAGTCAGACAGGAATAAAATATCTGTACCTGTGTTTTGTAAACTGTCTCTTGCAATACAACCAACACCGTTGATCACTTCTACTAATTGTAGTGTAGTAGGGTCAAGGTATGTTTGAGCAGTATCGCTGTCACCAAAGATAATAATGTTGTTTTTACAGAAGACAATCAAGAAACCATTGTGTGCACCTAATGCAATAATCTCATCATTACCATTGACAAGAATACTTGAAATATCTAATGATCCTGCAGTGCCTGAACTCCAGTCTGAGCCATCTAACAAATCAGACCAATACACGGTTGTTTTATTAGTAGCTGTATTAGCAACCCAAAGGCGACCATAAGCTGATAATGCCGCATTTGCTTCTGGTGGTACATCATGATACCACGCCGCAGTAATTGTTCCTGTAGCAGGACTTGATGTTGAGTTAGGTAATGTATAGGTGTAAGTGTTTGCGCCAGTAACAGTAATGGTAAACGTACCGTTGTACTCTGTTTCAGTTGCACCGCTAATGGTTATTTGATCACCTGTAGTAAACCCGTGTGATGTGTGTGTGACAGTAGCAGTAGTTGATGCAGATGTAATTGTTACAGTTGCTGTGCTTAAGGCTTGACTAATGTCTTTTACTTCACCACTAAGTGTGTCAAAGTATAGTGGCTCATAACCAGATTGGAACAAGTAAGCTCTATCATTTAATGTCACAGCCTGCCAGTTACCTTCAGTAATCGACTGTGACCCTGAGTAGGTAACTGCTGTTAGTGTGCCTGCAGAGTAGATGTAAAAGTTCGTATCTGACCATGCACCAAAGTATTCAGCGGCATCAATATCAACAAATCGATGCATCCCTTGAAGACCAACACCAGTAGACTCGTCTAAAAATACCCATCCTTTACGAGCACCTAAACGTCCAAACTTATCAATTACGCAGTTGGTAGCTTGTAATGCAAAGCCAGACTCAAGCGTAATACCAGACTCTTGGGTGTTTAATCCAAAGAAGCCCGGTGCGGCAATACTAGCTGACTGTAGGAGCTTGGTCATACGGTATACCAGATTGTTTCTTCAGGATGTTTAGCGGCATCAAGTGCAATAGCGTCTGACATAAACCGTTGTGCAGTATTGTACGCTGACATACCTGCAACACCTCCGTCTTCTCCACGCTCCTCTACTGCTTTAGCATATGCCAAATGTATAACAGGTTGAGACGGAATGGTTAAGGTATCTGAATCTGTGGATAACTCTGCAGTTCGTTTAATCACATTAAACCGTAACGTATAGACGCCATTTGGAATTGGATACAGATCAATCAAAGTGTCACCATCAGATGACACTCCGTTAAATGAGTAGTACCTTGGTGACTCACGAGAAGGGGTAGAGTTTAAAAACAAATTATTCATCTCGTGTGCTTCTTTGTACTGCAAGAAGAAATTGTCAGAGTCGTTTAAAGCATCAATAACAGTAAGACGGTTTTGTGTGCCGTTAAGCTCATAGTTAAATGTGTCAGCTACTGTTGTTACCGTTAGTGTCTCACGTAAAGCAGACCACGCCCATGCATTTTCTACTTCTTCCTTAGCATCGTTAATTAAAATACTAATCAACGTAGAGTAAGCCGTTTCTTCAACAGTAGAAACAGTACGCTCCCTAAGACGCTTAAGAACATTATTGACAAGTTGTAAGTATGTCATGAGAGTACCTTAGTGTATATATGTATTAGTATACCACATTTTGACTAAAAAGTCAAGTGTTACCATTTTTTACATGACCAATAACGAGCAGTTAGCTTACTTGGTGGGCTAGTGTCACACTTGTGACGAGCCCTAAAGCTCTTACGACGAGCAGGTTGGTCTTTCTTGATCGTCATATTAGGATCACCAAAACGAATAGTCTTGGTTTTGTCGCCTTCTTTGGCAACCACTACGAACTTCTTAGAGCCGCCCGGAGTTCGCTTAGGTTTGTTGTAAGCACTTACGCCTGCTCTGGCTAACTTAGGGTCTTTTGACTTTGGCATCACTTAGCCTTCTTTTTCCAATTAACACGAGATGAAGATGTCTTTTTCTTCATGGCTGTCTTAGCACCTGCGGCCTTACAAGCGGCTTTGGTTGGCCTACAAGCAGGATAGCTCTTACGCTTGTCCTTGGGCCCTGAGCGTCCACAAGGCTTACCTGTCTTGCAGTCAACCCAACCCTTGCCTTTGTTCTGCCCGAACCACTTCTTGAGTGATGCTCCTGCTTTACTTTTTCTTACGGCCACTCTTGTTACCCCAGTTCTTAGCACCAACTTTACGGCACTTAGCTACAGCACCACTAGCGTATGCTGAAGGCCAGACCTTGTAGCGGCTTTTGACTTTTTTAGCACAAGCGTCATTAGCTTTTTTTCTTTTTGCCGCCACGTTTCACCTTCTTAAGATCAGCCGCTGTGATCTTGTTTCTTGGAGGAGCAACCCTAGCTAACTTCTTTTGCTTTGGGCTATACTTGCTAAAAGGCATTACTTCTTAGCCTTGCCTAAGCACTTTTTAGCGGCTCTACATTTAGCCTTAGTTTTACAACCTGCACAGGTCTTGAAGGCTTTAGTCGTTTTCTTTTTACCGTACATCATTTCTTTAACATCTCCATAACACCTTTACCGGCTTTGACACCAAAGCTAGCAAGAACAATCACCATGAGAATCTCATGATACCAAATCGGCAAAGTTGCCAATGCGTTGAACCCCGCTTGGATATGTCCTACCATGCTTGGTATAAAGACAAGTATCAGTGGTATACTGAACACTATCGTTAACCACTCGTCTTTCCACGAGTTCTTGGATGCTTCGGCCATGATGCGTTCCCAATCCGCTGTGGACTGTGCCGCTGTTTTCAGTGCGGTGGCTTTGGCCTCTGCGGTGGCCTTGGTTGATTCCGCCTTGGCACTGACCCATGTACCTGCCAAGTTCGTGATAGCTGTGACTAATCCAAGCATCTGTCATCCTTAACTAAACAATGCACAAAAGAATGCAATGTGCCAAACAATGTTTAAGTAATGTAGTGTCATTTTCCTTCCTGTGGTATTGGTACACAAGCCATGCCTCTAGGATCGTTAGTGTCAGCCATGATTACCATAGCGTCCTTAAAGCAATCTTGAGGATTGGTGTATTCTTTCCGTTCTACAACCTGAAACACACCGGGTTGTAAAGCAATCGTAATAATTCCATAGATGATCCACATAGGTGACCTACTGTTTACTGAGCCAGTAGAAGATGTATATTACCAAGCCAATGGCTGAGAGAACGCTAACGCCCAAACCGATGCTAATACAAATATCAACAATCTGCTTCTTACGTTGAGCTTTTTTGGCTTTCTCAGCTTTCTCTGCGGCTTCACGGCTTTCCTTCATCTTCCTCTGGTAGTCTAACCAATCTGTCCATAACCCGGCTCGCCCTTGCCAGATCATCATTTGCTTCAGAGCCTCCTCATATTCTTTGAGTTGCTCTGTAGCCATGAACGCTTCAAGGTCAGACTTATATCCGTGTTCATGTGCTTTCTTTTGTATCTCAGCTTTTAAGCCAAAGTAGTCTGCTAGTGCTTGTCCTGCTTCATACAGTTCTTTACCGTTGGCGATGGTTTCTTTAATAACGCCAAAGGCCGCATTAGCGGCGGCTAGTTCAGCTATCATCGGGGCTATCCTTGCCCAATAACCTCTGTACTGTTTGCGTCTCGTAGATCCTTATTGCTGTCCATACTAATGTAAACAACGCCGCCATAGGTGGCAACAGTTCACCAATTGTTCCTACTACAGTGACTACACTTAAACCGTCTACTAAAGTTTTAGTGCTTTCTGTTGCCATTGTCATCCCCGTTCCTTAGCTGTCTGCTTCTTGTATGGTTAGCTCACCCGCCTCAACCTGACGCATGATTTCTGCGTAGTGGCGGTTTGCAGGGTCTAGTGGGACTGACATGGTGATGCCGTCAATTACTGCGGTGATGCTGTCATGTGATCCGTTGTTATATGGATCAACATAATGCGCTGAAGTAATGTTCATCTGTTCCATTTATAACTCCGCATCTGCCGTGTAATGAAAAGACAGTGATCCGGGGGTTCCACCTTTGGCAACTCTAAAATACTTAGTACTTTGATCAGCCACGGTGGCTCCTTGAGCATTTGCTGAACTAATATCAATTCCTGTATTTCCTGTGTTAGGACTGTACATAACAGTGGTTGGATTCGCTCTCATTGATGTTACCAGTGATACTGTCGTAGAAAGCGTAGTGCCACTTGCAGTCATTGACTGCCTTCCACTATAGGTTACGGTTCCCGGTACAACATCGTCAGAATAAGACTTTTGATAATACCTCTGACACAACGCAAGCTCCTCTCCGTATGAGCGATGCTCGAAAGGTGTCGCAAAAGAGCCGACTTCTAGTTGGACTCCGGTGATTTGGAAGTAATCCGATATTGCTCCACCTACACCTAGGTTAGACGCATTAGAATCCGTAGCAGAATAAGTTGCCCATGTTGTCTGGTTAGAGCCACTTGAGAAGTTAGTTCCAGAGTTTAACCACCAGATTAAAGAAACAGCAGGGCCGTTATCATTGTCAATGTTTCCTGCAACGTCAGCAGGGATGCTAATTGTTTTGTATTCCCAAGTATCGGCAGAGCTAATCGTGTAAGACGGGCTGATGTTTTTACTTGAATTATCGTTCTGTAAAAGCTGAACCGTAGCTGAACCAGTCTTGTTAGACTTAACCCAAAAAGATAGCGTTAAATCCTTGGCCGATGCTGTGCCATAAGCCAGTCCTTGCAACTCATTGCCTTCAAACATATATCGGATGTAAGCAACATCACCTGCGGCGGGCGAGGCATCTTCGGCAGTACAGGTCAACTTAAAACTGTTAGCAAATTCATTAGGTGCGTCCGTAGACTGATCTTCTGTCCACGTTCCCAAAGTACCCAGTGATGTTCTAAAGCGGTCAACCGTTCTAAATCCTGTTGTGGTAATCCCAGTGCTTTGCGTCCCACGCTGTGCCACCTGCATCGCACCGTTGATGATGAGATTCCTGCGCCCCAACGATGGAGATGCAGTGGTCACCACCGTACCTGTCTCAGCAGGGACACTGAGGTTGCCTGTGCCATCAGCTTTCTTAATTGTGTTTACAAGGATTTCGCTCATGACACATCCCCCACACGTTCAAAAATAATATAAGTATAAAATCGAGTGCCTACCGCTGTCGCTCCTGTCGCTCCTGCGAACTGAAGACGAACTTTGTCGTTAGCCGTGTCTGTTACTTTATAAAAATCTACAATTGGGTGAGAGGTGTTTTGCCCACTTGTGGTACTGAAATCACTGCTGTATCTAATAGGAAACCAAGTTGACCCCCCGTCAGAACTGCCTTGTAATGCACCATATATATTAGTGTCATTACCATCTGAGTCCATACTCAACTGTGCAGTGATCTTATAGATTCCTGTGGACGGAAAAGTAAATGTTCCACTAGATTCGGACATTCCAGTTCCAATACTGCCAAAATAACTGTTTGTGTCGTGAGTCCAAGTCATGCCGTCATCTGAACCAATAACTTGAGAGTTATCGGTAAGAGTTTGAGAATCAGTCAGGTAATAGCTATCAACCATCAAGTGACTGCCGCCACTCGTCAACACCGTCCCCGCCTCATCTGGTAGAGTCAGTGTGCGATCAGTGTTGCTATTGGGTGCGGCAATGGTGAAAGTGCCAGTTCCCGATGCGTTGCCTTGGATTGCTACCTTAGACATTTGGTTTCTCCGGCCAGACGACATCATCTAGGCTAGTGTATGTTTCTGTAATATCACGCAGTGCTTGGCGGTAGGCTGTCTGCTCCGCTGTCATTGTCAGGTCAGACGATGCCCACCAGTCTGTGTTTGCGAGACGTTGGTTGCGTTCGGCTCTGAGTAAGCGCATAGGTTCTGCGGCTACCAGTTCGTCGTACTTGGCTTTGACTTCAGCCCAAGTGACACCAAAGTCAGCGGGGTCAGACGATTCAATAGCTGAACCATTGTCGTCTGCTCCGACTACTTTACTGAACATTGCGTTGAACTCAGCTTCAGAAGTCGGCTCACCACGCAACGCCCATTCTGTGATGCCTAGTGAGTGGAGTGCGTCTGCTATATTCATCCGGCGATCTCCATGAGTGTGATTGTTGCTGACGCTTCATTTGCATGAAGTATCATTCCCTGACTTTGAACCCTTATGTAAATGGTATATGTCAGTGCTGATGTAGATGCAGGAGTATCCATATACAACAATCCCATTTGCATAATCTCACGGCCCTGACTTATTGGGTTCATTGTGGACAAGCTATTGTTTGAGTTTTTCCCAGAACCGATATTCGTGCCGTTGCGGTAGACAGTGGTGTCAATTCTTATTCCTGCATTATCATCTAAAGGCATACTTGCTTGTATCAATATTTTGTTTGATGTTGAACTAGGTGTAATCGTTGCAGTTAAAGGAGTAGTAGTATAGGACGTACTTGATATGCTAGTGTTTGCCCCTTCATACACCCCGCTTTGCACTTGTAAAATAGTACCAGTAGGCAACGCCGCACCTGTAATTGCACCACTCGCCAAATCAGCCGCAGTAACAACCCCATCCTGTATAAGCGATACGCCAGTTGTTCCGTTTAGTTCTAGTGCCATCTTACACCACCACCCATCTTGATCCTGTTGGTACTGTGACTGTGTAGCCTGTATCAATCGTGATCGGCCCAGCACTTACCATGTTGTTACCTGAAGTTATTGTGTAGTTTTCTGCTACCGTGATCTGGTTTTCCCAACCTACAACGGCTGTGTTACCGCCTGCAGTACCCGGCTCAAACGATGTAGTGCTTGAGTTGTACACAATGGTTTGACCATCAGCAATGCCAGAAGTTGATACGTCTGTTAGATCATTTAGAGCCGCTACAGTGGACGCATCAGCAAACGACAGCGTACCTGCACCGTTAGTTGTCAGTACCTGACCGTTAGTACCATCGGCTGAAGGAAGTGAGTAATCATTAACAGTGAACCCATCTGTAGTAACTGTGCCTGTTATATCAACGCCTGTGGAGGTTGTGGCGAGTTTTGCTCCATTGTCGTAATAAAGCGTAACAGCCCCATCATCAACAAAAGTTGCCATTGTTTCCGCACCATCAGCACCACCAAGTAGATCAATCTGACTACCTACTATTTTTAGGTTACCAATACCCGAATCCGTAATATAACTGTTTGACCCATCATGATAAATTTTAAGAGCAAGTGATGGCCCAAACTGAGCTTTATCGTTAGTAGCAAAAGTAATATTATTATTGCTAGTAAGTAACGAACCTCCAAGGCGAGGGCTAGTATCGTCAATAACCTGTGTTAAGTATCCTGCTGTACTGTGGTCACCCCATCCATATGCTGTATCCCAATTAGATACGTTACCGCCTGTATAAGTGTCAGCATTAACAGTACCAGTAACATCTACACCAGTTGAAGTTGTTTCTAATTTAACACTGGTATTACCAAACAGTTTTGCATAACCAAGATGACCTTGAAAATACGCACTTGTTCCTCCCTTGATTTGAAACACATCAGAAGCAGAAGATGTCGCAAGAGTAGAAATATTAGTCGATGAAGAATGAGATAAAACTAAATCATTACCTGTTCCAATTTTAATACTATCATCATCCGCAACAAGAATGTCACTACCGTTAGTATCAAGATTACCACCTAGTTGTGGTGTAATGTCACCTAGTAAATCAGGGGAGACACCTTGAAATGAAGTGCCATTATAAATGTAGGTTTGATTATCAGTAGTATTGAAGTACCAATCGCCCGCAGTAAGAGCATCGCCGTTGTCGTCTGTTGTCGGCTCTGTAGCTTCTGCTCCTAAGTAGAACGACTCAATACTATCCCGTATAGCCTCTACTTCGGTTTGAGCCGCTTCTGCGGCAGTCTGAGCAGTCTCAGCGTCTGTTTTTGCTGTCTCTGCGTCAGTAGCTGAAGTTGCCGCATTACTTGCTGAAGTAGCGGCTGAAGATGCTGAAGAGGCGGCGGCTGTTGCAGATGCGGCGGCGTTAGTTGCTTGCTGAGTTACTTCAGTAACTGTAGCGTCAGTTGTTGAATCACCTGCACCGCCAATACCACGAAAGATAGCCATTACACTCTCCAGTTAGAAATAAGGAAGGGGCCACGAATGTGACCCCTAGGTTGCTTTAGGCGTTGAAGACCAATGCCAAAGCTGACTCAGGACGGAGTACCTTGACACCGTAGAGAGTGTCTGCAGTGAACAAGTCACCAAGGTATTCTTGCTTGTACTGAGTTTGTGAGCGAACACCTAGTTGCTCTGCAAATACCATAGCGTCTTTGTGACCTAAGATACCTGCTTTCAACTCGCCACCACCAGTAGCGGCGTTTTCAGCGGCTGTTTCAGTAACAGGGCAGTTAGTAGAAACATAGATTTGGATACCGTACAGTGATCCAATGTTTCCATTTGCTACAGGCTGACCTGATACGAAATCAGATGAGTTGTAACGGTCGATACCACGGATAGTCTGAACGACTGAAGGAGGTACAACAAGGAAACGATTGTCCATAGGAACATCGTTGTCGTCTAACTGCTTGACAGCGGCACGGAAGCCTGCGTCTGAGAAAACATCAGCAGGAACTACAGTGTCTACTGCATAGGCTGTGAGGCCTGTAGAAGCATCCATGTAGAATGAGTTGCTGTGAATCCAGTCAGAACCAGAACCGTTGTCGTCACCAAGGTATTTGCCAAGGGCAAACAAGTCAGTGTCAACCTGCTTAGCAAGCGCATAACCTGCATCGGAAGTGTAGAACTGACGGAGTGAAGACAGAGCTTGCACGTCAGTGATGTCTTCGATCAAACGAGAATACTCGTAGTGTTGATCGATAGTGACTTGCACTTCTGACTCAGTAGCCGCAATCAGTGTTACCTGAGTTGAAGCCGCTTTAGCAGATGCATCGCCACGAGTAGGCTTAGGGATGTGTAATGTGTCACCCTTCTTGCCTGTCATTGGCATACGGTTTACAAGATTGGCGAGTACGAGTGACTTCTCGTATGCCGCGATGATTTCGTCAGACCAAATTTCGGGGATGAAAGTTGCCGCCGTAGTATTGGTGACGTGGTTAGTACCCAGTGCCATGTTAATTTCTCCTTAACACTATT
>Ga0208644_1002339_pt1 | contig 15193 bp, 26 predicted proteins | sample VirMetDEL_Nov_18_FD_184517 | JGI IMG/M metagenome (GOLD analysis project Ga0208644, IMG submission 184517) | Aqueous microbial communities from the Delaware River and Bay under freshwater to marine salinity gradient to study organic matter... | ecosystem: Environmental > Aquatic > Marine >... | reverse complement strand
TTAGAACGTGGTAATTTCTTACCATTTGCCAGTGTTAGTGGCAGTTGTTGGTGTGACAGATGTCACATTCGGGGCTGTTTGTTACGATCATGTTGCGATGCCCCGGGCTGTCTGGGGTGCGACTGGAGGTTGCAAGTGAGGAAATGTCGAGAGTGTGGCGAACTGATCGGCTCGGAGTGGCGGGTGCATGGTCGCCAGTCTGTCCGGGGCGAGTGGTGGGTTCACACCGATTCGGGTCGGGTGCCTTGTTGTCCGCTGCGCCGTGCAGCGTTTAGGGAGGCGGCTCGGGAGGCCGGTCAAACAATTTCTAAGAAAGTCCTTGACAGCCGCCGTCAGGGTGGTGTACGGTCCGGAATTGAGGAAGTGTCTAGCCCTGAGGAGGGTGCGGTATGAGGAAGTTGTTCTTTGTTTCGGCAACGGACGTGGATGGCGCTAGGTGGGACCGGCATGTGTCGGCGTTCCACGCTGAGGAGGCGTTCACGGTGTGGCGGGAGGATCAGAACCTGTCGGCTGAGGACGCCGAGGGGCTGTACCGGGACGGGGTTCGGGTCTGGCTGGTGCTGCCGTCGGTTCCGTACAGTGAGTCGTTTGTGCTCGGTTGGGCTGAGGTTGGGACGTTCTGAGTCGAAACCGCCTGCGGGCGGTCCGTCCGGGTTTGCCGCCGGGCGCTGATGAGACAGGCAGGGAGGATGAGATATGAGCAATAGTTATTGGCCGGAGGGCACGGGTTGGCGGGATTACGCCGACGAGTGCGAGGCGTGCGGGTTCCCGGGGGATCATTCCCCGGAGGGTCCGGGGTGTGCGGAGGAGCCTGCGGAGGGTTCTCTGTTGGTCACTCGTGTGACGTTGCAGGACGTGCGGGATTTGCTGCGCCGGTTGGTGGAGTTGGAGCCTGAGGATCTGTTTGAGGCGCCGGACGGGGAGGACCTGCGGGTGCTGCGTAAGGCGCACACTGCGATTGTTGGGATCAACACGCTGCTTGCGGCGACGCCGGGCGAGTCGTTCCGGCTGGTCGGTTCGGATCTGGCGATGCAGTTCGCCCGCCCGGTCGACGGTACGGTTCCGGCGTGGCGTGACAGCCTGTTGGGTGTCGACACGGTGGGGGCGATCTGATGGCTGGCCGTCCTGCGACCCCCGCGGGGGTGTGTGATGATACCCGTTGCGTGTGCGGCGGGTGTCGTGCGGTGAATTATGAGCGGCTGGCTCGGCAGCGGGCGGCTGAGCGTCGCCGGTTGTTGGGCGGGCCGGGCCGTCCGGGCGTGTTTGAGGGTTGCACTGTCGACCCGGAGGCTCGCCCGGCGGTTGGCGGTTCGGTTACTTCGGCCGGTCTGGCCGACTACTAAGGAGGGAAACAACGTGTACCACTTTCAAGGCTTCTCTGTTGATTCTGACTACGGCCACTGGGCCACATATCTGTCAGATGACACTATGACTGCGATCCTTGTGGACATGCGGACGGGCCGGAAGGTCCGAACGTTCGAGGGGGAGACGGCGTGGTCGGATGCTGCCCGGGCGGCGTCCGATAAGGCGCTGGCCGACCTGTACGGGAGGGCTCAATGACTGTCTGGGTGCTGATTTCTGTTGTGTGGGTGTTGGCTGCGGCTACGCTCCCGTTCTACGAGGAGAGTTGAGCGATGTTGTTTGTTGCGGTTGATCCGGGCGGCACGACGGGCGTGTGCACGTTGCGGCCTGATCCGTTGTACGGGTTCGATGTGTCGTTTCGGGAGATCCCGGACCGGTACGATACGGAGGCGTGCGTGCGGGATCTGGTGGCGGGTTCGGGTCCGGCGACGGTGATCGTTGAGCGGTGGGATGTTCGTGCGAACACTCACCAGTTGACGAATCAGGATGATCCGAGGTACATCATCGGGTACATCGACGGGTTGTGTCATCAGTTGCCGGGGGTGCGGTATGTGGAGCAGACTCCGGCGCAGGCGAAACGGTTTGCGTCTGATGAGAAGCTGCGCCGTGCCGGGCTGTATCCGGTGGGGTTGGATCATGCCCGGGATGCTGCCCGGCATATGTTGACGTTTCTGGTGAAGGATCAGGGTGCGGCTGGCGTTGAGATGCGGCGCCGGTTGCTTGACTCGGAAGGGATTTAGGATGTTGAATAGGGTTGTGGATGTGACGGTTGATGTCGCCCGGAACGTTGTTGCGGGGGTTGCGGTGTTGACTGCTGCGTATGTGGGCAACAAGCTGTTTGGTGATGCGAACATGCCGTGCCCGGTGTTGTGTGATCAGGTTGACCGTTTGATTCTGGAGGCGATGGGCTGATGTATGTTTCGGATGACGGGAACGCTGTCTTTGTTGAGGACAGCGCCGGTGACCGGGTGTTTGTTGACCGGCTGGCGTTGTGGGATGAGGACGGAAACAAACGGCCGGTGTTTGAGGTGTCTACTCAAGGCGTGCCGTGTTTGTCGTACGGGGAGATGCTGCTGCTGCACCGGGAGATTGGGCGCATGTTGGGGTTGGGTTCTCCGGCGCCGTCGGCTCCGGTGACGGCGTCTAAGGCGTCGGCGTCGGCTCATGCGGGGCAGGTGCGGCGATGATCCCTGAGCCGGTGTCTGACGAGGAGGGGTTCGTCGGGTTGTCTGATGAGGACGGCGAGCCGTTGGATTTGGAGTCGTTTATTTCTGGGTGGGGTTTCGATCCTGACCCGGAGGACACGGATGATTGGGGTGAGCAGTGAACCCGGAGGACGTTGCCGGCGACATGCCGGAGTATCACGGCGAACTGTTTGATGCGTTGGATGAGGACGACCCGGTGGATCTGCGGGCGCTGGTCGAGAACGCCATGATGTACTTTGATGAGGGCAGCGTGGATGCGGTGTCTCGGTCGGGTGCGATCATGCGGGAGTCGTTGCTGTCTCGTGTCCCGGGGTTGGATTTGGAGGACCCGGAGGTGCGGGATCTGGTGACGGTGCTGGCGGACGAGTTGTTGAGGCCTACGATCGCCGGGTTGACGTCGTATGGTGTCGATGACGACATGATTCAGATGGCGGTGGCGGCGACGATGGCGTGCATGTTGTGCATGTTGGAGCCCCGGTGACGTCGGGGGATCGGGCGTGGCTCGGTTTGTTGGTGTATGTGGCGGGGTATGACTGGTGGGCGTGGCGTACTGGGCGGGATACGTTGTCGCAGTCGTATGGTCGGGCGTTGGATTCGCCGGTTCGTCGGTGGCCTACGGTGGTGGGGTGGGCGTATCTGGTGGCTCATCTGACGAGGACTATTCCGGATAGGTATGATCCGTTGCGGCGGATCGGATTGGAGAAGGTATGAGACCGCAGACTCGTGAGGGGTTGTTGTTTCTGTTGTATGGTGCGCTGGCCGGGGTTGTGTTAGGCATGCTCGGGTTGGGGTTGCAGGAGTTGGCGGAGGTGTACGGATGGTAGGCGAAACAGGCAGAACGCTGGCGTGGTTCTCGTGCGGTGCGGCGTCGGCGGTGGCGGCGCATGAGGCGTTGAAGCGGGACCCGGACACGGTGGTTGTGTATTGCGACACGATGTCGGCTGAGCATCCCGATAACGAGCGGTTCTTCTCTGAGGTTCAGGAATGGCTTGGCCGTCCGATCTTGAAGGTGGCGTCCACTAAGTATGCGGATGTTGATGACGTGTTCGACAAGACCCGGTACATGGCGGGGGTTGGCGGTGCCCGGTGCACGGTGGAGATGAAGAAGGTTCCCCGGTTTGCGTTTCAGGAGCCGGGGGATGTGCACGTCTTCGGGTTCACTGCTGATGAGGGTGCACGGGCTGATCGGTTTGTTGAGAACGCTGACGTGGATGTGTGGTTTCCGCTGGTTGAGGAGGGGATCTCGAAGGATGATTGCCTGCGGGTGATTCGGGATGCGGGAATCGAGATCCCGGTGATGTACCGGTTGGGGTATCGAAACAATAACTGTCTGGGCTGCGTGAAGGCGACAAGCGCTAACTATTGGAACATGGTGCGGCGGGATTTCCCGGACGTGTTCGAGAAGCGGGCGGCGCAGTCTCGGGAGATTGGGGTTCGGTTGACCCGGGTTCGTGGTGAGCGTGTGTTTCTTGACGAGTTGCCAGTGGATTACATTCCGGCGGAGCCGTTGGAGGATATTTCCTGCGGCCCGGATTGTCGGGGTGTGGATGACAGTTTCGAGCAGCAGTCGTTGTTTGGGGGTGGCTGGTGAGCGGCCCGTATGTGGGTCCCCGCCCGTTGCCTGAGCGGCGTCCGTCGTTGTGGGTGCGTTGGTTGTGCCGTGGGTTGGGTTGGCTTGCGGTGGTGAGTACTGGTTGGGATGAGTCCCGGGAGGGGAAGTGAGCGAAGAAGTGATGGACGAGAAACTGTACCGTTGGAACGGGATGATCGTTCGGCGTACCGTGCATGATCGGGGTTGGGAGTTCTTCGATCCTCGGTCCGCTGAGTTCTTCAGCGAGGGATGGTATTCGTTCTACGATGATTGCCCACGTGACACTGCTGTCGTGCGGCAGTTGAACTATGAGTTCGGGCGTGGTGGCCTGCTCGAGGTTGCGACTACTGAGGGAAGGGGAACAGTATGAGGAATAAGCTGATGATGATTGCCGTTGCGGCGACGCTCACGGGGTGTGCGTTGGGGCCGGTGGGAGATACGGTAACGACGGACATTGGGACGCCGGCGATCGAGGAGAACACGGGCCAGTCGGTGCCTGCGCTTGCCCAGTACCCGCCAACGACGATCGTTGATTACGGGGAGTGTCCGTCTGGGTCGGATGCGTGATGAGGTGGTGGGTCAGGAGATCCGGGGGGCGTGCTCCCCGGACTCTTGGTCCGCTAACCCGGCCGAGGTTGCCGCAGCCGTCGATCTGTTCTATGAGGAGGACGACGAGGATGTGGTGGCGTTGGCCCGTAGCATTTGCGCTGGCTGCCCGGCCCGGCGTGAATGTTTAGACATCGCGATGTCACGTAACGAACGGTACGGGATGTGGGGTGGCCTGACCCCGGCGGAGCGGCAACGCTTGCGCCGTACAGGAATTGAGCCGTATGATTTCCTTGAGGAGGAAACGAAATGAGTAAGAAGATCAAGGGTCGCAAGGCCGTCATCGAAGCAGCGTCGCAGGCGGTCATGACTGACCGCAACGCAGACTACGCTCCGCCGGAGGAGAACTTCCGGAGGATCGCTGACTTGTGGAACACGTATCTGGAAGGGCGGGGTGAGGTCACCCCGTACGACACTGCGATCATGATGGTGTTGGTGAAGGTGGCTCGCATTCAAGCGTCGCCGCATCTCGCTGATCATCTGGTGGATATCGCCGGGTACGCTGCGTGTGCCGGTGATGTGATGCCTGCCGCTCCGAAGCCTGCGGCGGAGGAACGGGAGCCGGTGAAGGAGCAGGCCCCGTTGACTCGTGAGGAACGGATCGATGCTGATGGTGTGCTTGCGACGTACGAGGGAGCGGCAGGCATGTATCTGGAGGAAGGCAGCGGCGGTGTGTTCTACGGTGGCGGCGGCCGGAAGATAGGGGTTGCTAACACTAAGGGCGCGGTGGCGGCCGGCGTGCTGGTGCTGTCGTGAAGCATGACCTGCCAGATTGGAAGCTGACGTTGGTTGAGTCGTCAACGGACGTTGATGCGTTCCTCGGGTGGGTTGATGGGGCGGTCGGGATGGTGTCGATCGACACCGAAACTCACGGGCTCGACTGGACCGAGCGGGATTTCACTCGGCTAGTGACGTTCGCTGACGACCACCAAGGCTGGGCGGTGCCGACATCGTGGTGGGGGCGGCCGTTGTCGCAGGCGCTAGCTCGGCTGCGTGATAAGGGCAACCCGGTGGCTATGTGGAACGCCCGGTTCGACATGCATGCGTTGGAGGGTGACGGGTTCCCGGTGCCTCATTGGTCGAACGTGCACGACGGGATGGTGCTGCATCATCTGCTCGCTCCGCACGTCGGGCATTCGTTGAAGGGCGTGTCGGCTGAGCGGTTGGGTCGGTGGGCGACGACGGGGCAGAACTTGTTGAAGGCTCGGATGGCGAAGCACGGGTGGACGTGGTCCACGGTGCCGGTCGATGAGCCGTCGTACTGGCAGTACGGGGTGGTGGACGTGTTCCTCACCCAGATGCTGGTTCATCAGCTACTGCCCGAGGTTACCGAGGCCGGGATGTTCGCAGCCTACGAGAGGGAGATGCATGCGTCGGCGATCATGTACCGGGCCGAGGTGCGAGGCATGCGGGTCGATCACCGGTATGCGGAGGCGACCCGCCGGCGTTGGCTGGCCCGGTCAGTGGAGTTGCGGGATCACCTGTCGTCTCGGGGGGTTACGAACCCAAACTCGAATCAGCAGTTGGAGCGGGTGTTTCGGGATCTCGGGTGGGAGCCCGAGGATTTCACGGAGACGGGGCAGGCTGCGTTGGACAAGATCGTGCTCGGTCAGTTGTCGGAACGGTATCCGGATATTGCGCCGCACATCATTGAGTACAAGCGGTTGACTAAGTGGATCGGTGCGTATCTGGAGCCGTTCGCTGCGTCGGGTGGGCGGGTGCATCCGTCGATCAACACGCTGCGTGCGAAGACGGGGCGCATGTCGATCACGAACCCTGCGTTGCAGACGTTGCCGTCGAAGGGTAGCGGCGGGGAGATCCGCCGGTGTGTCCTGCCGGAGCCGGGCTGCGAGTTGTGGGCGATCGATTACGACGGGCAGGAGGCTCGCCTGTTTGCGAACCTGAGCCGTGACCCGGGGATGACGGCGGCGTATGAGGCAGGCGATGACCTGTACACGCACGTTGCCCGGATCGTGTGGTCGGACCCTTCGATCACGAAGGACGATGCCCGTCGGGGCGTGGCGAAAGTTATTCTTCTGGCGTTCACGTACGGTGCGGGTGTGGATACGTTGGCGGTGGCGTCGGGTATGCCGTCGAAAGACGTTGAGGGTTTCTTGTTGCGTTTGTTTGCTGAGTTCCCGACGGTGCGGGACATGACCGGGGATCACGCCGTTGGAGGCAACTACCCCGGCAAGCCTGCCCTGTTGGCGGAGGAACGGCAGGCCGCTGAGGGTCTCGCCTATGTGCGTACCCGAGGCGGTCGCCGTTTCTCCATGCCCGAGGGCGAGTATTACAAGGCGATCAACGGGCTGATGCAGGGCACCGGCTCGGATGTGTTGAAGGAGGCGCTGGTCCGGTTGGATGTTGCCGGTCTCGCTGACTTTATTGTTGTGCCGGTGCATGACGAGGTTGTGTTCTCGATCCCGAAGGGTCATGCGGAGATCGCAGCCGAAGCTGCCCGGTGCTTAGAGGACCGGTCGTGGGAGATTCCTTTGACCGTGGACGTGACCGGCCCGCTTTCTCATTGGGGCGAGGCTTACGGCTTTCAGGAGGCCGACAATGACTGACGATCTGGAAGTGGTGCGGGACCAGAAGATTGAGGAGCGGCTGGCAGAGATTGCTGCGTCGCTGCCGGACGGCGAGTTGTTGGAGAAGTGGAAGGCGATCAACTCGCTGCTGGATTACCGCTTGTTGAACGGTGAGGATCTGGTAGCTACGATGCTGGCGGATCTGGTGCTGGAACACATTGCTGCGACGGTACGGAATCTGATCCCTCGGGACGAGTTGGATCGGATCATGGATGGGATTGATTTCCGATGATTGAGGTGCACGCTGATCCGCATTCGATGCGGTTAGAGGTTCGGGCTCCGTCTCGGATCTCTGATTTGATTGGACGTATCCCCGGGTTGAAGGTGGATGCGCAGGCTGGGTGTTGGGCGGGGCCGATCACGCCGCAGGTGATGTTGGCGGTGGCGGACACGCTTGGTCGGTTGGATGGGTTCACCCCCACACCCGAGGCCAACTCGTTGATGTCTGGGATTCAGGCGGTGCGGGCGCAGGTCCGTAACGTGAAGCGGGACGGCGTCGAGTCGCAGGACCCTCGGCTGTTTGACTATCAGACGGTCGGGGTGTGGATGTTGTTGAACCGTAAGCGTGTCCTGCTCGGGGACGAGATGGGCACAGGCAAGACGGTGATGTCGTTGACCGCTGCCCGCACCGTGGGTGGGGCTGCGTTGGTTGTGTGCCCCAACTCGATGAAGCACCGGTGGGCTGATGAGGCGAAGGTGTGGTACCCGGAGGCGTCGACGTTTGTGGTGCACGGTACCGCTAAGCAGAAGGAGGCGGTGATCGGTGCGGCGCAAGAGGCGGACGGTCCGGTCGTGGTCATCGTGAACTGGGAGGCGTTGCGTACGTTGTCTCGGGTCGCAGGGTACGGGTCGCAGAAACTGTCCGAGAAAGAGAAGACGCCGGGGCCGTTGAACGCTATCGACTGGGATGTGGTGATAGCTGATGAGGCGCACCGTGCGAAGGACGCCAACTCGAAACAGACCCGGGCTCTTTGGGCGGTATCTGCTAACGCACGGTGGCGGTGGGCGTTGACGGGCACGCCCGTGTTGAACACGCCCGGAGATTTGTGGGCTATCGGCAGGTTCTATGACCCGGCGACGTTCGGTGATTCTCGCCACAAGTGGCACAACCAGTACGTTGCGTACATTGAAACGAACTGGGGGCCGAAAGACATCGGGCTGCGGCAGGACCGCAAGGACCTGTTCGAGGCGTGGTTTGATATGAACTTTGTGCGCCGCACGAAAGACGAGGTGCTGGACCTGCCGCCCATCACGTACCAGACCCGCACGGTGGAGATGCATCAGAAGCAGCGGACCGCTTACAACAAGATGGTGAACGATCTGATCGTGGCGATCGACGACGGGGTGCTGGTTGCTACTGACCCGCTGGCGTTGCTGATTCGGTTGTCGCAGATCGCATCCGCTACCCCTGTCGTGTCGCCGGAGGGTGAGGTGCTGGCGTTGGATACGCCGTCGAACAAGATCACGGCGCTGTTCGAGGTGTTGGACGAGTTGGGCGAGGACAAGCCGGTTGCGGTGTTTGCTCAGTCTCGGAAGCTGGTGGAGTTGGCGGCGTCTGAACTGGAACGTAAAGGGATTTCTACTGCGATGGTGACGGGTGCGGTTGACCCGGCGCTGAGAGAAGCTAACGTGCAGCGGTTTCAACGAGGGGATGCACGTGTGGCTTTGGTGACTCTCGGCGCCGGGTCGGAAGGCATCAACTTGTTTGCGGCGGACACGGCCGTGTTTCTGCAACGCAGTTACAGTTTCGGTCAGTCGTTGCAGGCCGAGGCTCGGGTGCATCGCATCGGGCAGGAAGCGGATCACGTCACGATCATCGACCTTGTTTCGGAGGGAACAGTTGACGAGGCAGTGATTGCTGCGTTACAGTCCAAGGGGGAGATGTCGGAGCAGGTGCTGCGGGATCAGGCCCGGTCGCTGATGAGGAGCAAGGCGTGAGCGGTAAACGTTGCGAGGATTACACGCCGGCGGATCGGCACAATGATTATATGCGTCACCGTCGTGAGGGTTCGCAGCCGTGTGTTGCTGCCCGTGCGGCGTGGGCGAAACGTCAGCGGGCAGTGCGTGCACGCCTGCGAGGAGGAGAAAGCAAATGACTACAGACCCGAACCTGAAGGTTCAGTTGGATTACACAAACAAGGTGGTGGACGTGCGCCAGTCGGCGCTGCAAGCGTACCTTGGATGTCCTCGCCGGTTCTACTGGGAGTACGTGGAGGGGTTGGAGCCTGACTACCCGGCGGGTACCCGCCCGTGGGCTACGGTCGACACCGGTACTGCGGTGCATGAGGCGCTCGGGGCGTGGTATGACGGCTCCGGTCGTGACCCGCTGGTGGCGTGGCGTGCGTGGGCGGAGGAAACGTTTGACGGTGTCGTCCCGGAGGATTGCCCGGAGGATCTGATCGATGTGATGATCGACGGGCACCTTGATGATCTTGCGCAGGACGGCGCTGATCTCGGTGAGACCACGGTGGAGGTGGAGGTGCCGGTCGTGGGTGAGGTGTCCGGGTTGCGTGACGGGTGGACTGCCCGGGTGCATGGACGTGTGGATCGTCTGATCGAAACGGACGACGGTGTCCGGATCATTGACGATTGGAAGACGGTTGGCCCGTTGTCCGGTGCGCTCACTCACGTGCAGCAGTTGGGTCGGTATGCGGTGATGCTGCGGGCGTCGACGGGTTGGCGTGCCGATCGGGTTCGGATCACGGAGATCCGGAAGGTGAAGCGCACAAAGGGCGGCCCGTTCTATGCTCGTAGCTGGCTGCCGCTCAACGAGGAGGCGTATGCTTCGCATGCGTTGGCGTTGCGAGACACGCTGAACAGCATGCTGCACACCATCGAGTCTGGTTCGTACCTGTACAACGTGACTACCGAGTGCGGATGGAAGTGTCGGGCGCAGGATATTTGCCTCGCTCAACAACACGGAGATGACGTCGAGATGATCGTCGATCTCCACTACCGGCCCAAGGGTCAGGAAGGGATGCAATGACAACAAGCAAGCGATGGAGGCTCCTGCTGTTCGGGGAGCCCAAGACCGGGAAGACCTCACTGGCCGAGACGGCCCCGGGGCCACGGCTCATCCTTGACGCTGAGGGCGGGACCGACTGGTTGTCCTCCGAGACTGTGCAGTGGGACCCGATGCAGGGTGCTCCGCCGCAGGTTGACGGTGACGTCAGTGTCGTGGTTCATGTCCTCAACTGGGAAATGATTGAGAAGGTGACCCGCTGGTTGCAGAAGGGTGATCACCAGTTTCGTTCTGTGATTCTGGACTCGCTCACCGAACTGCAGAAGCAGGCGAAGCGTTCGATCACGGACACCGGCATGCAGCTAAAGGATTGGGGTACGCTCTATGATAAGATGGATGCTCCCCTCCGGGATATTCGTGACCTCACGAAGCTGCCCGGGTCCCCCGTCGAGGTCGTGATTATCACTGCCCTTGCTAACCATCGAGAGGATCGGGTAGTGCCAGACATTCAGGGCAGCATGGCTCGCTCGCTCGCAGGGCAGATGGACACCATCGCCTATCTGCGTCCGGGCACGATGCGGTCGGATGGCACGGTCGGGCGTGAACTGATCGTTGACGCCCGGCAGGGCATCACCGCCGGCGATCGTACGAAGGTGCTGCGCCGCCAGTTCCACGGGGTAGTGCCCGTGGATCTCGATGAGGAGAGCGACACTATGACGTGGAACATTTCGCAGATGCTGGAGTTGATGAACCGTGACTGAGCCCGTCCAGTTGCCGAACGCTATCATCACGGGGTTTGCTGTGAACAAGACGTACGCTGTCGGCACCGAAGGTGAACGGCACGCAATTGTCGCATTGACTTTACAGCTTGCTATTTCCGAGGGTAACATCGTGCAGCAGACGTTCATCATGCACAAGGATGATGTTCCGTTGTTGCGCAGCGAACTGAAGAATCCACCTACTATCGATACGAACCAAGAATCTCTACCAATTGAGGAGCAACAGTAATGTCCAGTTTCAACTTTGAGTCCATCTTCCAAGAGGCAGTGTCGGAGGGTTTCGGCCCGTCCATCGACCTTGCACCCGGCAAGTACATTGCCGAGATCAAGTCCGCTAACTTCGGTGAGTCGAAGGCGGGAGCCCCGAAGGCCGGGTTCATGTTCGTCGCTCAGGACGGCAGCGTCAGCGCCGACGGCGAAGACATGTCGGGCGGTACCATCTGGCTGAACGCCACGTTCTCCGAGAAGGCCGCCGGGTTCGCTGCCCGTGACTGCGCCTCGCTCGGTGTGACCGGTGCGATGCTCAACGCCGACCCGCAGGCTGCGGTTCAGACGACCGTCGGGCAGGTGTGGTCGATCGAGGTGAAGCTGTCGAAGGACGGCCAGTGGACGAACTGCTACCTCGGCAAGAAGCAGGGCGGCGACGCCGGTCTGAAGGCTGTGCCTTCCCCGGCTCCTGCCCCCGCTCCGGCCCCGACCGCCGCCGAGTCGTTCGAGAAGGATCTCGACACCGGCGACACTTGGGCCATCTGATCCATTGCCGGGGGTCCAAGCAGGGGCGTCACCCCTCCTCCCCCCACCGGCAATGAGTATCCCTGCGGGGTGGGCTTGGAGCCCCGCAGGTTTCGGGCGTGAAGGTTGGCTTCGCTGCACCGGCCACGGGCAGGTGCGGGTACCCGGGTTCGATCCCCGGCACGTCCACTAATCAGTTCAGAGGAGTTCTGATGACTAAATCCGCAGCGGTTCTGCTGCTCGCATACATTGCCGCATTGTACGTAATCGATGCGAACGCAGGCCCCGGGCTGGCGCATGCGGTGTGGCCTCGGGACGTGGACCGTTTGCCCGGTGCGGTGACTGGTGCGTTTCTGCACGCAGATCAGGCGCATCTGGCAGGCAACATCGTGGGGGTTGGTATCCTCGGAGGGATCGCCGCTACCCGAGGCGCCGCCTATCTGGGTGCGGTGTTGACGGCGGGCGTGGTCGCCGGCGGCGGGCTGCTGTGGGCGATCGGAGATCACGGCACCCCAGTGATCGGGGCGTCGGGGGTCGTGTTCGCTCTGCTCGGTGCGTACATCGTGGCTACGGTGCTGACGTTCCCGAACGAATACTGGATCTCGAAGTCGTTGTCGCTGCTGGTTTGCGGCGCTATAGCCGTGTCCGGGTTGGTGCCTCGGGACGGTGTTTCTTGGGAAGGGCACCTCGGTGGGCTGATCGCTGGTGTGATCTGCGCTGCTGTTTACTTTGCTGTGAAGACTATTGAGGAGAACCGATGAGCACATTCCCGGAGTTCGCTACTATCGAGGAGATCAAAGCCCGGATGCCGGTGACGTACGTTCTGTACGCTGCCGGGCATGAGCCGGTAGATCGCAGCGGCAGGGACCTCATGTATCTGACGCCGTGGCGGCAGGACTCCAACCCGAGCCTTGCCTGCTACGCCTCCGACGATGACGGTGTCGTGGATCGGTGGCGGGACATGGCCCGGTCGGAGGGCGGCGATATGCTGGACCTGATCGGCATGCTGGACTCGAGTCGTGAGTCGTTCGCTGATCAGCTTGCGATGGCTCGCACCCTGTACGTCCGGTTCTTGGAGGGCGATTGGGTTGCCCCGGAACCGTTGCCGTCGGTGGGGTCGTTTGATGTGGACGCTGCCCGTGCTGAGATGGCGGAGTGGGCGGCGCAGGAGGACCCGGGCGAGTTGGAGTTGTGGATGCGGGAACGAGACGACGCAGTGTCTGCGTTGCCTGCCGATCTGCTGCGTGACACGTTCCGTGTGTCGTTCGTTGGCGGCGAGGTGAAGGCGCCGTTCTTCGATGCGGACGGCGAGTTTGTTGCATACAAGTATCGGCGGCCCGGTGAGAAGTTCATGTCGCCGGCGGGTACCCGTGGCATGTGGACCGTGTTCTACGGGGAATGGCTGGATGACGGCGAACGTCCTGTGGTAGTATGTGAGGGAGAACCAGACGTCTGGTCAGGTACCGGCGCCACCCGAGAGTACGTGTTCTTGGGGCTACCGTCGGGGGCCGGTACTCGCCCTGAGAAGATGCAGTCCCGGCTCGCTGGACGCCGAGTGTACATTGCGCTCGATGGCGATGAGGCGGGCCGGGACGCATCTACCTTGTGGGCCGATTACCTGCGAGAAGACAACGAGGTGTTTATTGTTCCGGTCCCGGAGGGTCGGGACTTGTCGTCGGTGGCGGACATCCCCGGTCTGCTGGCACGTGCCCGCCGGTACGAGGCGGAGATGCGGGGGATCGTGGAGATCGGCGGCCGGTATCGTCGGGTGTCTAACAACGGCGACCCGGGTATGGAGTTGTCGGATTTCGTGATCGACCCGGTGCGGGTCATGATTGATCAGAGCGGCGGCATGTCGTATGAGGTGACGGACGGGGCTCGGGATCTGTTGCTGGTCGCCGGTGACCTCGGCTCGAAGAATCAGTTTCGTAAGTGGGCGCACCGTCACGGGCTGGTGTGGTCGGGGAGCGACACGGACGTTGCGGTGTTGGCGTCTCGGTTGAAGGCCCGGTCCATGTTCGTGCCGCAGGAGTCGGCGTCCGATATTGCCGGGTATCACGACGGGCATATCGTGTGGGATGGCGGGTCGATTGGGGATTCGCCGGTCCGGTATGTGCCGGGCGCTTCGATCGTGAACCTAGACATTCGTGTCACCGAAGGCCGAGGCGATCATCGCCTCATCTATGCGATGCGTGAAATGAACGAACGCAAAGTAGTTGATCCCATTCTGGCTTGGGCGGCGGTCGCCCCCTTCCGGTCACTCCTCCCCCAGTTCCCGGTGTTGAACATCACCGGTGTGTCTGGGTCCGGAAAGACCACAACCGCCCAAGCCATCATTCCTGTGCTGACTGGGTCGCACATCTTTCAGACGTTGACGTCGTCGACGCCGTACGCTGTTGAGTCGTTGGTGAACGCCACCAACGGGTTCCCTGTCGTGTTTGACGAGTACCGTCCGGGTGCTCGGACCGCTACGTTGGAGCGGTTGGAGCAGTTGGCTCGTGACGCCTACGACGGGAACCCGTCAGCGAAGTCTATGGGCGGTGACCGGTGGAACGAGATCGCTTACATTCGTACCGAAGCGCCGATCGTTATTGCCGGCGAGCAGTCGATTACGGAAACGTCGCACGCTGAGCGTATGATTCTGGTGGACGTGGTGCGTCCGAAGGTGCGTGAGTCTCGGCATGAGCGGGCGTTGCGGTTCGTGCAGGACGGCGAGGACGGCACGCTGGCGTATTCGTTCTTGTCTTTCGTGTGCCGATCGATTCAGGAAGATGGCTCGGTCAAGGTCACTCCGTCGGGGCCGGCGGACCTGCCGGATCGTGTCCGGTACAACCTCGGGGTGTTGGATCTCGGGTGGCGTATCCTCAACGATTTCCTCGCTATGCGAGGCGCTGCTGGTTTGGACGCCCCCGACTGGTCTGGTGTCGTGGGCACCGTGGAGGCGGCAACGTCCACGAACCCGACGTTGGATGCGTTGGAGTGGGCGTTGGGTGACCGGTTCGCTTCGGAGAACGTGTGGATCGAGGACGACGTTCTGTATGTGCAGGTGTCCGGGTTCGTGGCGGACGTTCGCAGATCGGGGGCGTTCGTGTTGCCCGGCAACAACGGGCGGACGATCAGTAACCTGCTGGTAGCCGAGTACGGCGCAGAGCAGACCCGTAAAGTCGCGCCGTTCGGCGGACAGTTCAAGCGTGTGTGGGCGATGCCCGCAGGCAGAGTGTTCCCTGACAACGAAGGAGAGTGAGATGGGACGATTGGAAGAATACTTCAACTTGTTTGATGCGAAACGGAGAGACTGGGACCCGGACGAACCGACCGCTTCGTTTACCCGTAGCGTGTCCGACATCACCGAGTTTGAGCTCCACCAC
>Ga0208644_1002336_pt1 | contig 15204 bp, 19 predicted proteins | sample VirMetDEL_Nov_18_FD_184517 | JGI IMG/M metagenome (GOLD analysis project Ga0208644, IMG submission 184517) | Aqueous microbial communities from the Delaware River and Bay under freshwater to marine salinity gradient to study organic matter... | ecosystem: Environmental > Aquatic > Marine >... | reverse complement strand
TGGCAGTAGAAGTCAAACCTCCAGCAGTGGCAAATCAGATCACGCTATCCTAGCCAACGCAGGATTTATAGTAAAGGCACCTAGAAAGCATGATCCAGTGAAAGACAGGATAAACGCTACCAATGCCAGATTCTGCTCAGGCACAGGCGAGCGTAGATTGTTTGTTTCGCCAAACTGTAAACGAACAATTGAGGCACTTGAGAAACACAGCTTCAAGCCTGGCACTTCAATACCAGACAAAGACTCAGGCTATGACCATATCTTTGACGCACTCAGCTACGCAGTGGCATACCTCTACCCATTGAGAAAAACACCACCTAATCAAAACTTGAATCAAGCGTGGCGACCTGCTTTAGGCTAATATTCGCACCATAAATTTTTAATCTGCTAAATATACTTGTAATTACAAAACAAAGGATCCGCAAAACATGGACGCCATAGAATCAATTGAACAGTCAATTGATCGTTTGATGTCAGGTAATCAACTATACTCTGAATATCGCGATCAATGGCAATATCTATTAGAAAGTTATGTAGGTGGCAAAGAATATCAAAACGCTCAGCACCTACTAAAATACAGTTTAGAAACAGCAAGCGAATATGGCTTGCGATTAAATCAAACACCTTATGAAAATCATTGTGCAAGTGTTGTAGGAGTTTACAACAGTTTCATATTCAAATCCCCACCCAGCAGAGATTTGGGCAACCTTCAAAATACTCCCTTCATTGAAGACCTACTCAAAGACGCAGACCTAGACGGCAGAAGCTTCAACGCATTCATGAAAGACGTGGCAACCTATTCAAGTATCTTTGGCCACCAATGGGTGATTGTGAGCAAACCTGATGTAGGTGCTACAACCATGGCAGACGAATTTGCCATAGGTGTTAGACCTTATATGAGCATGGTAAGCCCGCTTATGGTATTGGATTGGGAATGGGAAAGAGACATCACAGGCAAATATCGTCTAGTCTACTTCAAGTATATTGAAGAAGTCAACGGTGACGACCATGTGGTGCGTAAATGGACAGAAGACGAAATCTGGACCTACCATGTAAACCGTGAAGGCAAGAAACTGGAATCATATGTAGAGCCAAACGGGCTTGGCAAGATTCCTGCGGTGTGTGTTTACAGTCAAAGGTCAGTGATACGTGGCATTGGTAAATCAGACATTGCTGATATTGCCAATCAATCAAAATACATCTACAACCTATTATCAGAACTAGAAGCAAGCATCAGATTAGATGGGCATCCTAGTTTGGCAAAAACAGAAAACACTCTAGTTGGCACAGGCCCTGGCAGCATAATTCAAATGCCAGAAGACCTAGACCCAGGCTTGAAACCTTATGTGGTTCAGGCAAGTGGTGCCAATGTAAATCAAATCCTAGACGCAATCAATCACGCTATTGAAAGCATTGACAAGATGGCAAACCTAGGATCAATGAGAGCTACAGAATCAACTTCAATGTCAGGTGTAGCAATGCAGACTGAATTCCAAATGCTTGGAGCAAAGTTGGCAGAAAAAGCAGACGCACTAGAATTGGCAGAAGAAAATATTTGGAGACTGGTATCAGAATACGCAGGATTACCATATGACTGCACTATTGAATACGCAGACTCATTCAACATTCGCGACAGAGACGCAGATTTAGATTTTCTTATCAAAGCAAGAACAGCTGGAGTTCAAACAGAAGGCTTTCAAAAAGAAGTTAGTAGGCAGATTGTGGAATTGGTTGTCAAGGACGACAACACCGCAATGGAGATAGTGGGCCAACTAGAAGCATTTGAGCCTCATCCTATGATGGACCCTGATACAGGAGAGACCTTGATGGCTAACACATACGCTGAACACCTGAGTCTTGCTGAACAAGGTTGGATTCACAGTTAATGAGTGTAGATCACACCAAGCTGATAGATTCAACCATAGCACGTCTTCAAAGCGCCACAGAAGACAATCTGTCAGCCCTTGAAGAAGCAGTGCTAGAAATTCTAAGAGCAACACCACCAGGTGTAAATCCAAGACCACAGATTGTTCAGCTATATGAACAGTATGCTCAAGCCACAGCACTAGAAGCCAGCTCACTGTCAGACCTAAGTTCCAATGTGGTAGAAAGACAAACTGAAGCAGGCATTGGCACGGGCTTGGTCACTGAAGATGATCAAGTAGAATCAGTATTGCTACAAGACGCACAAGGCACAGTTAGAAGCAGCATACTCAACCATAGTGAAGTGGTAGCTGGCATAGTAGCAACAGCCGCAGTGATAGGTGAGAATCCCACACTAACAGAGCAGCGTGTAAGAGGCGCAGTTTCTGGTGTTCTAATGAGAACCTCCAACAGAGACGTAAGCAAACTGCAAACACAATTGAAAAGATTGAGAGCAAATCCCAACCCTGATACAGTTGAAATAAGAGGATTAACACAACAGATAAGAGCAGGCTTGCCAGGTGTAGAAACCAGAGGCGCACTGATTGACACCATGCGAAACACTGTTGAATCTGTGACCATGCACTACAACAACAGTTTTACCTATTCAAGAGCAGAGCGTGAGGGCGTTGAGCGATATGTATATGAAGGAACCACTGACGCAAATTCAAGACCTTGGTGTGCTAATCTTGCGGGGGCAGAGATGAGCAAAGAAGAAATTGAAGAGCTTTGGCAAGACGATTGGCAAGGCAAGTCAGGTGGTGATCCTTTTGTAGACGCAGGTGGCTACAACTGTAGACACTATTGGGTAGAAGCAGGATAAGGAGGAAACTACCATGGCTTATAAGAAAAAAGGCAAAAAAAAGTAAAATAACACCAGTATCTTGAGATATTGCTAAATACTTTATAAATTTACTCTGAAGGAGGAACGCAACAATGGCGGATGAAACATTGGCTGAAGCAGTGACTGAGACTGCTGACCAAACAACTACTCAGGAATCAAAGACATACACTGAAGACGAATTCAATTCTCACATGGCAGGACTTAAAAAGTCATTGACTGCTAAATTTGAAAAGCAACTTGCTGATCTAGGCGACCTTGGTGAACTAAAATCACTCAAGGCCACCGCAGAGAAACAAAAGCAGGAAGAAGCTATCAAGCGTGGAGAGTTTGAAAAGATTCTACAGGATATGGCTGCGAAAAAGGATGCAGAGATTCAAGAAAAAAATCGTGTAATAGAAGAATTTACTGTGAATCAACCATTGCTGAATGCTGCGGCGCAGTTCAAGGCAGTGAACCCACAACAGGTTGTTCAATTGATACGCAATCAAGTTAGACTTGGCGAATCAGGACAAGCAGAAGTGATTGACGATTCAGGAACCCAACGCTATGACAGCAAGGGCAATCCAGTCACAGTAAACCAGCTAGTGCAAGAATTTCTAGCCAGCAATCCTCATTTTGTTGCTGCCGCGCCTAGCACAAGTAATACCAAAAGCGCAATGAATGGCAGCAGTAATTTAGACGGATTTGACATTGCTAAACTTGATCTTACCAAGGCATCTGATAGAAAACTTTATCAAGAGGCTCGTATGAAGGGTCTACTTTAATATAACAAAGGAAAACGATTATGGCAAATGAAGCTTATATCAGTGCTATCAACGCAGATGCACTTTTTGTGCCAGCTAAAGCCGCAACGGTTTATGCCGCACATGAAAACTCACTATTCTTAGGTGGTGAGCTGATTCCTGTTGTAAACGCACCAAACGGTGTCCTACAGGTTCCAGAAATTGCTAAGGATGTCACTGTTGATCAGATCACAGGATCAGAATCTACAGCAGACGTTGAAACAGAATTACCAACATTCACAAAAAACACAATCACAGCAGACTTGTTTGCTGCTAGATCAGTGGTTCGTGATTTGGGTGCGATTGATCCAAACGAAGTAGGTCGTGCTTTAGGTATGGCAGTGTCAAGCAAGTTTGACGATTCAGTCATGGCTGTATTGGGCACATTGACAGCACAAGAAGCAGCTGACGCAGCTGGTAAAGGTGTTATGGATGTATCAGACATCGCAGCAGCGGTTCAAACAATCCGTGGCGCAGGCGAAACAGGTCAACTTTATGGTGTGATTGCTCACACAGAATACGCAGCTCTAATGTCAGACATTGGAAGCACAGCATTCGCAGGTGGTGACTTGTTCCAAGGTCAAGCACTTCGTTCAGGTTTCTTTGGAAACATCTTTGGTGTGCAACTATTCGTCACATCAAGAATGACAGACGCAGCAACTGGTGTCACAAACCCAATGGCAGCTATCTTCTCAGCAGACGCAATGCGTATCGCAATGCAAAAAAATGTTGACCTAGAGATTGCTCGTAGAGCAGCAGCCGTGGGGCAGGATGTTGTAGCCAGCCTTCATGCTAAGTGTGGTTTGATTGACGCTTCACGTGGCGTTATGATTAAAAACGCAACAACTTAAGGAGCTGGTAATGGCTTTCGTAGTTGAATCAAGCACAACTGTTAGTTTCGCGGAGTTCACTGATGTGACTTCAAGAGACCAACGCCTATTTGACGCCAACGAAAGTCTCACTTTAGATTTTGTTGAAGATGCTCTAGAGCGAACAACCAACCGTTTGCTTGAAAACATTAAAACAACTGATTGGTGGCAGAGAATGTATGGTCAACACACAGGCTCTGTCAACCCATTGGATATTCCAACCCCAGATGCTGACAAGATCAAAGCTAGACAAAACGACTTTACAGACTTATGTGTGTATCGTGCTCTAGCTGATTATATCTTGCCAGCTGTGGCTGACTTTGGCGACCCAGAAAATGCTGAGCGTCAAAAGATGGGCTACTATGAAAATAGAGCAACACAACTGTATTTGGAATTGATCAACAGCGGAGACTGGTATGACTTTGACGGCGATGGAACAGTTCAAACAGATGAAAAAAGTAGAGGGCGTATCACGCTCAAGAGGGTAAGATGAGAACAGAAGTTATAGACTACTTGGTGTCAGCACCATTACACAGTTTCAACTTCAGCAGGGAGTTGCCATTTGAAGAAGGTGGCAGCCCTCTGTATATCAAAAATCCTAAAACAATCTATGTGGATACGGTTGACAAAGATGTGCAGCAATTATTTGCTACACTCCAAGGAGACAGTATCCATTTAGAAACTCAAACTGTCACTGTTTATTTTTCAAATGACGCAGCCAATGCTCCAGCAAATTACGATGACCTAGTTGAATACTTGGTCAAAGGAAAAGATTTGAAGCCTGAAAATGGTTTTAATGACAGAAGCGTGGATGTTTCTACTGCTATTGACGGGGATCTCCAAGTCACTACAGTGGAACTTCAATATACTAAACTTAGATAAAGGAAAACACTATGGCATATATCTATCCAGCACCAGGCGTTAGTGGATCAGAAGTCACTCTTTCATTAGAGAACTATGCTGATGGCACTAACACAGCCTTGACTATCGCTGGTTTGCAAGATATGACTGTCAACGCAGCAAACGATGTTTTTACATGGGAGCAGCTAGACAGCGGAAGTAAATTCCAAATTGCAACCACAGCGACCAACAGTGTAGCGATGAACCTAGTGGTAGACCAAACAACTTTCTTTGGAACAGTAGCAGACGCAAGCCAAGCATCAGACGATACCGCAGCAGAGTTGGGATTATTTGGTATGAGTAAACTCAAAGCCAAAGTTGAATTCTCAATTTTCTTAGGTAAAACTGATACTGGTGGAGCAGGCAAAACTATTTCAGGCGAGGGTTATATTACTGGTCTAGCACCTACTACTTCAGCTGGTGAACCTGTTTGGGTGACTCCAATCACAATCACCGTTGTAGGCGATTACACTGTCACATAAACAAATACTGTAATGGTATGGAAATTAGGGCTTTTGTTAGCCCTTTTTTCTTGACTTGCTAAATACTATTGAAGGATCTACAGATGGATGTAATAGAGAACAAGACAGATCGCGAAATACTACAAAGTCTATTGGCTAGTGTAGCAAAGGCACAAAACGAAATACGCAGTGCTGAAAACGATCTACAGAAGGCAATGAGACGCAATCAGTTCAATATTATGTTGATCAACAAATTGTTAGAAAGAGAGACAGATTAATGGATTTATCACAGTTAGCAGAAACTCCCAAGCTGTTGAAACTACAACTAGACAGCGACACAATCATTAAAAAATATGGTGAACCAGTTGAATTCTGGATGTATGACAGACAGAGTATACCTACCTATATCAAACTCAGTCAGCTTGAAAATGACACCAATGAATTGATTGACGTGGTTCAACAATTGGTAATGAATGAGCAAGGCAAGCCAATGCTCAAAGCAGATCAAACATTGCCATTGGATATCATGATGGCCATGGTTGAGCGAGTGGTCACAGAATTGGGAAATGGAGTAGGCCAGACTATGAAAGACTCACAACCACAACCCGCTTCCTTATAAGCGTGGATAATGTGTGTAGGCGTTATAACACGCTACCAAGTGAGCTACTTAGATCTGGCGATATGTTAGACTTCATTATTGCTGATGTAGGCGTAGGGTGGGAACAATACGCTGAAGACTGTAGAAAAAAAGGCATAGATCCCAAGATTGGACGCTTTGGCAACATGAGCCAAGACCAATTACGGGCAATGATGGAGAGGGCAAAAAATGCGGGTAATAGGTAGAGCAAAAATACCAGGGCGTGTCAAAGACTTGGAAAGAAAAATAGACAAGTTGAAATCAGACGCTGCTGATTTTTTCAAGAAGACAACACCTATTAGAACAGGCAACGCAAGGAGCAAAACCAAGCGTGATAGAGACAGTATCAAAGCTGACTACCATTACGCAACCAAACTCAATGAAGGATTTTCAAGCCAAGCCCCAGATGGTATGACAAATCCAACCATTGAATTTATACAAGATCAAGTGAGGAAGTTCTAATGGCCACAGTAGACCGTTATGTATTAGAAATAGAAACAGAAGAAGCCACTAGAGGTTTACGCAATGTAAGCTCAGGTATGGCAGGTGTTCAAGGAGCAGCCAGTAGATTAAAAGGCGTGATTGGTCCACTAGCAGCTGGTCTTGCCGCAGTTGGTGCTGTGAATATTGTTCAAAACAAAATCAATGAAATGGACGACCTAGCCAAAGCAGCTAGAGAAGCAGGCGCAGCAGCCAGCCAGGATGCGTTTGAAGGTTTCCAAGCAATGAAATTTGCCATGGCAGAAGCTGGCGTTGACGCTGGCACATTCAGCAGAGCCATGCTACAAACAACCAACAGACTGCAAAAAGGTGTTGAAGGACAAAAATCATTTGTCAAAATCACAGACAAGCTAGGTGATAGTATTCTTAAATCAAATGGTCAGTTGAAAGAGGGTCCTGCACTATTAGAAGCAATGATCAACGCATTGAACGAAGGCACAATCACCACAGAAGATTTTGCAAAAGTTGTTGGTGGTAGAGCTGGTCCAGTTATTCAAGCACAGTTTGCAAGTTTGAACACCACAGCAGATCAACTGTCAAAAACACTTGCAGAAGCCAAAGGCAACGCAGATATCATTGATCTAGAAGCAGCAGAAAACGCAGAAGTATTCAACGACAACTTGGGTAGATTGTCAGAATCAATGAGCAAATTGCTGACAGAAGCAGTCACACCATTGCTGCCACACCTTGTTACATTAAGTGAACAGATACTTGCCAAAATGCCAGAATTCATTGACGGTGTAAAAGTAGCATTTGAAAAACTTTCACCTGTGTTTGATTTGATTGGTGTAGTATTGTCAGAAGTTGTTGCCCCAGCATTGAGTTTGATATTTGATATATTAGGTCAATTGGCAGATATAATTACACCACTGGTAGAAGCAGCTATACCAGCACTACAAGCTGCCTTTGAAGGCTTGGGTGCTATAGTAGAAAGCATTATTGGATTCTTCCAAAGCACCATAGAATTACTAGGTCAAATTGGAGACAAAGCTGTGGCACTAAAAGATTCAGTCACTGGCGCATTTAGCAGTATGAAAGATTCAGTGGTAGACAAAACCAGTGAGATGTATGATGGAGTCACTGGTTGGTTTGGCGGAATGTATGATTACGTGGTTGGTAATTCAGTTGTGCCTGATTTGGTCAAAGGTGTGTTAGGAGAATTCAGTTTCTTGAATAACGGATTGGTTGACACAATGCAAAGTATCTTCAGCAATGTGACCAGCTACTTTACAGATATCTTCAACACAGTAAAAGCAAAAACAGCAGGCATAAGAGACGCACTATCAGGCATAGGTGGCGGTATAAGCAACAAAGTATCAGGAGCATTTGGTGGCATTGGTGATTTCTTCGCAGGCTTCTTTGCAAACGGTGGCTTTATACCAGGTGGCAAGTTTGGAGTTGTAGGAGAGCGTGGCGCTGAGTTAGTAAGTGGTCCAGCACAGGTGACGCCAATGGCAGGAGGAGTCACTTACAACATAAACGCAGTAGATGTTCAAAGTTTCCAAAATCTACTTGCAAGAGATCCAGGCTACTTACACTCCTTAGTTGTCAAAGGCCAGAAATCAATTCCAGGAGGTAGAAGATGAGCTATCAATATTTCGTAAACACTGCCAGCAACATAAGTTTTGACAACAGACCTACTGTGGCTCAAACTATTTCAAGGTCAGGCATGGTTCGCAGTGTAAACAGAGGCAATTCAGTTTGGAGATTCACAGTCACTCCAGCAAGTGGTCCATTTTACAGCGATATAAGAACCAAAATACTAGATGCCAAAACAACAGGCAAAGATACCGCATTCAATTTGACATTTGATCATTCAGGACATGAATTTATATTTGGTTATCTTGGTGATTACACCACAACAACTACAAGAAACGTCACTGTTGATCCTACAACTTATGGTTATGATAGAGTTATAGATTCTACGCCATTAGCATCAGGCACATACAAATATCGCAAGGGTGATATTATTGAAGTTCTAGGTTATGTATATGAAGTCACAGCAGACGTGACTGGCACAAGCGGCAATGATTCAGTATACCTACACAGAAACTTGATATTGTCAGATACATTTTCAGCAGGCACTAAAATTGCTAGATTAGGCACAGCCGCAAGGTTCTCAGTCAAGTGTATTAACTTTCCAACCTTCACATTGTTTGGAGCAAAGCAGGTGCAGTGGAATGGAGACTTTGTATTCCAGGAGGTAGTTGATCCGTGACAACATTTGCTGATTATACAAACATAAGCACAGGTCTTTTTGTAGATTGGTATATTGAAAACTATTCAGAAGGATCAGGTGTTTATGCAAACAATTTTAGATTCAGCGATTACCACAGATATGTAGAATTTGCTGGAGACACAGTGCCAGTGGGCAGTGTTCAAACCAAAGATGGTTATCTTCCATTACAGAGATTGCTGTCAATATCACCAAGCAAGAATCAAGTTCAAACATCAGGTGACAACGTCACAATCACAATCAATGCTTATGAAGCAGGTGATTATAGATCAATGAGTTGGTTGAGAAACAGCAGAATTGAAGGCAGTGAAATAACAATCAAAAGAGCAGTGTTTGACGATCAAGGTGAATTGCTGCCGTTAACCATAGGCAATCCAGTTGGTAGATTCAAAGGTTTTGTTGAAAGCTACACTGTAAATGACACCTATGATATTACAACAGGCAAATCAGATACAGTAATTGTTTTAAGCGTCACAGACTACAAAAACAGTCTCTCAACAAAAATAGGTGGTAGAAAAACTGCTAGACCATATAGAGGTGGTTGGTTAACTGGCTACACAGAAACAGTTCCTGGTCTAAAATCTCCTGTGATTGTTCAAGACAGAGCATTTGATAATGTAGCCAAATTGGCCAACACTAAATTTGCGTGGGGTAAACCAGAATGAGTTTTTTTGAAAATCTAAGTAAAATAGCAGAAACAATTACAGACGCCACAAGTTTTGTTCAAGGCTTGAAAACAGAATCAATTGGTGACGCTATCGCAAACAAAGTGTCAGGCAGTATCCTAAAAACACAAACACCAAAAGAACCAGAATCACCTGAAACTGGTCCTACAATCGTGACGCTGAATCCCAGCGTTGAAAACAAGATACCTGTTTGCTATGGTGTAGGATTTACCAAAGGCATTGTGGTAGATGCGGCGCTTGATGCTGACAATCAAAGTATTTGGATATCCTATGTGTTAAGTGAAGTCACAGGCAACAAAATAAATGGCAGTGCCAGTGAATTTACACTAGAGCAAGTTTTGATAGATGGATATGAAGGTGTTTTTGCTGGCGATGGTATTCACATAGCAGCAAAACAAGACAGTGAAGGCAACCAAGACACCAGTATAAACAATCTTATTGAAGTTTATTTTTACGCAGACGGATCAGAAGAATACAAATCTCCATTAGGATATGATCCATTGGATTCTACAGTGTTTTTTGCCTATAACAATTTTCCAAATTGGACCAGCAATCATATCTACTATAAAATGTGTTTTGCCATAGTAAAAATTACCTACAGCCAAGAAAAAGATTTAACTTATCTACCTGAATTCACATTCAAGATAAGAAACAGCATGGATCAACCAGGCGATGTGTTGAATGATTATCTCAAATCAACAATCTACGGAGCAGGTATCCCAGAAGAGGAGTTGAATCAATAATGCAAAGTTTAAGTGATCTAAACAATTACAGTCAAACCACAATCACGTTTGACGACGATAGAAATTTTGGTGTTGTTTTCAACATAACCACACCTATTGATCAAACTTCTACAGTATTTGAAAATCAAACTGCTACATTGACCACAGGCATAGAAATATTAGAAATTGTTGATCCTGTGATTTGTGATGTGGTGTATGAAATTGATATGACCACAGTAGGAGTAGATGTAGATTTGAATTTTGGCACATTGCCAGCAGGAGTCACAGTCACAGAATCACCAAGCAACTTTTGGACCGTAGATGGTATTGACAGTGAAGTAATTTGGAATCAAATCAAATCGCCTATTGCGACTTTTCCTTTTGGCACAACAGGCACAGCAACATTTTCTACTACCATAGAATATACACAAGAAGACAGCACACGAGCAACCAAAGACACAAACTATACCGTCACTATTACAGCTATCAATTATATGAGCACACCAGGTGCGGAAACATTTGCTCCATATGAAACAGGGTATAATCCACTGGTGCCAAGTATTACAGTAGATACTGGTGTATTCAATCCTATATTTACAATGACTATCTCTCCAGATAATCTTGTGGCAATAGACGAAATGAGAGTCACTACACCAGACAGCGCAGTGTTTACAAGTAGCACAGACACTCTAGTGATCAATGGTGAAAAAGACGAAATCAACAGCAGTTTGGCAACATTGGAAATAGATTTCACAGGTGTAAACCAAGATTTTACATTGACCTACACATTAACAAACAATCTCAATTCTGATGTTGATATTGTGATTCAAGAATTTGTCAGTGACGAATTTGCTGCGGTAGTTGATAACACATTCTCAGTAGTCGCACCACTCACAGAAGTTTTAAGTGCTACAGCCGCACCAACAATGGTAGCAAGCATTGCGGAAACCAGCACAGTGACTCACTTTGGTGTAAGCACAACACTATTCAACACCACAATGACTGCTCAACCAGCTGGTATTGACAGAGCAGGTAGCACCACAAGCACAAACACATTCTCAGCCAGTGCATTTGGCAACACACCAATTGTTTGGACACTCAATCCAACAGGTGCTACAACAACCAGTATTATACAAACAGGCGCAAGCGATAACGAATTGTATATCAATATTCCAGGTGTGACATCAGGCAATACACTGGTCACATTGTCTAGTGGATTTTTACAGATTACATTCCCATCAAGCGGCAGTTATACAGCTCAATTGTTGAGTGTTGATGGTAGCGATATTAGTGATTTTGTTAGGATTATAGATCCAAGTAGTGCTAGAGTATCCGCAGTTAGTTCATTTGGTGAATTAAGCAACGGAAGTAATACCTTAGCTAACTTTACAGGTATTAACTGCACTAGTTTACCTGATCGCATACCAACTAATATGACAAATCTAAAACAAATGTTTGACAATTCATTTACCAGCACACAAAATATACCTAGCAACATTACAAATTGGGATACTAGTAATGTGACCAGTATGTATGAAACATTCAAACGCACACAATCAGCACCAAACATCAGTGGCTGGGATACATCTGCTGTGACTAACATGGCAGGCATGTTTGAAGACAGTGATTTCAATCAAAATATTGGTATTTGGGATACCAGTGCTGTCACAAGTATGAGCAGAATGTTCAAAGATGCTACCAGCTTTAACTACAGTCTAAACAGTTGGGATATGGCAAATGTAGTGAACATTGATAACATGTTTAATGGAGCAACCAGTTATAACCAACCTGTAAACAATTGGACACTCACAGATTGCACCAATATGGATAGTCTGTTTGCCAACGCAACCTCCTACAACAGCAATGTTAATTTCACACTACCAAGCGCAATTACCAGTTTAGATAGTGTATTTTTTAACGCCAGTGCCTTTAACCAGAGTGTAAATTGGACAGTGTCAAACATCACTGATTTTAATAGTTTATTTAACGGAGCAGATAGCTTTAATCAAGATATAAGTGCCTGGAGTATAAAAACAACAGGTAATGTTAATATGACAGGTATGTTTGCTAACAATGATGGTTTCAACAATGGTAGCTTGAACAGTTGGAATGTGTCAGCAGTCAGTGGTATGGGTTTTATGTTTAGCAACAGCATATTCAATCAAGACATCAGCGGTTGGGATACTGGTAATGTAGTAAGCATGATATCTATGTTTGAAGATAATACAGCATTTGATCAAGATATTAGCAGTTGGGATGTGAGTAATGTTGCTGTCTATACAGACTTTGATACTAATACAAATGTCAACTGGACCGCAGCAGAAAAGCCAACATTTACATAGGAGCCTAAATGAGTAGCACAATACAATTATTCAAAATAAACGGATTTGTAGATACAAGAAACAGTATCTGGGATAACGTAGAAAAAATATCCAGTGCCGCAAGTGCTTGGACAACCTATGATACCACAACAGGCAAATGGAGTCTTGTAATAAACAGAGAAGAAACGCCTGTTAGAACTTTTGACGATTCAAATATTGTAGGCAACATAACACTGACAAAAACACCACTGGCACGAGCCTACACAGAAGGCGAATTCAAATTTCAAAACAGAGATATACCAGGTGCGTTAGACAGCGTGAGTTTCAAATTTGCTGAAATAAACTATCAAGGATTTGACAGTGGATATGATTACCGCAGTGAAGACCTAGACAACAAATTGACCATAACCAATGACTTGGTAAATGAATATGTTCAAGCAGATGTTCTACTCAACAGAGAATTGAAAATGAGCAGACGCAGAACTAATGTTGAATTTTTTACAGACTTTTCAGCATTGGATATTCTTGCTGGCGATGTTATACAAATCAAAAGCGACTTGTTTTATGACTTTCAAAACGCAATCAACAACACAAAGAAATTTCGTGTAATTGAAATTGAAGAAGCAGATGGTGACGGCGGAGAAATACTGCTGAAAATTATTGCTGTAGAATATGACGACGAAGACTATGAATTGTTTGGCTTTGAGCGTTTCAACAGAGAAACTGCTGATCCAATGCCACCTATCAAATCAAATACAACTGTTCAAAACAATATTGCAGAAGGCAATGGTGTAAAAGTAGGTGAAGCACTACAAACAGACGCAGGTAGAAGTGCTATTACAGCACAAGGTATACCTGTTTTGAATACTGTATCAGGTGGCTTTACTAATGCTGAAATGGTAAGTGCATTAGGATCAGGCACAGGAGGTGGCACACCAGCAACAGCCACTTGGGCGGTAAATGCTACAATCAAAAATATGCAAATTACATTTCAACAACCACAGGCCACATACAATTACACAGTAGATAGTGTAAGCAAATCTATTACAGCAGCCGTGCCATGTAAAGCAGAATTACAATACAGCACAGACAATGTGAGTTATACAACTCTACAAACTCAGTATATGGAATGGAGCACCTATTTGAGTGTATTTAATATAGGCAATGCCGCAGCAGGATACTACAGAGTTAGAATCAGCAGTCTAGGCACATTTGATTTGAATGCTACCAACAACGCTGTGACTGTTAATTCAGGCATAACCACATTCTTTACAAACTCAGATGGCTTTGCTGCTACTATTGCTGTAATGGCATTCTTAAACTAGGAGAGATCAACAGATGATAACAAGAAGATATTTCTATGATGACACAGGAACAATCATAGGTAAAAGCATAGGAGATGGTATTCACTTTTTGAATGACCATGACTATATTGAAACTGATGAAGATTTAGATATCACACAATACAGAGTAGTAGACGGTGAATTTGAATATCATCCAACAGAGAAGACAAGCAACCCAAGAGGATAAAACCTCAAAAAACCTTGATAAAAGATAGGTTTTTTATAATTACACTAAATAACTATGATAAAGGATAAAACACATGGCGGCAAGCGATTATTTAGAAAATGAAGTTTTAGACCATATTTTAGGAGAAGGTGCTAGAAATTTTACATCACCTGCTTCATTGTATATTGGTCTATTCACCAGCAGTGCTGGATTAGAAACAAATTCACCATCTGCTGAAGTATCAGGAAATGGCTACGTTAGACAAGGCGTAAATTTTAACGCAGCAAGTGGAGGAAGTGCAACAAACAATGGAGCAATTCAATTTCCAACAGCAACTGGCACATGGGGTGTAATCACACACATGGCTATTCTTGACGCAAGCACATCAGGCAATGTAATTTTTTACAGTGCTTTAACCACCAGCAAAACTGTTGAAACTGATGATGTATTTCAGTTTTCAGACGCAGCAATTACAGTATCTTTAGCATAAAGGAGCAACACCATGGCAGCAGCCAGTAATTACTTGGAATTAAAAATTCTAGAACACACATTGGGCATCTCAAGTTATACTGCCCCAACAACAACATACTTGGCACTTTTTACAAGTGATCCAACAGACGCAGATTCAGGCACAGAAGTGTCAGGCGGATCATATGCAAGACAATCAATTTCATGGAATACACCATCAAGTGGTGCTACAACAAACTCAGCAGATGTCACATTTCCACAAGCTACAGCAAACTATGGCACAGTGACACACATTGGTATCTATGATGCTTCAAGCGCAGGTAATTTGCTTTACCATGGTGCTCT
>Ga0208644_1002335_pt1 | contig 15219 bp, 22 predicted proteins | sample VirMetDEL_Nov_18_FD_184517 | JGI IMG/M metagenome (GOLD analysis project Ga0208644, IMG submission 184517) | Aqueous microbial communities from the Delaware River and Bay under freshwater to marine salinity gradient to study organic matter... | ecosystem: Environmental > Aquatic > Marine >... | reverse complement strand
CAGCTTTAGCTTCGCCTACACGCTTTTTCCATTCACGTAGAGCTTTCTTAGCTTGCTCAGGTTTTGTTTTATCCAAAATGGTTGTAACACTAGGCACTGCCAGTCCGTCAGGCGTAGAGTACATACGACGCCCGTCAACGCTTTTGCGCTTCAGACTGCCATAGTCATATCGTTCTGTAATCATACTATATTATAGCAGTTACCAGGTTAGATACCAATAAAAATATGTTCCGCTTGAACTCTTACGTGTGATCGTATAGCCTCTACCTTGAAAGTGAGCAACCACTTCATTCATCTGTTCTGTTTTAACAGTGTCAGTGATTGTACCCTGCCAGGCTTTGTAGTAGTTTAGACCGTCTGCATCGTTATCAGTCATTGGGCTACCAGTAATAGTAGTACCTTGGATTGTTACAGTAGAGGTATTACTAATAGTAGCTGCAAATGCATTGCTTGCTATCGCATCAAGAACAGCAACTTCCATAATAGCAATTTGTTGTGCTATTGTGTTATTATTTTGTGCTCTTTCACGAGCTTGTGCTGCTGTAGGTAGGTATGCCATTAATCTAACTCCATAAGTATTTATGTATTTTTAAGTTCTCTACCCCAACCAAATAGATTCCAAATACGCTCGTGGAAGAAATAGATAGTCATATTCACTAGTGTGGCCATACTCATAATTGTTAGTCCATACTTCAAACTTCCTGTTACAAAGAAGGGTAGGAAGAAGTTACTGCCTGTGATAACCACACGCCATGTAATGTCCTTGCCAAGACTACGCCAGTTGCCTTCTCTAAACTTGCGAACATCATCATTGAATCGGCCCCACTGCCACCAGTTCCAACCTCGTTCATGTAACCAATAGAGTACTGGGTTGATAAAGAAAGCAAGTCCTGCAACCTTAAGTCCCATTAGTAGACTTCCTGTTACAATAAATGTATTGATAATATGTACACATGTGAAAATAATTCGCATAGTTACAACTTTTGCTAAACTTCTTAGATATTTTTCATTAAACATTGTAGTTCCTTATGTAATGCTTTTGTATATGTCCTTTATAGAGTCCGTTGCCCGAGCCATCCGTACTCCAATATTGTCCTAGCTTGCTCGTAGTTTGAGCAATTATAGTCTGCATAGTTTCACGTTCTTTTATATTAGCATTCCATAACCAACTGTCTCTAGGACTGTACACTAAGTAATTCGCTGCTCCGGTAGGTGACTTTCCGTTTGTAAAAGTATTAATATCCCAACGTGGATAAATTATTTGCTTTACAGCATCGTGTGTTAACCATTGTTTGAGTGTCTTGTTATAACCGTAAGGACTGCTACTAGGTTTGTAAAATTCAGACATATCGCAAGTTTCAACAAATCTCTGTACAGTGTGTGCTTGCTTGGAAACTATTTCAGGCATGTCAGGTGTCCAATAAAACAGCTCATCATACCAACCGTTAGCGTAGTTAAGTTGACTATATGGCCCTACACAGTTGTCCATAGTATCTACAAACTGTACAAAAGTACCTGTTTCATCATATCCAAGTTGAGGCTTTTCAAATCCCCAAACAAAACACAAGCTCTTTCCTTGAGTGATTATATCCTGCCAATCCTTTACAGTTTCTCTAAACATGCCTTTAACAATATTATTAGGGCTTAGACTATGATTACTGTAGTATGGATAATTAAACTTGTTCTTCGCTAGAAAGTCTATAGTAAGTTGACTTATATCCAGTAGTCTGTGTTTACAGTCTAGTGTTTTCATACGAGGAAGGACTACCTTGTTTACTTCCTCACACATAAAACTATTAGCATCTTTGGTTGCTTCATAGTTCCAAAAACTTGCTACTTCATCTATAGCACAGCCTTGATCCTGCCAGGCTTGTAACATGTTATCGCTGTCACTACCACCACTGTAAAATAGTACACAGTAATCATAACTATCTCTAATCTGCTGAGCACGTTGCTTGTACAATGTCCATAGATCTACAGGTGGCTCTACTAGCCAATTGAGACTATTGAATACTTCTTTATTGAAGTTCCATTCTGGAAAGTGGCCTGTTCTGGACTGCCATTCTATTGCTTCAACTTTACTGTAGGTTTTCAAGTTGCCAACAGAATAAAATCCATGCTTATCTGCGGATTGAAACATTATTTTATTGTACTTGTTTTGAAGCTAATAGTCAATGACTATATACGGTGGGCGTTAGGGATTTCCATAAACGACTTAATTGTCGAAGCGTCCGTTATATCCGACGGCGTGTTGCCGCTGCAATATTAATTATTTCTTTTTATTGTGAATAGACCACATTGTGGCATAAGCACGACCTGGATTATCTTTGTATTGAGCTAATAGCTTTTTTTCTAGTTTTTCATCAAAACCAGGAGGTGCTTTTTCACCAACGAGTTCTTCACCTAATCCTGCAAGTCTTTTTAGTCGACTTATTGGATTATTGCGTTGTGTTACTGATTCATCCATGCCATCAAGCATGTCAATTGTTTGCCGTGTCCAGATACTAATATCGCTGCTGCCAATTTCATCTACACCGCCTACCATTTCAGCCACGTCACCTGCTGCGATCATAACTTCTTCTGGACCATATTTCATGAATACATTGGGATGTTGTCTTACAATTCTGTATAAGATTGCGCTGGCAACTGGATTTTCTTCTTGTTGCTCGTAACCTTCTTCCTCATCTGCCCAGCTTTGGAATCCATACTCGTTATCTTCCATAACACCTTCATCAACTGATTCTCTTTTTTTAATTTCTTTATTAAGACGTTTGATCTCGTGCTGAATAGCAGGACTATCGCCACGAGTGTCCAATGACTTCTGCAACTGATCTAGTCTACTTTTAAGCACTTCATCAGACATCTTTGCTGGATTGGCTTCATCAAGTCCAACTTCTTCAACTGATTCACGTTTTGCTAGTGCTGCTTTGGCCATCTGATTAACTTTCTTTTCTGGTGGTACATCTCCAACTGGTACAATACTAGTTGATTGATTATCTGTTTTAGTATTAGAAAATACTATTTCATCTTTATTAAATTGTTGTATAATATTCTTTAGATTAGGATTAGTTTCATATGCACTTACTAGTGAATCATAGCTATAAGGCGTTTCTGAATTTTTTAACATATTTAGAAACGCCTGCATAGGAATACTACTCTTATCTTGCTTTGCTGCTTTTTCTTTAGCAAGCATAGCAGTTGCAATAAGATCATGATCAATTGACTCTAGAGTAGATTTAAATTCACTAAAACGCATTAGTTAGGCTCTCTTTTCTCTACCTACTTCTACGTCACCACCCTGTGCTGAATCTGCTGCGCCAAATGTGTCTAAATCATCTGTTGGCTCTTCTAAATCCATATCAGTTGTTGGTTCCATTTCTGGTTCCTCAGCACCAATTGTCGCTGCACCTTCTTCGCCGGCAATACTACGAGCTGCGCTGTCTGCTGCTTCACGTGAACCGCGCATTGCTTCAAGAGCACTCATAATAGCACTACTTACGCTGTCATAATATGTTTGTGCCTGTGTGCTGTCCATCTGATCACGGATTGTGTCTGTTAGTGGTGGAAGGTCTTCGTTTAGAATCTCGCCTAAGTCTTCTATCATGCCCTGGATACGATCTACTACGTTCTTAGCTGCCATAATTGCTTCTGCTTGCTCTAGCTCGCTTTCAACAATTACTGATTCAGCAACAATTTCACCATCTAGCTCTGCTGATTCCATTTTGTTGCCAGCTTCTAGTTCTTCTTCCCAGTAGTCAGCCATGTACTCTGCTACTTCATTGCGAACACTAGTTGGGAACATGTTGCTCCACTTCACGTCTGGTGAACCATGTTCTGCTGAATAACGCTGTGCTGCGTCTGCTGCCCAGTATGTCCAGAGTTTAACAGCAAGGTCATGATCGTAAACACCCCTGTCCCATTTCTTAGTAAGGTTCTTCATAATTGGAACAGTACGCTGACGATATAAGTCAGCATCGTTCTCACCAAACAGTACTAGCTCATGAGCTTCGTCACTCATACCAGACATTGCTTCACTGATGTGCTTATTAAGTGCTTCAGCTACTAGTTTAAGCTGTAGGTATGTAGCGTCACTGACGGTAGCACGAGCGCCATTCTTGTTTACATAAGTCTTGAGCTTTGCGTCAAAACTTTCTTTTAGTGATTTTGCCTTGCCAAGATCTAGGTTCTCAAGGTTAACACTGTAACCGTAAACCTTATTAATCATATGATTCAATGTTTTGCTATTAGGAACTATTGAGAGATCGTCTAGTTTCATTTTTCTATCCTTGTTATATGGTATTTATACTAACTTAATAAAATAGTAATAGCGGGTATTAATCAATCCTAACCTGTCTTAGTGATTGATCCAAGTTATATCTTGCGTTTTCAAGTCTAGGAAGTGTATAACTCAATCTATTAAGTACTGAAATACGTTTAAAGTTACTTTTACTATTTTTAATAGTGGTATTATAGTAAATTATATCTTCTTGCAATTTACCGCAACTGCCATCATAGATCTTTATAGTTTCTCCTAACTGTTTTTGTTTATTATTGAGACAAATAGCATATGCAATAGCTGATTTTTTGAAATTGAACTTTGTGTCTTGGATATACCATAACGAGTAACGGTTTTTTATTGTAGTACCATTTACTGTGATATTATTTTTATTTTCTGATATAATGATAGTATTACTAGATACTATTTGATCAACGATGCTGTTAAAAGTTTTAGAAAGTATTTGCCTTTTTAAAAGTAATTTGTCCATCTTGATTCTTCCTAATAATTATTGATTTACTAACTAAATCGCTCATAACCTGTTGTTGTCTCTCAGTAAGATCCTTTTTGTTTATTATAGAGCATTTATTAAACATTTCAATAAGCTCTTGTTCCTCATTAAAAATAATAGTCTGTATGCCAGATCTGAACTCTATAAAGCGCATTTAATTATCCTAAAGAAATGGTTCCACCTGGTTTAATCATAGTTTTGGGATCTTGAGTTTTTGGACCTGTACCTTTTGGCTTTATTGATAACTTTTTACTGGCTGGATCTACATCAAGGTCAACTTGATCAAGGTCAATTTCAACACCGTCACCAGCAGTTACTTTATTACCCTGAACTTTGGTAATTTTAAGTTCTGTTTCTTCGTTCTTAGGTGCACCATATACTTTACGATAAGCATATTTACGAGCATCTTCAGGGCTTAATCCTTGCTTTTCAAATTTAGTTGTCTCTTTATCTAAACGCATTGCTAGATAAGCATCTTTATCACGCTGATCCCGTTTCTTTTCCTCCGGACTGCCTGACCACATGTCTTTCCAGCCTTCATTAAACTCGCTGAATCTCATCTGCTGCTCCTATTGAGTGCCGCTACTCGTTTACTTGCTGGATTTACTTTTTTAGTGCGTTTGGCTTTACGTGCCATACGAGAACCCAGTCTTGCTTTTGTCATCTTTAGTTTAATACGTTTTTTAATATCTGGCGCAGCAAAACACTGTCCAGGAGTTGCCACCACTCTACCTTTTCTAAATCCACTCGTGCATCTGTACTTACGTACAACTTTCTTGCCACGCTTTGCCCATGCTACTGTTGCTTCATTAATATCTGTGTTAAATTCTAAAAAACGCATATAGTATTTAGCGTTTTTTATACAGTTGGAGTACGTAATAGATAGAAAACAAGCACACCAACCGCTGCGACTAGGCCGCCAATTATGCCTGTTGACCAACTCATAATTTGACGGTTGCGACTTTGGTCCATCTTGGTAATAGTGTTGGAGATGTGAGTGAGCGTCTTATCCTGCTTGTCAAGACGATCATTCACCGCATCAAGTTTGTCGTGCAGTGCTTTATACCTTTCAGAACACAACTCTACGTGTGCTTCTAAACTTTCTTTTTCAATGTCAGCCATTGATCTCGTTCTCACCAACTCTCGGGCGATGCTTGAATGGAGTGCCTAGTGTATGCCTAATTTGTGCCTATATTTGTGTGCCTATAATAATCGAAGCATCTTATAAAGTATTTATCTATTTGAAGTTTTCATGTATTAATAGTATATTACGATCTAGATCCCTAAAACTAAACACTGGAGGATCTAGGACACAATTTTCTTCTAAATAATTGATTACAGGTATATCTTGCAATATATTTTTTAATATATCCCCGTTGCTGCCAAATATACCTTCACGTTCTATACCAAATCGCCAAGTCCATAAATTAAGATCAGCAATTAACTCTTGAGTTACATCATGCTTTTCACCAAAAGTGACTCCAATGTCTTTGAATTGTCTATACACGGCTTTAAACGTTCGTTTGGTTGGTGATGCTAGACTCCAAGGTTGAGTTATCATACCAATGCATTGTTGTAGAGTCTCAAAATTCCTTTGTTGATTTCTGATTTTATCATTTCCTCTAAGAACACCAGTTTCTGTAATATCAACCAGTGTGAGAACATACCATATTTCTTTATAACTTTCAAGCATGTAGAGGATCCTCGTCTCTAAGCCAAATACCAAGTTCTATTAGTTGTGCTTGGCCTTTACACTCTATAGAATCAACGCTATTATACGACATAAACTTAAGACATTGCAATCTGTTTGTGCCCATGTACACTCCCCAGATCATATCATCTTCGTTAACTATTGGAGGATTTATATGAGGCCACATTTCATGTGCGCCTTTGCGTTTAAAGAAACTTGTGTTCCACCAGTCCAGTGAGCACTTGTAGTATAATAAGGGATACCACAAGCCATCATCCATTATACGAGGCAGGTCACGCCAATACCATCGGTTGTCCGCATGCCAACTCATTGGACTTAGTTTATTGATATCCACTCTATGTATGCCAGGATGATCCTGCCACACGCTCGAACAATGCTTCATAATATTAATTATAGAGAATAAAAAAGGGCGATGTAAAAACACCGCCCTTTAATAGGTTGTTTTTAAAAACTTAGGTTAGGTTTTCAAAATATGCAACAACTGCTGCTGTTACGCCTGTTGTGCCTTCACCGAAGTCTGAACCTGCTTCTGGAGCAGGACCTTCTGAAAGGATATAAACAACGTCTGAAACACCAGCGTTAAAGCCACCTGTTGTGTCGTCGCCAACACCGATAACTGTTGCTGTCTTCTGGATGAACTGGATAGCTGCATCGAGCTCGTCCTGTGTCATGTTGCTCTTTGAGAGACTTGTTAGGGCTACCTGACGGTCACCACTGTATGTTTGTGCGTTACGAACGCCTACATTTAGATCAGCCATTTAACTGTTTCCTTCTCTGTTATTATACTAGCTCGAAGCCAGGATCTGTTACATCGCTGCTTGAGCAGTCGAGGTTATTGGAACCAGCAGCACTTAGGGTGCGAACTGCTGTCTGTAGTGATGATGCTGTATAAGCACCTGCTGGATAGATAGCAACTGAGATCTGACCAGATGTGTCACCCTCAACTTGATACATCTCAATGTTTGCACCACCGTTGGTGATTTTCTCAAAAATTGCTTCTACACCTTCGCCTGCGTCTAGTTCATTACGTAGGTCTTCAACGTTACCTGATACGTCCTTAACGATGATCTTGAAAAAGTCCATCTGTGGGCCATTTAGGATAACTGTTTCGTCTGCTGAAATAGCACCGCTGCCTGTTGCGCTGCGGTCATTGTGTACGACGCCAAATGCGGAGCCGTTTACACGGGTTACTTCTGCCATTTATTTTCTCCATATGCACGGAATATCTAATACGTGCTTATAATTATTTATCAGTTAGAATAAAAAAAGTGCTAGAACTTCTTGCCTAGCTGATAGGCGCCAACCATAAGAGCTGCGGTTTTAACCCATCCAGGTATTGGTCCCTTTTTACCAGGCTGTTCTGGTTCAATCATACCCTTGCGTTTTGCTGTATTTGCATATGGTTTAAAAATATCACTTCTAAACTGATTATCCTGTCTAAAACTGGTTATCATTCTATTGGTAACACCTTTGCGCTCGCCTGGGTTAGTTGCACCGTAGTCACCCATAATACGACGAGCATTTTTAAGAAAACTGTTTCTAATACCCAAGTTCTTCTGCATACGTAGTAGAAAAGTTCTATCAATGTTATTACGTTGCTTACCAGAAGCAATATCACGTAGATAACGCTTAAATTGTAGTTCATCAAACTGTACAGACCCAGCATTTGAAATCTTATCAGTATATTTTGTAGGGTTGTTTAAAATAGACGCAAGATTATGTAAGTCTGTGGCACTAGTACGCACCTGTGAGAAATTCATATACTTCAGTGTGTCTTTTGCATATTTTTGTGCATAACTAGGATTTTCATAACGAAGCTGCTGTAAAACTAATAGGTGTTCAAAAAAACTTTCAGCAATGTCAAACTCATTACGTCCTGTAGTATCACTTGGCCTACGAATATATCTTGCTTCAGTTAGCTCTTCTCTCATAAATTCGAATGCCATTACTTGCCCCAGTCTTTTGGTACCATAAAGTTAGCACGGTTAAATTCAAGTCTGTCATTAAATTTAACAGCGCCGCCTTCATGACCTATAGCAACATAACCTTCAGGATTAGTTACTTTGTAACCATCAGGAGTTTTTAGGAATGTTCCTATACTTTCAATATTATTTAGTTTACCCACTAGTTTGAGTTTTGCATCGTTAACAGAACTGTAAAGAGAAAATACACCTAGTAAAGTACCCATATTATCTTTTACAAACCGGTTAGTTTGTTTTAATTTTTCCATACGAGCTTGATATGCTTTACTTTCAGCGCCACCTTTTAGTTTGGCTACTTCTGCATCCATGCGTTGTTTATAAAACTTTAGGAAGTCTCTGAGAAATGCCTTAGGGTTACCTACATGACTTCCGGCACGAACACGACTGTTCATGAAAATATTAAACAGTGGACCCAGATCCTGATCAGTCCTAAACTTGTCAAAGTCTGCTTTATTAATAGACTTGAGTGCTGTTTTCATATTAGCAATATCCTGTTTTATTGCCTTATTTTCATTATCAGTTAGTGTAGCACTACCGGTGTAGTCTTTATAGTAAGCATCCTCTACCCATACATCAGAACTAGTTGCAAGGTTATTAACATCTGCACCAAAACTTGCCTGCATATTTTCAATACTGTCACCAGAATATGTTGTGTGGAATACAATACCTATTTTGCTACTTTTAATTTTTTTGCCTAAATCACTCTCTGCTTGAACAGCATATGTAATAGTATTTGGTTTGAATACTATATAGTCTTCACCATCAATAGCATCCAATTCAGGAGGACGTTCTGGAGAGAATAACAAGTCTCCTTGTAAGACTTTATCCTTGATATTTAATTTACTCAAGTATCTATAGGCATATCCTAGAATGTTATATAACGGAGTGTCAGCATAGAACTCGTTCAAGTCATCTTTGCTTTTTACTTTTTTACTGGCTTTAGCAAAAACACTCTTAGTACCAACAAAGAACTTACCGTCCTCGGGATCTTCACCAGCAAATACTGCTGGAGCACCGTCCCATTTTACTGTTACTTTTTGCTTGCCACCACCCTGTGCCAGCATGTCACGAACGCCATCAACAAACTGTATAGCGCGAACAGCACCATCATAACCATTGTCAAGGATAAGATCCTCAACATGGGTCATGTGTAGGTTCTTACCTTCTTTGGCTTCTACGATTTGCTGTATACGCATTACGCTGCACCACCTTCCAAGTATTGGATAATCATGGCTTTCATTTCCTGATCATTACCCAACTTTTTAACCAGTTGTTTCATTTCAGGTGTTGTATAAAGAGTCTTAGTTGGCTTGCCAGTCTCATCTTTTGTATAATATAATCCTGTTGTAGTGTCAAGATAGGGCTTGGCTATTTTGGCTTTAAGATCTTGTTGTTGTGCCGCCGCGTTAACATCGTCTTTAGATGCTCCTGTAGCGTTTGCTACTGCACCTACAGCCATATCAGCACCTTTTTGTGCTTGTTTAACCAGCATCATAAACTTTTGACGCATTGCTTGATCACCGAGAATAGTTGTTAACTGTTTTGCAAATGGAGCAATTTGTTTAGCAAGGTTACCTTGTAATGCACCGCCTGATGCAAGTTTATCTAAACCCTTTGCCATCTGTGCACCTGAACCGCTTTTTGCACCCATAGCCGAAGTAGCCATTTTAGCACCTTGTGCTGTTTTTTGTGCCGCTTGTTTATCAGCACCAGAAGCCATTCCAGCAACTTTACCTGCAACGCCATCTTGTTCTTGTAATGGCTTTTTGGCGATATGATCTATTTTCATAACACTGCTCCTTGCTTGAGGACTGCTACTAATTGTTTTTTAGCTTCGTTATTCAGCGTATCTAAATATTTGGTCACGTTGGCCGGTATAGTCTTTATTTCTTTTCCGCTAATATCATCCTTGCCATCATTATTAATATCAACAACGCCTAATACTTCTTCCTGGTATTTTGCTGTGATCTGATCGCTTATGTATTTGGCTAACTCTTTATCGTTATTAACATCACCTGCGTATGCTGGAGCCTTATATTTTTTAAACTTCATGAAGCCATTTATCAAGCGTGCTACTTCATCGCCAGGATTTAGGTTTGGATTCTGATTTAGGTTTTTAACTAGAACATTGGAAACTTGAGCTAAAAGTTGTTTAGACATGGCAGGAACCTGTTTTAACTTTTGTTTATATAACTTTTGTTGCTCCTTCTTTGCCTTTTCTACAGAACTTGCTTCAATAATGATGTCATTAATATTCATGTTACTGTAACCTTCTAATACTTCTAATACCACGCCTAAACTTAGCAGGATCTTGAGCACGGATACTATTAATTAAACGGCGCTCTAGTTCACTCGCCTGTTCTTCTGTAAAATGGACCCTAAGTTCATCTATAAAATTACTTGCACTGGTAATAATATTCTCTGCACGATTTTCAAATACGTGTTCACGATCACGTTCAATGACCATACTATTAAGTTCGTGAAGTATACTTTTAGTTCTTTTCTTCATAACAGGCTCTCTAATATTATATTTAGCGTATCTAAACTATATTATAACACATCCAAAATCTAGTAAAAATGTTTATTTTTTAGATTTTCTTAAGGATCTGAATTATCAGTATAAGTATTAGTATGAGTCAAGTATATTGGAGAAATTTCGGTTGTCATGAGAATCTAACTCCTACAGACCATGACGAGTCAGCTAGGTTGGATTACATTATTGCGTTCTTCAATCATCTTTCTCAGAAAGTATGGACGGGTCATCGTGAGATCTATGAGAAGAAAGCACTACCCAAGTTTTTAAAACAAAAGAAAAGAAAACCAAAAAACAGACACGAAGTTCGCGAGATGATGTTAAAAGAACCATACTTTCAAGCATGGAGTATGATGAGAGTTTTTGCGCAGTCAAACACCTATGCTGAACGTAGAATAATGGTAGAGAAACATTTAGATGATTTGATTGAAATATCGAAACCAAGAAAGAATGATATCGGAAAACTTGAGTTAGACTCTGATCTTCCAATACCAAGATATCAATCTGAACTTGACATGCACTGGCAGCCTGGTGGTTATGTTACTGAGTTTGTTGAGAATGATGTTTCAGGTGGTGCCATGTATGACTTGGGTGGATTGTATAATTCTACAAATGGTATGTTAGGAATATACAATGCAGGCGCAGCATATGCTATTATTGATTGGATTGTAAAGAATTATAAAGACTTTAAACCAAAAAGAATTCTTGACTTAGGATGCACTGTTGGGCACAATACATTACCGTTCAAGGAATATTGGAAAAAATCAGAGGTTATTGGCATCGACATTGGTGCACCTGTTTTAAGATACGCTCATCGTAGAGCAAACAGTTTAGGTGTAGATATTACTTTCTCACAACAAAACGCAGAGTACACTCGATACGAAGATGAGAGTTTTGATCTTATTGTATCGACTATGTTCTTACATGAAACTTCAACAAGAGCTGTTTATAATATCGTACAAGAAAATCACAGACTACTAAAACCCGGTGGAATGATGATTCATGTAGAACAACCAACATTTGATTTAATACCAGATCCGTTTGACCAACTGATGAAAGACTGGGATACTCATAATAATAACGAGCCTTTTTGGGGCACGATGCATGATATGGATTTATCAGATGTTGCAATCAAGGGTGGATTTTCAAAAGACTCTATCATAAAAACATTTGCACCGTTAATCACACCAACCGAAGAAAATAAGTTCAATATTGGTAAAGGGCAGTGGTTTATTTTTGGAGCCACTAAAACATAATGTCAGAGAACTACTTGGCAAATCCCAATTGTGAACTGTTTCAATAGGACTGTCTAATAACCAACTTATTTATTGACTGTTGGGAAGCAAAGGGCTATAGACTAGACCGTTACTTGTCTAACTGAGTTTAAATTTTCTATATAGGAATTAAAGGTTTTACTGCCCAACGCACAATGTCCAGTAGCAAGTTGCTCTGTAAAGTCGTTGGGATCTCCCAATCTGTTTGTAGGGAAACTATTAGCAAACCATTCGTTGAGCTCTTTTAAGTAAGGTTGATTTAGTTGACTAATAGTTCTATTGATGCCAAACATCATGTTTACCGGTGCATGGTCTCTATACCAAAACATATTGGATTGTACTTCATCCCAATTGGCATTTGTACGCTGATAGTTAAACCTTTCACCAACATCGTCTATACTAAAAATAAGTTGTACTAATTTAAACTCACTCCATAAATCAAATATAGAATTATCTACTCTAAGAGTAGCGTTGGTATTATAGTAAACGCTACACTCTGATTTATTTTCTACTCTATTTAGAACGTCTATATGAACCTCAGTAAGCAATGGTTCACCGCCATTAAAATGTATCCATCTTGCACTACTAACATCTAATAGATGCGTAAACTTATTTTTGTAATTTTTAACAGTTGGTAAACCCATAGCAATGCTATCTTTATACCAACTGCTGCTGTTATGACTTTTACAAATTACACATTTAAGATTACAATAATTTCCTGTATGTATTTCAAAGTTTGTTATCAAATCCTGTTTAGGTCCTTGACCTGTACTCTGTCTACGACTTGTAATGCCTTTATCTTCATTACTCCAGCACCATTCACACGCTTTTGGTCTTAAGTTTTGTTCAAACTCTTTTCGTATTTCTAATATACCTGGTTGCTCATTAATACTATATGCTGAATCTACCTTAACAGGTGTGCTAACACAGCATGGAGAAACGTAAGCCTCGCCAAATGCCTGTTGAAGATAAATGTTTTTCCAGGGTTCATTGCACCAATTAGATTTATTTTGGGAATAATTATCAGTCATACTGTAAAATTTCTCTACATTGATCTAAGTCTGGTATGTAATCTATTAATTTTATATTCCTAGCACTATCCATTAGATCATTCCATGCAAAAAACCTTTTTAGGTGATTAGTATCAATAGTATAGGATTGATAATGTTCTAGAAAACTATCTATACCTGACTTACAGTCTTTACCATTATTCCAGTAAGTGGCTGTTTGTTGGCAACGTTTCATACTCTCAATAACTTGGGCTGCTAGAGGACTATTAAAGGCGCTATGTAATTCAACACGATTATACTGTAGATATAGATGAACATCTGGAAAATGCTCTCCCAAGTATTCAAATAATTCATGTGTTCTGTGAATACCCCAAATTGTAGGGACATGATTCCAACTAATCACATGACCGTGTTCTCTAAGCATATGACAATTTTCAATTAGCTTTTCAAAATTACTACGCCATCTTATATAATCATTAACCTTTCCATAGCCATCAATACTCACACTGAAATGCAGTCTTTCAAACTTATCAGCCAAATCTATAAAAGTTTTATTAAGATTTTGAGCATTGGTTGTCATACTAAATTGAAAGTCTAGTTTCCCTTGATCTATACATTTACGCATAAATTCATAAACTTCCTTCATAATGGTAGGTTCGCCGCCGGTTAGATAAACCATATGTTTATCTGTAAGAGTTTCTATTTTTACAACATCTGTACTAGTATAACTGTATTTCTCTCTTATACCCTGTCCTGGACCATTTAATTCAGGATGCTCTTTAAATTCGTTATATAATAAATGACTGTGTATTGGCGTGCACATTCTGCACATTAGATTACACTTATTACTAAGTCGTAAGTCGTAAAAATAGGGGTTTTCTATAGAATCTAGATCTTCTATAGATTTTAAGTTTAATGCTGCTATCCAGTCTAGACTATCATGGACTCTATAACTTGTTAATCCTCTATCCTCATATCTATAACAAGTTTGACATACTGTATCCAATCTTTTGCCAGATTTAATACGTTCTCTAAACTCTGTAAATTTTTTATCTGTTTTCCAGTCAGTAAGATCTTTAAGATCAGTAATTATACTTCCTCTATTTGCACGGCTACAGGGATAAAGCTGAGTTTCTTCACCACGTTCTAGGTTAATTTGTATCCATGGATAGAGACAAAAACTTTTATTTGTTTTGAAAAGATTTGTCCAGTAATCTAAACTTTCAGCGTTTTCATAGTATTTTACTCTAATACCTATTCTATTACTCTGTCTTTCAAGTTCCTTAATTAAAACGTAACTATCTAAAAATATTTTACTATGTGACCATTCCTCAGAACTAATATCTAATAGTCGTACCTCATCAAACTTATGAACATTATCTATAATAGTTTTGGGTATACAATCTATAGTGCTAGTGAAGTAATAACCAGGAGACTCAAATTCAACAGACATGTCTTCAATTAGACCCTGCATTTCCACACTATTCAGATCGGCAAGATCTTTTACTCTATCGTAAGTTTTAATAGTATTATCACCTATGTATAATACTTTAGTCACTTTGCTTTAAACTCGCTAGCATATCTTTGAGCTTGCTGCTCTGCACGTTTGCTGTAATCTTACCTACTTCAGCATCTCCGTCTACTTCAGGAGTTTTGTCTCCGCTCTTTAGATGTTCATAGATACTACTACTCTGCTTCTTAAAGTTTTGATAGTCTTCATCCTCACCCAAGTCTCTGATACGTAGGCTTTCAATATCAAACTCCAAGTCTACCTTTTGTCCAACCCCACTGCTACTACGTGTTTTCATTAGCTGTATTTGATATCTGCCACGCTCACGCATTGCACGACTTGTAAAGATACCAAACACATTGTCTGCTGTATTGATCTTACTAATACCACCACTGATGTGCGAGTGATCAAA
>Ga0208644_1002332_pt1 | contig 15223 bp, 7 predicted proteins | sample VirMetDEL_Nov_18_FD_184517 | JGI IMG/M metagenome (GOLD analysis project Ga0208644, IMG submission 184517) | Aqueous microbial communities from the Delaware River and Bay under freshwater to marine salinity gradient to study organic matter... | ecosystem: Environmental > Aquatic > Marine >... | reverse complement strand
ATGATTTTGTAGGAATGATTGAAGAGATGAGTGAAGCAGAAGAGTATGGTATTTCTGAAGAAGTAATGGCAGCACCAGAACCAACTGATGAAGGTTGGTATGATTTCCTGATTGATAATCTATACGAAAATGAACTTGTTCAAGGTAATCCAACTACTGATGGTTTGAGAAGACTTACTGAAAAGTTCTATGGTGAGATTGTAAAATCTAAAAGCGATGTCATTGATACAGAGCATGATGGTAATGGCTTGAGATGTACTGTAAGACATACCTTATTGATTCGCAAATACAAGACCGGAACATTAGCTGAAGTTGATGCTTGTATTGATGTGGATTATCGTGGGGTTCCCCATCCATTTAATCGTCACGTTGTTGCTACTGCTGATACTAGGGCAGAAGGTAAAGCTTTACGTCGTGCATTGAAACTTCGTGTTGTGACTGCTGAAGAAGCACAAACACAAGTTAGTGAAGAAGAAGTGCTTACAGCACAAGACCATATTAATGATCAACAGATTATGGCTATCAATGCTGTATGTAGAAAGCACGATTTAAATGTCGAAAAAGTTACGAAAAGTGTATATAATAATGCAAAGACTTTAAAGCAATTGACTAACTTGGAAGCATCTGTTCTAATGGATAAGATCACTTCTTATCAACGGGAAAAGTCAATCCCAGAAGAACTTTTAGGTTATGATGCGAGTTGGCAAAGTTCTTTCTAAAGGAGCGTTATTATGAAAGCTATTGTTGGTGCGGACGGTAAAGTATCGTTTGAAGTAGAGGGTGATAGCGAAGCTGAAATCTTTAAGCAAATCGCTAGAGTCCAAGAAGTTTTTGACCATAATAAATGTGGAAAATGTGGTCATGATCATACAAAGTATGTATGTAGAATTGACAAAGATGAAAATGATTGGTTAGAAGTTGTTTGTCAAGAATGTCGTGCCAAGGTTATCTTTGGTAGAGCGAAGAAGGGTGGAATCATTTATCCTAAAATTAGATGGGACCAACTTTCTGAAAAGCAACAAGAACAACGTGCTAATGAACAAGCGTATGCTGAAAAGCATTATGGCTATCTTCCTCATAATGGATGGTTTAATTATCAACGGGAGAATTAGTATGGTAAAACTTGGAGATTGGGTTCAAAGAACCAGAGAGCCACTACCGGGAATGCCACCTTTTGACTGACAAGAGTTCGCTTTTGGGCAGGTTGTCCATATCGAAGATAATGAAACAGTCGAAGTTGAATTTCCATGTCGTTGTATGAGTATCTCTCAAGTGTCAGACAGTTTAGATAGATTTAAAATGTGGCATAAGGGAGAATACTTACCTCTTGATGATAAGTCAAGAAGGGTTAAACAAAAACAGTTTAAACATCATTGTAAGGTATCTCATGTCTAATGAAGAGGATAAACTAGATGAAGTAGTAGAGGCACTAGAACAGGAAGGTGTCTCTGCTACAGATTCTGTAGAAAGCCAAGGTATTGGCGATAAAGTTTCTAAGGTATTTAGTCTTTTTGGTATCACACCTGATACAGTACAGAAATGGCTAGGTATTGATGAATGTGGATGTAAAAAGAGACAAAAGTTTCTTAATGGGGTTTTAAGTTCTAACAAGGAGAACAAGGAATGAATGAAGATCTATTGAATACGCTACAGACACATTTTCAAGCTCAGTTTTTGAGGGCTAGAAGTAATCTAAATGTGTATATGGCTAGTGCGGCTGGAGTTGGAGAGCATGGAGACATCGTAGAAGAATGTGTTAAGCACATTGAAACAATGGAACATGCAAGAAGTTGTATCGAACTTTTAAATGAGATTGTGCAAGCTTCTAGACAATCACAAGACACGAAAGAGCAAGCACCACAACAAGCCCCTACTTCGTAGGGGTTTTTTTATGAGCAATATGGATGAGTCTTAGTCCCAAATGGTTTTTGTGGAGTAGGTGCTGCGGTTTGGTCAAGTGAAATTTTTAGTATAAAATATTCTCCCTGAGTGCAACAATCACATTGTCCTGCTGGAACTAAGGGATTGGGACTAGGAACATCCACTCTAAATTGAACCTCAAAATTACCGTTATTAGGAGGACAGACAGTACTATTATCGAAACCTGCTGTACGCTCACAAACTGGTTCTCCATAGATTCTATACAGAGGACCATAAGGACTAGATTCAGTTATAACAGATGATGCAGAATTTGGAATACCTGTACAGGCTGAGTTGTCATACTGGACTCTTAATCTAAACTTATAGCCGCTATTACAGGTCGATAAATTATTATAAGATGTATTAGTATCATCTGTAGCAACTCCACTCCTGCAATATAATTCCAATTTCACCTTGGTTCCTGCGGGTAAAGATGCACATCCACCTCCAAAATCAATAAAATCTGTAAATCCTCCCGGTGCGGATGTAACCCACCTAAATCCACAAAAATCTTGGTCTACAGGAGTAGCAGATTCAGGTTTCATAACACCAGTCAAACTTGTAATATTACCACACTCAGAACTTACAAGTTCAACTTTTAAATCATGTTTATCCTGATTATAATATCTAGTATCAATGTCAGAAATAAAATCACAGCAACAATCTTGTGGCTCATTACACCCACAGCATTCACACCACTCAAGCGAGAATGGATTTGTCCAGTCTTTTGTTGTAATAGTATTCATCTGTATCCTTTAAACTATAATCCATCCATCTGTTCCTATAGAAATAAATTCTACTGTTTCATACTGATTAGTAACAACATGGGTTCCATTAGTTACACCATTTAACTTTTCACCAGTTTGAACTGTAACAGTGATGGCATTAGCACTAGCATCTGACTTACGAACTAATTGTCTAGTAAATGCCCATGTAGTCCCTACTCCTAATGTTACAGTCACAGGACCAGAACCAGCATCACAATCTATTATATACGAATTAGTTGCTACCATTGTTGTTTTCCTTAAGCTTCCATATCAAAATCACTATTAATAGATGCATAACCACCAAAAGATACTATGTAATTACTTTCTGCACCAGTGCCGGGACCAGACGTTGAGTTCAATGCAGTTGCTAAATCATCAGTGCCAGCAGCATTTACATGTTTCAATAATCCACACTCGAAAACCAAATCAGTTTTTTGATATGTAGCCCCATTCGAGGTACATGCGGCATCTGTTATTGTAACTTTTGTATCTATACCACATAATCCAACTTCTATTGGACAAAGCTCTACCGGATTATTAAGTGTTGGCGATCCTTGTGTGACTTTAAAGCATTTATCTGCCCAAATAATGTCAATAAACTCTAAACCAGCATCAACTGTAGCAGTATTAGTTCCAGCAGTGCCTCCACAAGTACCTCCAAAAGATGTGTGCTTATGTATAATTTTTGGTGGTTCAATAAAGTCATACTCGAAATTAAAACCAACAAAATTCACAGCCTCAGTATTATTAAGATTGAAAAAACCCAAAACAAGACCATCATCTTCACACCCATATACAGAAATCAAATTGTCTGGAACACAAACATCAATACGTTTGGCCGACTCGATACTACCCGGACCCAATTTCAGATAATCTCCAAATTCAAGCATTCCAAACTGAACACCATGAGGATCATCGTAGTTTTCCGGTTGATCTTCACATTCTATACCAGCTTTTCTTACTCTTAAATCTACTTCAAAAAGATAACTACATTCATTCTGTATACCAACCCCATTACAGATTGTTCTGGGTCTTAAAGATATTCCTTGTCCTGCACCTATTGCATTAAATTGCTTGCAACCAACTAATGATGGAGACCAAGGTAGCTCATCAAATGTATAAACTTGTTTTTTAACTGAAATAACAGGATCACCGAAACTATTTTCGACAAATATTCCTTCACCAAAACGAATCTCATCAACATTATTTATTTCAAGATCAGGACCATCACAAAGACCACCATCAGCTATAACAGTTAGGGCTGAACCACCACCGCCAATAGAATTCGCCTGAAGTACCGTAACACATTCATTAGTAGTGTCTATATTCCATGTAACAGTTGCAGTATCTTCAAATCTTAAGTAGGGTGCTGCATCTGCACCATTAATTTTTAGGTCTAATTTTACAGTTCCAATACTATTTGTAGCACATACATCAGACTGAGGATTTGATGGATCTGGTGTTGTAACTGGAGTAACTTCAAACTTGATACCATCAGCAAAATTTAATTTTGAAACATCTTGATATTCTGCAACACCCGGAACACCATCACACGGAGCAAGAATCACCAACTTAGTAGCACTGCCGGGAAAGATGGGCCAATATTCATCAGTTTGGTCATCATAATATGCCATCATGATTCCACAAGGCACTGTTGTTTTTGTATTATTTGTAAGGGTAATAGTAATTGGGGTAATAATTGCACCATTAGAATCATATACATCAGTAGCATTATATACCACAACAGTATTAGGTTCAGATGATGAATTTGGAGGTATAGGTTTTTTGACTTCTACTTCATATATTCTAAAGCCGGGAGGACATGTCCACACCCCTCTTTTTCTATCATACCTTAGATCAACAGGTGCCGTGGGCCAAAGTTTATTATCTGTTAACCAATCACTTGCAAATTGATCTGTTTTATTATTATAAGTAGAAGACCAATTACCAGCACTATCCCCGTTGCTATTAGGCACTGGCTTACCAACCATATCATAGCCCCATGCATTAAGCATGATTGGGCCTCTCATAGCTAGATATCTATAATCGGTCTGTGCATAACCGTCTCCACCCTGCTCTTCAATTTCTTGAATAGAAATAGTTCCGGTATTAGCATTGAAATCAGTCTTTTGCCCTCTAAATGGAGAATCCCAGTCATGACCCTGATCAGGATTATCAGATCTAGTGTCGCTTGTAAGAGTGCTATTAGGTGTTGCTAATGGATCTAGGTAACTAGTATTGACAACTTGTGGAGAATACTCAGTAACTGGAGGTGGAACTGGCGATGTAAAGTTCTTGTTATTTCCGGGGGGCGTTACTGATGCCACTTCTTTTGGCAAGTCTGCTGTTCCAGCCCTCTTCATAACTGGACGCAGCAATCCATCCATACTCATACCAGCAGAATTATCATAATCATCAAACTGGCTAGAACCCTGAACAGTATTATTAACAATATGATTTCTATTAGTTGCAAATCTTTTACCAGTCAATAACCAAGACGCACCAGAATCACCATCTGCTTGATTAAGCATGTTAGCAAATTGCTGTATTGCAGCCCTTCTTTGACCAGCAGCAAGCCTAGCCTCTCTAGCTAGTGCTGCCCTAACTTTTCTACCAAACTCAAGTCTTTGCTGACCAATTTGTTTAACTCTTTCAGCATTATCTTTTGTAAATCTACCAAATACTGGAGTGAAGCTTGAAATCTGATACTGAGTTGTAATAGCAGAACCATTAACGGTTACTTGAATGTTAGTAATCTGTGCAGCTTTAGTGGAAACTCCACCTGTATTTACATAATAAAAATTTGAGCCTTGATAAAGACCATTTTGTAGTACTCTACTAGCAACTAAAGATGGACTATCCGTAATAGCTAAACCAAGAGTTTTTTCAGGATAGCCAGCTAGGGTTACAGAACCTCTCTCAGCAGTAGTCTGATTAGTAATAGAGTTATCAATCTTTGCTGCTGCACCAAGATTCATGTATGTAAAACCACCATATTCCCATGGTGCTAGACCATCATCTTGCTCATAATAAATCTTACCACCGAAAGCATGACCGTTCACAATTAAGTCTGATGCAGTAGCCAACCAAGGACCATAAGTAGTAGTATTACTTTTAACAGGTAGGGCAGCGGCTGTTGGAGCAAAAAATGGTAATGCAGCAGGCCCAGCTACAGCAGCGGGATTCGCATTTGGATTGAAACTACCACCAACAGCAGGAGATCTAAAGTTAGCACCACCATACATAGTTTGAGACAAAGCAACCGTTGGAGATATTGTAACTCTATTTGGAATAGTTACTAATGCAGCAGCATATTGAGCACCAAAAAATGTAGATGGTAAAAGTGCCCACTTTTCATTTATTTCACCCTTAACCCAGACAGTAGTTCCATCAGTGACATAATCTTCATCTGATAATAAAGAAATGTTTATAGCACCATTAAACTTCATAATAGTTTGAAGCTTGCCTTGTTCATCGGCAAAGAAATCACTATAACTCGATGGGAAAGTCATTCCTAATACGGCGGTGAGAGTATTAGGCCAAGCACCATCAGTAGAAGGTTCATCACTTAATAATAATTGATTTGTTTCAGGATCGTTTGTATAACATACCCATGGCACAGCAACAAGCCATTGCTTACCATAAACCTGCTCACCATAAGACTTTAACCAACTAAATACAGTTTGTGCATCTTTAGCCTGTGTAGTTTGTGGATCTCTACTGCCTTGTCCAGCAGGTCTAGCTGCATTGGTAGCAGGCTTGCCAACAGCAGCACCAAGCTTTATGTCAAATGGTGCATTAAGAGACAAGCTACTAAAAAAATATGTTCCAAGATTGGTAGATGGTTCATGGGCTTGTAACCAAGATAAAAATGCATCCTGAGAATAACCCATGGCAGCAAGCAATGCACTCTCTGAGAATGTAATACTATTAGCACCAAGAGTAGTATTCAACGATAAATTTAAAGCCCTAACATCTACAGTAATCTGCCACTGACCACCAGTATTTACAGCAGTATTGAATCCACCACTATCATTGAAGCCCCAGAAAGGAGTTATAAAACTTGCACTAGTTTGCTCATATGTTTGTTTCTTTTTAGCACCAACAATAAATGCAGAGTTTGGAGAATCATTTCTAAGCTCTTCACCTATTGAATCTTGGGTAATAATCTTACCAGCAGCAGTAGCATTTTGACTAGTAATAAAACTAGCTATTTCACCAAGAGCAGGCTGAGATCTTCTAGATACAGTTCTGATTTTAATAACATTAGTAATAGGGGGTGTTACACCACCTTTACATGGAACTAAATCTACATAGTACTCATAGCCACCATCTTTACATACTTCTGAAATAAGTTCAGATAGGGTATAATTTCCATTTGTTAATCTATAATAAATGTCAGTAGTGACAGGTAAATCTGTAATGTCAACAGTGTAACCTTCTGATCTAATACTACCATATCTATTTGCTACTAATCCTTGTTTATAGGTGATTCCTCCATGCCAACTATAATCGCTAGTTTCAGCACCACCTAGCAATACTTGTAATGCACCCTTAGCAAAATACCATGGAATACCACGCTCATTTCGCCTAGCATTTCCAAACCCTCCAGCAGGAGCACCAAAACCACCAACTTTTGGACAATTGTTTGTTCTAGATTCTAACCATCCATAAACATTAAAAACATTAGGCATTCCCAAAACACTACCTTGATATTCATCAGTAATGACTTGAGCACCATCTAATAAAATGTTTGGACTAATAAGATTAACAATCAGAATGGGCATCCCGCCCGGATCTTCTGTAATGTTATAAGATTGAATGAGTCCTGCGAATTCAAAGTTCTCTACCTTAAAAAATGCAGCAGAACCAATAGGAGCATTATTAAAACCCGGATCACCAGCAGGAAAATTTATAGAAGTTTGCCAGTTAAAGTTATCATCAAAATAATCTCTAAGACCACCACATTCATCCTTTACCAACTTAATTGTAACAGTAGATGCCTGCTCGTTCCAACCAGCAGTAGCACTAAAGTCAAGCACAGACATACCCAAAAACAATGTTTGAGTATAACCTCCGTATATAGATTGTGGAGTGCAGCTATTCTTAGGTGGCATTCTTATCTCCTATTTTATGAACAGTTACCTACTGTCCAACCCTTTGTCCATGTGAATCTTCCATCTTTTGGACTCCAAGTTTTTGTATCATTGTTAATAAATACTTGATCATAGGCAGCAATTAGTCCAGCTTCATAAGTATTTACAAGATCATTATATCCTGTAGGCGAGGTAAATGCAGCATATGTACAATCTCCATCTCTAGGCAAAATAGCCTCAATAGAAATCTCTCTTGTTCTTGCACCACTAGTTGAAATCTCTTGGAATAATGGACCTGCTAATCTTCCAAGTACTGTAAGAGATGCAAATATATCGTTAGGATTCGTTTCATTAATATTTATAATCTCGCTCTTAGCAGAAGAAACACAGTTTGCTGGTCTATCATTATAAACAAAGTTATAACTTACAGTTCCAGCACCACCATTGTATCCAAGACTACTAGAAAAGCCTGTTGGGTTTAAAGTATAATCTCCATCATAAAGTGCATTTGCCCTAGAGTATAAGTTGCCAGAAACAACACCTGTCCAATGAGTAATGGCATTTTCCATTTTACTTGTTGATGCAGTTCCGGCAGGATAACCGATACTTGCCAATCCTTGGATTGTTCCATTAGCAGTAACAGTAATTTGGTCTGAATCTAAATTCTTTTCTCTTGTCACTTCAAAATCTTCAAGGGCAGCACCAGTAGATGCAATCCAAGATTCATTCATAGAGATTGAACCCTCTTGAACATTTTTATTGACAATTCTAAAATGGTTATAATAACTAACAGATGAGATGTCAAAAATGTTAGCAACATCAGCATCAGATGGAGTTGAAGAACCATACAGCGTATTTAAATAAGTTTCTGCGGTTGATAAACCATTAGTGGCACAGCCATCAACCTGTAAGGAAACATTGTGAGAAACTGTAAAAGCAGTATCCATCAATGCACCACCAAAAGCAGTTCCACCAGCCTTTTCATCTAGGTGTTGAATAGACCATTCTTCTGAGATAGCAGTAATGCCACTTGCAATAGGGGCATCGCCAGATAAAGATGGTATTTCTAGGGTAATGGTATAGGCACCATTTTGTGCAAATAAATCACCATCATTTCTAGGTTGAAAACTAATACTAGTTACAACTCCAGAACTATCAATAAGAGGAGTATTACTATCACATTGAATTTTAAAAGTTTGACAACCAAGCTCAGGAGAAAAAGCATTTTCAATAGCACGAATACCACTAACAACTGGTTGAAAACCACTGGTAATAATGTTACCCTCAAGAGTAACCTCTAAAGGAGTAAATAAAGCATCATAATTACCGGGACTTCTTTCCCCATTTCTAGAAATAGAAACACCGGGATTAGGCTGATTTATACTATCAAAAGTAAAACTACCATATGTTACTAAAATGTTACCAGCCATTTATTATACTCCTGCACCTTGTTGTGTAGAACCACCATTATTATTCGTATTAATTAAAGGTGCTATCTGTTCAATAATTTTTGGAACAAGCTGTGCTGCCAATGCTTCAGTGAAGCCTCCGACACCTTCAATTTGAACTGGAGCGATTGTTGCATTAATTTGATTTGGTATAGTACTAACCTGAGTCAATGCACTATTTAATCCTTCTGCGACTGTATCAAATAATGTTTGCCATGATTGTCTAACAGTCTCTCCACCTGTTATTATAGCGTTATTTAGCTCTCTTGCTGCATCTGATCCATTAATAACTACTGCTGTTTGCGGACCATTGGTTCCACTACGACGAGCAATACCTCCACCGAACTGTCTATATACTGGACCACCATTATGGAATGTTGGTAATCCCTGATTCATTCTACTTAACTGTCCTACACCAAATTGACTGACAGCTTTACGACTCATTACAAATTCACCATCTTGAGCCATGATTGGAACATCACCGCCATTGGAGAATCCTTTAACCTTACCACCTTTGTTGTATAGTTGAACACCCGGAGCAAATCTGGGTGTAGCTGCGTCAATCTGTGATTTAATAATAGATTGAGTTTCGGGAGAAATATCTCCAGAGCTAAAGTATCTTTGTGCAATTCTTCTTGCCGCATCGAAGTTTCGACTAACAACAGCATTATTGAATTGTGCTCTAAACTGTGCAACAACTCTATCCTCTCTACTTTTTTGTGCTTCTACCCCTCTAGAACCTACGGTGTTATCAGTTAAAGATGACAATCCAGCGATACCGGGAGAAGCAGCACTCGTTGGTCCAGCAGCAAATCCCGATGCCGCTGCCTCACTACCTCTTGCCTTTGATCTATTTCTAGCTCTCCTCTCTTGGTCATATTTTCTTCTTTTCTTTGATCTTTCAAGAGGATTAAGAGTATTATTGATGTCTTCTAAACGATTTGCACGCTCTAAATCTCTAGCCTGTCTCTCATTCGCAGCAGTTTTTCTTGCTTCTTCTGATTTCTTCCTATTCTCTTCTCTTTTCTTAGCTCTTTCACCATCACGGAATGCTCTTTCATCTTCCTGATTTAAGCCACCAGTTTGTTCTCTTCTGATTCTAGCATCTTCATCAGCCTGTTGTCGTGCAGCTTGATTAGCTTTTCTTCTAGCCTCTAGTTCTTCATTACGCAATCTTCTAGCTGCTTGTGCTGCGGTTTCCTGTTTTTGAGCAGCGGCACCAACAGCAGAAGATGTGTCAGTTGCAGCTTGTTGAGCAGCTTGCTGTTGTCTTAACTGTTGTCCTCTCGCTTCTAACTCTGCACCTTCTTTTTTGAGTGCCTCTACTCTTGTTTTGGCAGCGTCGTTTGCCGCCCTTGCTACTTCTGCTTCAAAGAAAACTTTATTAGGACCGTCTGCCTCTTCATCTAAACCCTTTAATAATAATTCTTGTTCTCTTTCTTTATTTTTTCTACTAATATCTGCAATATTCGGTGTAGCAACTAATTGTCTTCTTCTTTCAAATTCAGTAGTGCTAATGTTAAATGTTTGTCCCCTACCAACCAATTCTCTTTCAGCCGAACTGACTGGAAAAGGTAAAGTATCAATAGTATTGAAGTTGACCTCAAAAGCACCTGCCTTAAAACCAAACTGCTCTCTTTCTCCGGGTTTCAATTCAAAACCCGTTAAGACTGGGGTTGCTGTAGTAGCAGCTAATAAACTTGGAGTATTTCTAGCCTTGACATCATCTAATTTTCTTTGAAAATTACTTACTTGTCGAAACAATTCGGCATCAAATTGGGTCAGCAATCCCGGTTTTGCTCCTTCTCGGAAACTAAAATCATCTGGACCACGACCTGAGATGTCAGCAAGATTATTAAGATTCGGATCACTAAGCAATGCCTTAGCTAGTCGGTTTTGTTTCTGTAGTTCTGCTTGACGTTCTCTTAATCTAACATTCGTAAGTCGAGCATCAAGAAGACTTTGATTTCCTAAAATTTGATCTATACCAGCGTTACCAGTGCTTTCAATACCTTGTGACTCAAGTGTATTGAAACCAAACAACTTTCGTATATTAGTTGCACCAAAATCAACAGCACTTTCAAGTGTACCAGTGTTATTGTATATTGCTGCCTCTTCATCAATAAATCGTTGTCTTTCTGCTTGAGTTAAATTGAAATTTGTATCTGCAAGACTAGGACGCCCTAGAGGATCAAAAGTAATACCTTCTCGATTAGTAAAACCCCTCCCAGTCCTTTGACCTTCAAGTCTTAGCCTACTTTCTTCAGTTGCTTCTTGTGCTCTTTGTCTTCTTTCAGCTTCAAATTGTAACTCTGCCGCTGATTTGGGTCGCTTGTCTGGATCTACTCCAAACGCCCTCTGAATTAAACGATTTGGTCTATCAACTATTCCCTCATACCCTACATTAGCTAGTCTTTCTACGAAACCTTTACCCTCTAATGACTCTCTCGGTATGCCCGTAGCTCCCTCTATAAAATCATAGTCTGTATTTCCACCAGTAGCATCTGTCAATCCAGTTACACCCTCTATAATTTCAAATCCTTGTCTAAAACCTTGAACAGTAGGGTCTTGTGCAATCTTCTTTCCAGCAAGCTCTCCTAGTGCAATAGTATCTTCTACCCTTTTATCTATAAATCCACCACCATTTCTATAAAGTACTCCCTTACCTATTCTTCCTCCACTAGCAGCAAATACTTGTGCGTTACCACTATTGATCGCTTCCATCATACCAGCACCATACTGATCAACAGCAGATTTTCTAACAACAAACTCACCGGGAGTAAGCATAGCAGGAACAGTATCAGTGCCGCGAGACTTGAAAATGCTTCCACCAGCAGCAAAGGGCAGTGCGGGATCGAAAAATTGTCCGCTAGGAGCATTTGGATTACTACCGCGAGGAGCATTTGGACTTCGGGTAGGTGCTTCCCCACCCACAAACCTATCTACAGCGTCATTAAATTTAGTAACAGCATTAGCAAATGCGTCACCACTAAGAGCCTGATTAAGATCTCTTAGTAATCTTGTTTGCTCAAAATTCTGTGCCGCTATCGCTTCTTGTAGTTTTTCTTGTGTTGCTGCTCTTTCTTTTTGCAGTCGGTCTAATGCAAAAGCTTTTTGTTCCTGTTGAAGAATACCAAGCAAATATCTACCTGCAACCTGACCTCCTAGACCTCCTCCGGCAACAAGGCTTGTACCAAGCTGACTTAATAAAGTTCTTCTTAGAGTATCTCCAGATCCCTCAATACCAGTAACAACGTCTACTAATGCTTTATTTTGATCTTGACCCAAAGCCTTCAAAGCATTAAGTGCCTGTGGTAATGTTGCTACACCATTGATAGCAGCACCAATTGAAGCTTGATCAACAGCAAGTCCTTGTATTCCTGCAACATCTCCAGCTACAACTTTATCAATAACATCTTCTAAACCACTTTCTAATGCTCCAATATTTTGCCCAATACGATTAGCTTTTTCAATAATTTTAGAGAATGTTTCAGTCTCTGTAGCAAGTAAGTTTAAAGCTTCAGTTGTTTGATTGATTTCATTAGCTAAAGCTACTCTTTCTTTTTCTATATCTGCATTAAGAGCCAAGGCTGGATTTTCTTCTATCTGTCTTTGTAAATCTGCCTGTCTTTCAAGTGCGGCACCCCTTCTTCCTAATAACGCTCCAGAATCAGCAGTTCCAGCAATGCTAGTAACTCTTCTATTTAGTCTGTCAATAGCGTCTGGAATTTCTCTACCAGTAGGTGCTCCAGCAGAAGTGCCAGCTAGAATCTGTTCGCTTCTTTCTTGTGTAGCTAATCTTAAATCTGTGATAGTTTTTGCAAGCTCTCTTTGTCTCTTTAATAAGTCTGTTTCTACCGCAATCCTTTTTTCTGATAATTGAATTGCGTTATTCAATGCTTGTGCAAATTTTTCTGGTCCTTCTGCGGCAGCATCAAATATCTCGCCAAACTTTTCAGTAATTCTATCCCCCTGAATCAAATTAGCTAATGCTTCTTCTGGTATAGCTTCACCCTGTCGTGATGTGCCTTCTTCTATAAGTTCTCTAATACCTTCAGGCAATACAAAACCAGCAGATTGGAATGCTGTTTCAAGTCTAGATACTAAAGTACCACCATCTTCTTGCTCTGGAGAAAGTTGGGCATCTTCTAGTACTCTCTTGATGATCTCTGGTCCTTCATCTCTCAATCTTTGTGCCGCCCTAGCACCAGCAGAGCCATCAGGACTAATACTATCTAAAGCGGTAAACAACCTCTCTCTTTCTGCCAATGCTTGCGTAGAATCATTATCAAAAGCACCAGCTTGAATACCTCTAGTTTGAAAACCACCTTGGCCTGCGAAAACACGGTCTACGTTAGACTTAAATACAGTAAAAGAATCGGATGCATTTTGAATCTGAAAATTTAAATCGTCAAAAGGTCTTCTTAAAGAAGCTATAATGTTATCTAGCTCCCTTGTGGTTTCATTTAATAATTTATTGACCTGTGCTCTTTCTACAGCTTCTTTGTCTAGCAATGCGTTATTAAACTCTATCCGACCAATCTGTTCATCTATAAGAGCATTAATATTTGAAATTCTTTGCTCATAATTTTTTAGGTTTTCACCAAGCTGTCGAGGAAATAGTGCTCTAATTTGTTGATCTGATGCTACTCGCCTTCTTGTATCTCTTAAACTTTCTCCTCCTCTTCGCTGTAAAGCAATTTGTTGTATGAGACTACCAGCAACAACCTCTTGAGAAGGAGCGAAAGGACTAATCCCTCTTGCCTCGCTTGGGAACTGTTCTTTAAGAGTTTGACCAGCAGTGAGTAATGACTGCTGCTCAATAGATCTTCGTGCCTCTAAAATAGATTTAGCAAAAAGATTTCCTGCTTCAGCGGCCTCGTTTAAGCTCGTTGAAAGTTCTTGTGCTGATAAGTCAGCAATTGCCTCATCACCCAAAGTGTCTATAAAGGCATCTAAAGAATTATTGAACTGAGTTTTGACTTGATCAAGCTTGGCAGGATCTATTAATTTAGAAATTTGTGTTGTAGCTTTTGCAATGTCCTCTCTAGCTCTTTGTGAAGCATTAGAGAATATGTTTCCTAATATAGATCTACCACCAGTAGCACCCTCAGTAAATGTTTGCAAATTAGATGAAAGTTTATTTGATTGTTGATTAAGCTGATCTGATAATTTTACAAAAGATATCTTAGTAAAAGATTGCTCTAAAAGTTGAAGAGAGTCAGCTATACCCTTAGCACCTTCTTGAATTTTTTTAGCAGCTTCAAAAGATGCTTGAACAGCGGCAATGTCCAAAGGTTTAGTAATAGCATCAACAATAAATCCAGAACCAGCACCTATAGCAGCACCTAAAGCAGTGCCAATGACAGGAACAAAACTACCAAGAGCAGCACCAGCAGCAGCCCCTCCTAGAACAGCACCACCAGACTGAAAAGCTCGTCTTTGTTCTGCTGCGGCAAGAGACGTATCTCCTCTAATGCCAGCAATTTCTTCTTGCTTCCCAACAAGACTATCTGCTATGGTATTACCAATTGTTTTTCCTAATAATGCTCCACCAATGCCAGCAGCAGCTACACCACCTATACCAGCGGCAGCAGCACCAGCACCAGCACTTCCTATTCCTGCACCACCAATGCCAGCAAATCGACCTGTAATACCAAGTGCTCCACCAGCCCTAGCAGCCAAACCTTGAGGAACAATAGAACCTAATAAGCTTAATGTTAAAATAGTATTTGATAGAGTTTGCGTTAATTCAGCAGCAGCAGAGTCTGCATCAAATACAGTGCTTGTTAAAGTTTGTAATGCAAATGTTACACCTAATAAATTCTGCCCAGCATTTGATAAACCAGCACCTGCACCTGCCTTACTAGATGCATTAGCTTCTTGTAAATCTGCTTGAGCAGCTTTAGTAGAAGCAGCAGCTTCTTGCAAATCAGCTTTACCAGAAATTGTAGATGCAACAGAAGCTTTTTGATTAGCTATAGCATTTTGA
>Ga0208644_1002330_pt1 | contig 15226 bp, 23 predicted proteins | sample VirMetDEL_Nov_18_FD_184517 | JGI IMG/M metagenome (GOLD analysis project Ga0208644, IMG submission 184517) | Aqueous microbial communities from the Delaware River and Bay under freshwater to marine salinity gradient to study organic matter... | ecosystem: Environmental > Aquatic > Marine >... | reverse complement strand
TGTAGCCGTCTTGGCTAAAAAAACGCCCTGTGATTTATTGCCTTTTTGTACGTTACAGCGCTTGCAACAGGCCACAGCGTTATCAAAGCTAAGTACTAGCTCTGGGGCTTTGCTTACAGGTATAACGTGGTCTACTTGGTCTGCATCACCGTTACAGTAAAAGCATATAAAGTTATCTCTAGCCAAAACCTGATTTCTAAACTTGTACCTATAAGCCCTGTTTACTCTAGGGTCGCCACGCTTAGCCATTAATACCAACCCCTTTTCTTATGATGAGCTAAAGCCTTACAAGGGCTACCTTTATAACGCTTATCTATGTACTTTAGCCCTAAGTCTATCTGTTTATAAGGGTTTGTTTCTTTCATCTTTAACAGCTGTGGTATGCCGTATGCACTACTATTTTTATTCTTAGCTTTAGGTCGCCAATTACTTTCTTTAGTCCATAGTTTTTCGATGCATCTAAACTCTTTGTATGAGCCTATTTTAATATGAGCATATATTTTATAAGCATCAATAGCGTTTATATCAGCGTTAGCCGGAACTTTTTGTAAAGATAGGCAGCCTAAGAATAGGCATAGAGCTAGCCCTAGATTACGCAGCTTGCCCGCGCTATCGCCCTTCGGGGCGCTGCCTGCGCGCAGTAATCGTACTGGCATAGTCAAGCATAAAGCCAATATGTGGATAACTTGAGCGGGGCTTGGGCGTGTTGTCCACAGGTTATTAGCCCTTGTGGATAACTTAATTGCGTACCTGCCGGGCATTGGCTACGTCTACTAGCGTTATATCTAATAGCCCACAGCGCGTACATTGTAGACATTTAACGTTAGGTGGCAGGTGGTCAGATACCACCCGCTCTAGCTGTAGGGTAACTGTCTTGCATTGTCTGCATTTAGCCTCAATATAAAGCATAGTTTTTAACCCCATTATCTAATAATTATTGGCTTGAAATATGGAAAGAAATCAGAGGCATTTACAAACACGTATAGCTTTTTTAGCTCATCTTGGCCCGGAAAAGTGTACATAACAGGCCTTAAATCACGCAGCATCTCTACATTTAGCATTAATAAACCGTCATCATACCTAATTAAAACCCTGTGGTAAGAGTCTGGTAAATCCCTGTGTAAAGGCAATAAGCTCATCTGTTGCACCTTTGTAAAAGGTATCGGATAAGGCTCACTACTTGGCTTGTCTGCCCATTTAATCTCTAAATCGCCTATGTAGTTTTCACGGCCTAAGCCTTGTATTTTGTTAATGTGGTAGTCGGTAAAGTAAAACTTAGGCGTAGGGGTCAAAATCCACGGGTACTTCGACATCAAGTAGTCCGCCACTCTACTTTGACGGTCTTGGCCCTGTTGCGTTTCTTTAATTGGCTGCACGGTTGGCCCTCTCAGACTCACTTAATAACTCATCTGGTACAGGCTCACGCTCTGCTACCGGGTCTAAGTTACGCCCGGCCTCTAATAAAACCTCTGCGTGGTCATCTGGCCTTAGCCATTTATCGCCATACTGCCTTAGCCAAACTGGCTCACATTGATTAGCTTTAACTTTATCGGGGCATAAATAGCCCTTATATGGCTTGCCTGTTTTATTAGATAAACCCTCAATTAGCACTCTATGGCCGTGTTTACAAACCGGCGGCTCTGGCATTACCTCTGCGCCTAGTTTGGCCTTTAACGCGCTTATAGACTCAGCGGCCGTAGGTACTGCCCCGCCTGCTCCGCGTGTTTGTAATGGGGCTTGTATAGCCTCTACCTTCTCCATATCTTGCCGTGTCGGCCTGCCTGCACCGCCGGGCGTTAGCAAGCCGATAACACGCCCATAGGCAGAGGTTACGCAGTTTTCTACCCAAAAATTAGCATTTACGCCACGGTCTGACCTGACCTCTAACGCATAATCTACAGCGCTTGGTTTTTCATCTTCATAGTTTTTGTAAGCCTCAGCTCTAATTAAGATATAACCGTTTTTTAGGTCTATGTCCTCTATGTAGGCTACTAGGCGTAACCCGGGAAACTCAGCCCGGGCTCTCTTAATTCTTGCGTTTACATCTTCATAACCGTCTAGAAAGCTCATTTAGTTACCTCTTTTAAGGCCTTAGCTATATTGCGCCCTCTTAGGTAACCGTCGCCGTGGCCCTCACGGTAACCCGTACGGTAGGCAGCTAGCATAAACAGGCCTACTATTAGTACAGTTAAAGTAATTACAGCTATATCAGCTAACATATTTCACCCTTTGTTAAGGCTGATTAAACTACACTAAGTAGCCCTCTCAGCGTGTAGTAAAAGTATGAGCCCTAACACCGACATAAGGCAACGCGACACGCTAGCGCTTCAATTTGTCCTCTAAAAGCATTTCATAAATACGGTCTACCCGGGCCTCTATACGCTCAACCCGGCCTCTAAGGTTATGCCCGCCGTTACCGTCTGGTAATAACTCACTTAAATAATGCTTAACTAAATGGCGTACTAGCCCAAGCCCTACAGCTGCAAGGCTACAAAGTCCTAGCGTTATAGCTAATAGGGTTTGGGCTTGGCTCATTACTTAGCGCCTACGCCGTATTGCTTTTCGTTAGGCTGTAAAGCCTTAACTAACGGCCCAATAAGACCGGCTAAAAAGGCATTAGCCAATACTTTAGGGTCTGTTATACCGGATATGTATAAAGCTGCAACGCTTGCTAGCGCAGCGCGCCCATAGCTGTAGGCAGCTGCCTCTAATTGCTTTTTGTTCATTTGTCTTTCCTAAATGCCCCTTAGTTTATTTGAGTAAGTACCCCTACTGTATGCGTCCCGCTATCTGCAACGGCATAAAGTGCCTCGTGGTCGCCCACGGGTACAGTTAATTTATCACCATTATCTAACTTATAGCCGTTACTTGTCGTTACGTTTGGGCCGCCTAAGTAAATAGCGCCGCCACCTAAATTATGTATATTGGCTGTCTGGTCAAAATCTGACTTAGGCACTATTACTGTAGCCTCAGTACCTACCACTACTTGTGCGCTAGTTGGCATTTTCTTGTCCTAACTTTGCTATTAGTTTAGCGGCTTTTTTTGCATTTACACTAACCTCAAAATGCATTTCATCTTTACGGTTACGGTAATCACCGCCCCACGTTAGGCCATACTTTTTAGCTAGCGCTCTAATCATAGGTACTTTATCAGCCGGGAAAGTGCCAACAGCTGCTAACGGGTGTTTAGTCGCGTTTAGGTCTATAGCCGTACCGCTGCTATGGCAGCTTAATTTATCTGTAGTACCGCGTACCATACGGAAAGCGTAGCCCCACTCATCTAAAGCGCCCTCATCTATTGGCTCTATTAGCGCGTGAAACTCAGCGGCAAAACCTATTAGCAAAGGTGCTACAGCCTCAGCGCATCTAAGTTTTCTATTAGTGCCGGGTACTGCATAACTGTTTATGCCAATTTCTGCCGGGTCTTTGCTGGCAGGCCAGCCGTTATAGCTTGTAAGCACTAACTTTTAGTCCAATGCTCCGCCGCGCTCTAACCAAGCAGCATAAACAGGATTAGCGGGGTCTTTTGGAAAAGATAACTTAGAGCCATCTGCATTAGTAATTTCTATATGGGTTTCACTATGCCCCTCAGGATATACATTTGTTATTTCTCTAATCATAGTTCTGCTATCACTCCTAAGTATCCAGCGGTATTATTGGCTTGGCGTAAAAAGTAAGGTCTATTGGCTACTAAACCTGACGCAACTGTAAAATCTATTCCTAATGTTTTATTAGTCGCATAAGTGCTAGCTAAAGTTACCGCTGTTATGGCTATATTGCCTGACTCCACATCTGTAACTTCAAGATTTGCAGACTCAAGGGCGGTAGGAGCTATTCTCATTGTAGTTGGCATATAAACTAAAGCTAAACCATTTGTAGCACTATACCTAAGAGCGCTACCGATATTGCCTCTGCTATTTGTAGCATCATTAAACCTTACATAATATCTTTGGCAAGCATCTAACTCTCCAGCTGTAGTACCGCCAGCATATACAAATGCTGTAGCTGTTGAACCAAGCTCTAATTTAGCTTCACTTACATATAAAAAATCCCCTAAAGTAGTATCGGTAACATCTGACCATACAAATAAAATTAAGTTTTTTGTACTAGCAGTATCAACGGCGGCAGATATAGAATATGTAGCATAAGAGGTAGTAACGTTTAAGTTTGTTGGGCTGTTTTCATAAGTAGCGTTAGCAATTAGTGTAGGGTTAGTGCCTTCAACGTTCCAAGCTGAAATAATATCACTTGTAACTGTGTCGGCAGTTCCAGACCAAGCCACTATAGCAGCCTTAACGTTATCTAGTTTAGTAGTAGCACTCACCTTAGCCTTAAAACTAAAAGTAACTGTATTGCCAATTAAACCTATAATATCTTTATTTTCTATAATTGTTGCTATGCCAAACTTTTTATTTACTGTTTCTACATCTAAGGCAATAGCAAACTGTCCGTTAGTTGGAATTGTCGTAGTGTCTTGTGTAACATCTATAACATCATTTGTATCGGAAAGAATATACCAGCGGTCTAAAGTATAAGCATCATCGTTATTGTTGCCAGCGGTAAAAGAAGTGCCTCTTTGTGAAATAGCAAAACCGCCGTTAATTAAATAATTTTTATTTACAGCGGCAGCAGCAGACGTATCTATATTAGTCCAGCTTGCTCCTGTGTATTTATAAATCGCATCATCGCTTTTTAAGTAGGCAATTTGTCCTTCTTGCGGTGAAGTTATTGCTGCATCTCTAGCGGCTGCATCTGCAAAAACTAATACGCCCTGCATTAAGTAGCCGTTTGTGTCGGCGGCTGTTAAAACCTCACCTGTAGTAAAGGTCTTAAACCCTAAGCCCGCTGCCATTGTTCCCCCTAATAAGCCAATACGCCGGTGTCTAACACCCCGTATAGGCTTGAGTCTAGTATAAAGCCGTCTATTATCGGCTCTAGTGTGGTAAGTGTCGTTTTCCAGCTGTTAGGCGTAATTGCCATAGATACGCCAAACACCTGTAAAGTCTTAGTTAAAGTAGATGAGCCGGGCTGGTTTGTAGTAATGGTTATAGGGTCAAAAAAATCTAGGTCTAGGGCTGCAATTATGCCGGCATTATAGTTATCTGTGTATAAATCTAGAGTAATGGCATCACATCTAATAGAAGTTTCTTTACGGCTAGCTACATAGGCTTGAGCGTAATCTAGCGCCTCTGCGTCTGTCTGCATTAGTAGGTTTTGTTGGTTATAGCTGTGTGTAAAGTATTTATCTATGCTTGCTTGGTCTATTGCTAGCTGCGTAGTACCGCCTGCCCTAGTTATAGAAGCCGCGTTAAATACCAAAGTATCATCTAAACGCCATACAGCGTTAAAGTAACCTATATTTGTGCCGTTATCGTTAAACACCGTAGGTGTGCCGCCTATGCTAGCTGTGGTTACGTTTCTATCTTGAAATACAAATGAACCGGTAGCATCTACATAGAGCGCCCCGTATTCACTTAGGGTAACCGTCTGCATAGCTGCAAGGCTGGTACGGGCCGTGCCGGGGTCTGTCTGTAGCGTAGTTAGCCCCGCGTCTACATCACGCATAGAGGTAGGCCAGCCTATCTGGTCTAAAATCTGGTTAATGCGCGTACCAGATAAGTCGCCCGCGCTAGCCCCTGCTACTGTTGCTATCTGTGCATTTTGCGCAAGTCTAAACGCGTCTACCGCCGTTATTGTGGTATAAACGACATCATTAGCATTTTTAGGCGTAGTAGTGTTATAGCTAGTAATAAAGCCGCTAAATATAGGGTAAGTAACGCTGTTATAGGTAGCAGATATAGCTACCTTACGCATAGGGTCTAATAACCCAAAGTAAGGGCCGCTAGGGTTTTGAGGGTTAAAATCACCGTTTTGGTCTACTATTCTTAAAGTTAGTGTACCTGTTTGGAATTGGTCGGCCTGTGGGTTACGGCCTCTGTTAGTTTGTATTGTATCTACTACGTTAGATACATCTACGATTACTGCCGCGCTATCGCTTAATATATTTGTATCTAATATGCCCTCACCTAAAATCATAGCTTGGGCAAAGCTAGGGCCAGTACTAAAGTTAATAATAGCGTTTATTACTGGCAGGGTCATAGCCCACCGGTGTAACGCAACGGGTCGCCCCTGCGCTCTAAATCTAATATAGCTCTTTGTACGGCTAGGCTTATTGTATCTTCACTACCTACTACGCCTGCGTTTACGTTTACCGTTATGTTATCTGCCATACGGAAACGGGCAGGGTCAAAAGTAGAGCCTGCCCCTATGCCAACGGTATCAAATAACCCCATAGCTCTTAGTCTTGCTTGCTCATCACCCAAAGCATTTAGCGCATTAAGACTTAAAGCATCTGTAAGAGTATCTATCTGCTCTTTGAGTAAAAAGTTAATACCCGTGCCTGTGCTAGTAGCTAAACGTAAATTAGTTAATGTTGCTATATCGGCAGCTATTTTACTTGCAGATAAATCAGGCGCATTAGGATTAAAAGGGTTTGGTCTGGGCCCAAACTCTGTACCGTCTGCACTAATTATAGGCGGTGGCGGTGGCGGCGGTGGTGGTGGTGGTGGTGGTGGCGGTGGTGGCGGTGGAAATGGCGGTAGAGCGCATAATGGATTTATTTTTAGCCCTGCCATTTTCATTAACAGAGCTAAGGCATCGTTCAAATTTTGTAAATCTATAAGGTTTTTAGGCTTAAACTTATCTAAAATATCGTTTATATCTTTTAACTTAAACTCTTGACCTTGCAGAGCGCCTAGTATTGCTAGGTCTAGGTTAAGTTTTTTGGCTAGGCGTGTAGCAGCCTCTACATCTTTAGCGGCTATGGCATCTTCAAGCTGTGCCATAGTTTGTTTAATAGATAGTCGTGTTAGGTCATTAGCTAGCTGTAGTTTTTGCTGGTCTGTAGCGTTTACGCCTAGTCTGTTTATTTCATCTTGCTTAGCTAGTAACGCTGCCTGTACCTGTATTTTATCTAGGTCAAATATATTTTCACCTTTGCCTAAAGCTAGGGCAGCCTTGTCTAGTTTGGCTTGTTTTTCTTTTTCTTTGCGTTTTAATATCTCGGCATTAGCTTGTTTTTTGGCAAGGTCTGCTAATATCTTAGCGCGTTTTGCTGCCGCTGCATCTAGTTTAGCTATTATCTCTTTTTGCTTTTTTGTAAACTCTGTTTCTGTGCTAGTTACTGTTTCTGGTCTATCGTAAACTGCACCTAGACCTACTGCCCTAAATCCAAACTCCGGAATACGGGCTAAAAACCCTAAAACAGCGCCAGAGGTTTTTAATAAAAACGCAAAACCTTTAGCTAAATTATCTATTACAAATTGTGCATCACTAGCCTCACCGCTGCCAGCAAAATTACCTAGACCCTCTACTAAACCTTCACCTATTGTTATCTTAGCGCTCTCACCTGCTAAAGCTAATAACTCTAACTTAAATGCTGTAGTAGTAAAATAATCATCTGCCGCGCCTTGATTTAGTCTTAAAAGTATTTCTAAGTTTTCTGAAAATGATTTAGCTGCTAATTCTGCCCCTGTAAACCCTGTTTTGTATTTTTCTAAACCTTTAGTGCTGCCTAAATAAGCCTTAGTTAAGTCCTCTGTAACTGTGGTTAAAGCTATGCCAGAGCCACGGCTAATAATTATAGATTTATTTAATAGGTCTTGTGCTGTAGTTAAAGACCCTGTAGTAGTTAGTAAATCTTGAAATGCAGGCCTAAGTTCCGTTCTAGATATAGCAGCTGTTTTTTCTAGATTTTCTATATACTTATTTATAGACGGGCTAGCAAAACCTATGCCTAGATTTTGTACAGCTTTAGTTAATTGTAAAGTTGCTTTTTCGTCCTCTGCAAAGGCTTTAACATAGATTTTACTAAACTTTAATGCCGCGCCGGCAGCTAGGCTTACGCCTAAAGTTTTGCTTAAACTTTTTACCTTTTTTTCTAATTTATTTACGCTTTTTTCAGCCTCTATAAAACCCTTACCGGTAAATTGGCTAACTAGATTTATTAGTAATTCGGTAGCCATTATGCAGCCATTTTTTCTTCAAACTTTACTTTGGCATTTTCTATAGCTTTTATTAAAGCTGTTAAAGCTACGCCGTTGTCCTCTGCATAAGCTCTAAACATAGCGCGGCCTGTTTGTTTACGGGTTGGTCTGCCTTGCATACCTTTAGGCCTTGCATTTACTAAAGGCCCTGCGGCATTAAGGTTATCTACAAATTGTTGCCCGGCATTAGGGTTTAGGCTAGTTGAGTATTGCTTACCGGTATGCGTAGTTTGGTCATAAACGCCATTTAGATAACGGTCTACTATTGGGCCTTGCCTTCTACCGTTTGGGTTTAAGCGCCCGGCGGTTTCATATATTGCACCGCCTGCGTTAGCCTGTTGTATTCTAGCTAAAGATACAAAACCGGATTTATTAGGCCTAGACGGTGTAACTCTGTACCCTAAACCGCGCTTAGCATCACTACTATTAAACTTAGGAAATGCCCTATATTTAATTGTGTCTATGCTAGACGCACCTTTAACCCACCCGCTTAGTAATTTTGCGTCTGAGGGTATAAAGCCCCTAGCTCTAGCTACTACAGGGCGTAGCGCATTAGCCATTTCATTTTGAGTTTCTTTGGCTAAATCCGGGGTAAACTTTTTTAGTGCAAGTCTAAGCTCTAGGGCGTTTTCTACCTCTGTTGGCATCTTGCACCGCCTTTGCTCTGTCTGATAAAACTTTTAATATATTCTTAAACATCACATCATCTAAGTCTAATAAATATTGGGGCGCTATGCCGGTTTCTACCGCTATTTGTGCGATTAGATAGCCAAAGCTACCGCGCCCCACTATTCCAAAGGGTCATCATCTAGTACCTCAACTTTAGCTAAGGTTTCTAGAAAATCTGCCCCAAAACTTTTTACTACTTCCCCGCTAGTGCGTAAACACTCCCAAGCAAGCCAGTAAACATCACTTTGCTTTTCATCATCTCTAAAGGCTTTATGAAAACCTTTTTTTGCATACAGCTCAAAGGCATACTCAATACGGGGCGTAATCTTATGCTCGGTTACGCTACCGTCTGCCCTTGTTATTTTTAGTTTTGCCATTGTGTGCCCCTTTGTCTAGTTATCAGCTTGTAGTAATTACTATAGGTGAATTGCAAGTAAATGTAATGCTTTGTGTGGAAATATCGCCTACAGCACCGTTAATATCGGTTGTATTATTTACCAAAACGGTGGTGCTATACAGCGGGTTAGTAGCACTTGTAGCAGCGTCAGTTTGTTTTAGAGTAAGCGCTACAGTAGTACCCCACGCAGCTTGCAGAGTAGCTAATACCTCACCGGCGGCAGTATCATTTAGAAAATCAAGCGTAATGGTGCTAGCTTCCAAACCTTTTACAAACTTATGAGCTGTATCGCCCATAGCTGTAACTTCAAGCTCATCAAATACGCGGTTTATAGTCGCGCTAGTAACGTGGTCTGATAAGTCCACGCTATTTAGGCTAACTACTACATCATTAGATAGAAAAATTGCCATTTGTTATGCCTCTGTTTCTTGTGTCGGTGTTTCTGTTGGTGTTTCTTTCTTTTTTGTTTCTTTAACCTCTTTAGGCAATTCTTGCCCTATCTTGATTAGAAACGCTTTATCTGCCTCTGTTAGTGCCATTTTTTAGCTCCAGCTCGTTAGTACGGATATTTGTAAATCGCTTGTAAGCAAGTCGCCGCTTGGTAACGTTAAAACGTTAGGTGCAGTTACAGCGGTAACATTAAAAACGATAGAGCTAGCAGCTAATTTATTAAACACCGCTACTATCGTATCTTCTATGCCTTGTAGGTTGCCTTCATTAGAAAACATTGGCACGGTCATAATTATTTTGAAATTAGCTAGCGGCGCTATCGTTGCTTGTGCATTATTGCTAGGTGTTAAATAAGGGTCAGCCGGGGCTACCACTACGCTGTTAGCTACTATGGTACTAGGCGGGTAGCTAAACGTACTCCAAACAGCATTATTAGCTAAGGCAGCGGCTATAGTGCTGCGTAGTGTAGTTATGGCGGCTGGCATTATCCCACCATAGCGTTAGGCGATAAGTACGGTGCTAACAAACCGCGTATAGATGCCATTAAAGTATTAGACATCTTAAAAGGGCTAGGGCTGTAACCGTCTACGCTTACGCCGCCGTTTTGTGTGCTGAAACGGCTAGTCCAAATATTCTCAGCTAACATAAGTGCAGCTGCGTTTATAGCAGGTGTATTAGCGTAGGTAGCCGTCTTTGTATCATCACCGGTCATAGTGCCGCTAGGTACTACGCGCCTAAAGTTTTGGTCAGCTGCCGTTTTTGCATATTGTATAAAACTATAACCCTGTGGGTATTGGTAATAATTTAGTTGAAAATTAAAAGCTGGCAGTAAATTAGTAGTACCCGCGCTAAACGGTACTGTGCCAGTAATCGTATAAGTGCCGTTAAAAGTAGCGCCAGCCCCGGTTACGGTAACGGATTGCCCAGTAGTAAACAGGCCGGGGTTGGCTATCATCACGGTAGCTACATTGTCTACTAATGCAGTTCCCACTACCGGGGCAGAGTCAAACCATAAAAACCCGTTAATTAAATCTTGGGCAGCTTGGCAGGTGTCCTCTATCCAAGTGTAAGAGTCGTACAAAGTGCCAACACCTAAAGACGCTTTTAACGTAGCGGCGGTAACATAAGTAGCCGGCATATTTGTACCTTTCTTTGTAGGTCTGGCAGAGCCAAAGGGCTAAGGCCCTGCCAGACTATTAGTTATTTATTATGTTAAGTTAAAACGGCGGATACCGGCAGGCATTTTAACTAGCGTGGCCATAAAGCCATAGATAGCTACTTGTACCTGTAGATTTGATACGACGTTTACAGACATATAAGCCTGTGGGCTTTCATAAACGGTTACTGCCTCTGGCACGATAATAAACGCTGACTCATCAATAACGCCAGATACCATATTTTTATCTACATATAGGTCTAGACCTAATACGTTACCTCTAATTGAGGTTGGTCTAACGTCGCCGCCTGCGTTCATTGGCTGGATAGCGTTATAAATTGGGCGGCCTGTGTTATCAGTTGCACCCATTAGCAAAGACCATTGTGAGGCGTTAGCTAGATAATTTTGTGCAAAGTAGCCAGTACCTTTATAGGCGGCAGCGGTTTGTTCAGCTGTGTAAGCAATAATGCCGGCACTTGTTGCAGCTTGTGGGTTAGCTTGCTGTCCACCGGCTGTTAGAGCCGCTACTACTGCCGTATCTGTTGCAGTTAAATACGCGTTTTGTAGTTGCGCTGTTAATTCTGCAAAGAAATTAGGGTCTGAGCGCTCTAAAAGTTCTACGCTAATAGTGTTCATACCGCTGTACTTAGATACGTTGGCAGTTAGATAAGCTGTTTCCATACCTGTATTTTGTACAGCTCCGGCTTCAGCTTCTACGGTTACTACAGGTGCTACACCTGTACCGCCGCCGTCTGACGTAACCAATGAGGGTACGTTTATGGTCATACCGCTAGCAGGCAAAACGCCACGGCTGCAAGCCTCAACCGCGCTTCTCACAAAGCGGGTGTTAGTTACAAACTCAGATAAATACTGCTCTGGCTTAAATGCAGGGTTTGTAGTAAAGCTATCATCTGCCGCGGTTACATATAGCTTGCTTTGGTCATTACCTAGAGCAGCCTTAATTTTATGCTCTGTGTATGTTGCCATATTTACAATAGGTGTGCGTACTCTCTGTGAGTTCAATGCACTTGGCTTAATAATTCTGCGCGCGGCTTCTACCGGTGTAGTTTCACCCTCGGCATCATCTTTTTCATAGCTAACGCTTTTTAGCGTTACTGTTGCACCGTCTGGCAAAAATGTTGCCTCTGATGCTACTTCGTCCGGGGTTTTGTCCACGGTTTCACCTTTCGTTTCTGTTGGTTGGTTTTCATTTACTGCGTTTTCTTGTGCAGCAATTTTTAACACGGCAGCGCTTGGAAATGCAGCGCTCTCTACTAGAGATACCTCTTTTAAGGTAGCAGCCGTAACTAGCAGATAATCTTTTTCTTGGCGTGAGTCCTCTACCTCTACACCTACACTAAGGCCGTCCATTAACTGTTCCTGTGCAAGCAAAATTGCGTCAGTACCACGGGTGCTAGCACTTACTTTAAAGCTGGCATATAACCCGGTCTTATTGCTGGTAATACTTTGCATACGCCCTACAGGTTTAGAATTATCGTGCGACATCAATAGCTTAACCTTAGATACCTCTGGCACAGTTATAGAGTTTTCTGCAAAGACTACGCGCCCGGCGCTTGTGTTGCCTACTTCTCCATAAGGTGCGATTTTGCCAGCAATACTACGGCGCTCACCGTTATCTACTGCCTCTATGTTGCCGCTAAATGTTAATAGCATTTGTAGGCCTTTCTGTTAGTCCGGTTGGGCTTAGTTCTTCCATACTTTGTGCCTGCTCTAAATCAATTAAACCTAGATTTAGCATTTTTTCTATAGCTTCCAAACGCGCCAAAGTATCAGCGCGCAAAAATGTTTCATCAAGTGCAAAGCGCACAGAATTGCCACGCCGGGTTACGTCATCCATACTGAGTCTATTTTCTATGGCGCTAATAAACGGCTGTAATGAATAAGCTACAAACTCTTTACGCCCGTCTATGATATTTTGGTAAGTCATTGAGTTATTCATATCTGCGCTTATGTAATATGCCGGTACGTTCATTAAACGCGCTATCTCTGTAGCTAAATACTGTGATGCCTCGTTATACATCATTTCTTTAGGTGAGTAACCGACAGTTTGATAATCTAACGTGCTAGTTAAATAAGCTGTGCTGCGTGATGCGCGCGCCGCTTTCCAACTAGCTAACAGCCCTTGTATTTGTGCCTCTGGTAAATCTGCCCCACTATTCTTAATAAACCCTGTAGCCATAGGCGTAGCAGCTGCAACGCTAGCCGCTTTTTGTATATCTAACGCGGCCTGTATTGTGCGCCCGCCTGTTTCTAATACGCCGGGTAATAAACTTTGAAAAGTTACTAAAGAGCCTACGCCGCTATCTGGTACGCGTACACCATTTACGGAATAGTAATCTACTTCATCACCGTAATTATCTGTAGTTACTGTAACGCGTGTATTAGCTACCCACTCAAACCCGCTAGGTCTGCCGTCATCTTCATATAAAGACGTAACACGCCAATAGGCCACCCCGTATAAGAGTAAACTGTCTACGGTGTAACTTATGGTAACGCTGCGTGGTTGTCTTATGTCTGGTTGGTCTAGCCAAACAGGCGTTTGTAATTTACGGCCTGTACTTTTTTGTATTAGCTCTAAATCTATACTTGCAATAACGCCACAGATTAAGTTACGGCATCTACTTACCGCCGGTACTTGTAGCGCTACGTTTCTATCTATAAACGGTACGCCGCTTGTATTGTATAAACCGCCAAACGTATAAACACCCGCGCCGTAAGTTTGGGCCATAATAGGCGGCGATAATTGCGCCTCTACGTCTTTTTTACGCAGGCCTATAGTTTGTAGTAATCCCATAGGGGCATTATTGCCTAAAAGTCAAGTATAGGTACAGAGTTTAGGTTTGGGCGTGTCTAGGCATATACCTTTGCCTCTGCTACAGGTTGCGCCAATATATGTATCACCATAGCTAGCCCAATAGGTATATCTACAGGGCCGGCAGACTTACGGCGCACGATACGCCACGCGTCCGGGGTCTGTTTAGCTGCACAGTTGGCCATTTGTTGAATTAGTGCATCTTGCCCGCTATGGCGCAAGCGGTCATTTACTAAAGCGTCGTACATATCGCTACAGGCTTGGTAAAAGCTCTGCCCTGATACGTCGCGCGTTTGTACGCCTGCATTTTGTAGCCTTTGGGCAATACTGGCAGTAGTGTATTTGTCGTAACAGACTAAACGCGGGTAGTACATATCGGCCCATTTTTTAATACTAGCTGCTATCACTACTTCATCTACGGCTACTTGTGAGCTGTAGGTTTCTAATACAGCTAGGCCTATTTTGCCATTAGGTAACATCTGGCCCATTACTAGGCTGGCATCTCGGCGGCTAGGGCTAACGTCAAAGGCAAAGACAGTAAGCGGCCCGGGGCTCATCTTTAGGTTTATATCGCTGCTATCTTCAACGCTTCCAAAGGGCCACGGGCTTTGCAAGCTATCTATCCATTGACTAAGGCTCTCTGTCCTAAATTGCTCTGTAGTCTGCACCGCTAACGCTTCTTGCAAAGCTTCTTCCGTTATTAGTATGCCTAGCGCCGGGTTAGCAGCTGCCCACGCTTTACGGTCATCTAGGGCGCAAAATGCCGGGGCGCTATATTCGTAATAGCCTAAAGACGGTGGCGGGTTACTCTGGCAGCGGGTGCGTAATTCGTTAAGAGTTTCGGAAAAACCGTCGCCGGCGTTGCTACAAAATAGGCTTTGACTATTAGGCCTAGCGCGGGTTACAGGTAGAGCAGCTGCAAAGGCCTGAGAGTCTATTTCCCGTAATTCATCAATAAATAAAAAATCAGCACTAGCCCCGCGGGCGCTATCGCGGGTAGCAGCTCTAACATCTAGCCTAGCCCCGTTTTTTAAGATTATGGCCTCATTACCATTAGTGTAAAGTATTTTTTTTAAGTCTTTCTTTAGCTCCGGGCTATCTTCAATAGCGTTAGCTACCTCTCTAAAAGTAGTAAGAGCCATAGACCTAGCAGAGCTTATTACTATGTGATTACGCTCATTAAACAAAAACAGGCCCGCTAAAATACGCATACGCGCTAAATGAGTCTTACCGTTTTGCCTAGACGTAATGGCAAGGTTTGATTTACGGATAAACATTTTATTTTTATCTATTGTGAGCATATCGTCTAAAACAAAGCGCTGCCACGGTAAAAGAGGCAGGCCGATACGCTCTGCAAGCTCTGCAACCTCACCGCCCCTAGTAGGGCCAGATAACAAAACGTTATGTAAGCGTGGTTGCGCTAGCCCCCGTAAGGGCTGGTTAGGTTTGGTACTCATTAGTCTAAGGGCTGTGCAGGTTGGCCCAAACAAGGCCCGCTCTGGGTCATTACAGCGGTTTTCGGGGAAATAATGCCAGAAAAGACAGGGGGGGTAGCCGTCTTGGCTAAAAAAACGCCCTGTGATTTATTGCCTTTTTGTACGTTACAGCGCTTGCAACAGGCCACAGCGTTATCAAAGCTAAGTACTAGCTCTGGGGCTTTGCTTACAGGTATAACG
>Ga0208644_1002329_pt1 | contig 15231 bp, 15 predicted proteins | sample VirMetDEL_Nov_18_FD_184517 | JGI IMG/M metagenome (GOLD analysis project Ga0208644, IMG submission 184517) | Aqueous microbial communities from the Delaware River and Bay under freshwater to marine salinity gradient to study organic matter... | ecosystem: Environmental > Aquatic > Marine >... | reverse complement strand
CAGACCGATAAAGGTCAAGTTTTTTACGTTGCGCCTACGCAGGGACAAGCCCGTGACATTATGTGGCAAACCCTGCTAGAGCTAGGACACCCTGTGATTGCAGGATCACACATAAATAACCTGCAGATCAGGCTGGTCAACGGGGCCACGATTAGTCTCAAGGGAGCCGATAGGCCAGAGACAATGCGTGGCGTGTCCTTGAAGTTTCTTGTGATGGACGAGTACGCAGACATGAAGCCTGACGTATGGGAGCAAATCCTCCGTCCAGCACTAGCAGACCAGAAGGGTCAAGCAATGTTCATAGGTACGCCTATGGGCAGAAACCATTTTTACGAACTGTACAAGTACGCAGAGCTAGGGTCAGACGAAACGTACAAAGGGTGGCACTTTACGTCTTACGACAACCCTTTGCTGGACTCAGAAGAAATTGACATGGCTAAAAAGTCTATGTCGTCTTATGCGTTTCGTCAGGAGTTTATGGCGTCGTTTGAAGCCAGAGGCTCTGAGATGTTTAGAGAAGACTGGGTGCAGTTTGGAGATGAGCCAGAAGAAGGTGACTACTACATAGCTGTTGACTTGGCTGGCTTTGAAGAAGTAAACAAAAAACGGACAAAGAACTCTAAACTAGATGAAACTGCAATCGCTGTTGTTAAAGTTAGTCCTGATGGTTGGTACGTTGATAACATTATATATGGGCGGTGGAGCCTTGACGAGACTGCCTCCAAGATATTTCAGGCCGTTAGAGACTACAGACCCATCAGCGTTGGAATTGAAAGAGGTATTGCAAAGCAGGCGGTAATGTCTCCGCTAACAGATTTAATGAAGCGTTACGGACGTTTCTTTAGGGTTGAGGAGTTAACACACGGTAACAAGAAAAAGACTGACAGGGTTATGTGGGCGCTTCAAGGGCGCTTTGAAAACGGGTTTGTAACACTAAACAAAGGAGAGTGGAACAACAGATTTTTAGATCAACTGTTTCAGTTTCCAGATCCATTGACTCACGACGACTTGGTGGACGCTTTGGCGTACATTGACCAACTAGCACAGGTAGCGTACAGTTACGACTACGAAATAGACGACCACGAAATACTAGACATAGTAGCAGGATACTAATATGGCAGATGAAATCTTAAGCCCAGACGTTCTTATGATTGAAGAGTCTCTGGAAGAGTGGGTAATGACCAAGTGTGAGAACTGGCGTGACCACTACGAGTCAAACTACGAAGAAAAGTTTGAAGAGTACTATAGGCTCTGGCGAGGACAGTGGGATCCTGCTGACTCTGAACGAGCTTCAGAACGCTCTAGGATTATTTCACCTGCACTGCAACAGGCTGTAGAGTCTAACGTAGCAGAGCTAGAAGAAGCCACTTTTGGTCGTGGCAAATGGTTTGATATTACCGACGACATGAACGACCAACAAAGGGACGATATTCAGTACCTAAGAAGAAAACTTACAGAAGACTTTGACAAGTGCAAAATTAGAAAAGCGGTTGCAGAGTGCTTAATTAACGCTGCCGTATTTGGTGTAGGGATTGGAGAAGTAATTTTAGAAGAAATTAAAGAAATGGCTCCTGCTACTCAGCCAATAATGGAAGGGCAGCTACAGGCCGTTGGGGTTAATATTACAGAAAGAACTGTAGTAAAATTAAAGCCCGTACTTCCTCAGAACTTTTTAATCGACCCTGTAGCAACATCTGTAGAAGACGCTATGGGAGTCGCTATTGATGAATTTGTATCAAAACACTCTGTAGAACTCCTGCAGGAGCAAGGGGTGTACCGTGAAGGATATATTGAATCTGCGGCTCCCGATGCAGACTTAGAGCCAGATCAAGACCTTACTATTTACAACGACGACAAAGTACGTCTTACGAAGTACTACGGACTGGTTCCTCGTGAACTCCTAGAAGCTGAAGGCGTAGATGTAGAATCTGATTCTATGTACGTAGAGGCCATTGTTGTTGTTGCTAACGGAGGCACTTTGCTTAAGGCGGAGGCCAATCCGTACATGATGGGCGATAGGCCTGTAGTAGCTTTCCCTTGGGACGTAGTTCCGGGGAGATTCTGGGGTCGTGGCGTATGTGAAAAAGGCTACAACTCTCAGAAAGCGCTGGACACAGAGTTACGCGCACGTATCGACGCACTATCCCTTACCATTCACCCAATGCTTGCTATTGACGCAACTAGGCTCCCAAGAGGCGCCAAGCCTGAAGTGCGTCCGGGCAAGATGATTCTTACTAATGGAGATCCTCGTGAAGTTTTACAGCCGTTCAATTTTGGGCAAGTTGGTCAGATTACTTTTGCACAAGCTCAGGCGCTTCAACAGATGGTACAGCAGGCGACAGGCGCTGTGGACTCAGCAGGGATCGCTGGACAGGTCAATGGCGAAGCTACTGCTGCTGGTATCTCTATGTCTCTTGGCGCAATCATTAAGAGACATAAGCGCACCCTTATAAACTTCCAGCAGTCGTTCTTGCTGCCGTTTGTTACCAAGGCTGCACATCGGTATATGCAGTTTGATCCTGAGAATTACCCTGTAGCTGACTACAAGTTTAACGCTACTTCTACTCTAGGTATTATTGCTCGTGAGTACGAAGTAACTCAGCTTGTACAGCTGCTGCAAACGATGAAACAAGATAGTCCAATCTATCCTGTTCTGATCCAAAGCATTATTGATAACATGAACCTCAGTAACCGTGAGGAACTCATTGCGTCTATGAATCAAGCACAACAACCAGATCCTCAGGCGCAGCAGATGGCTATGATGGCACAGCAAGCACAACTTGAGTTCCAGCAAGCACAAACTGCAGCACTGCAGGGTCAGGCACAAGAGTCTCAAGCAAGGGCTGTTAAATACGCTGTAGATGCTCAGTTAGCTCCACAAGAACTAGAGATTGATAAGATTAGTGCTATTACTCGCAACTTACGGGACGGTGATGCAGATGATAGAGAATTTGAGAAGCGTCTCAAAATTGCTGAAGTAGCTTTAAAAGAGAAAAACTTGAACAACCAAGCAAACAGAGGAGCAATGTCGGGTGTTAATGACGCAAACCGAAATGAACAAATTTCTCAGCCAAATCAACCAAGCGTTTCAAGACCAGTTCAACCGCTTGGAGGCGCTGGAAGCCAAAGTCGTGGACCTAGAGGGCCAAATGTCGGACCTGCACCAGAAGGAGTCCTCTAATGCCAAAGGATCCACGACTGGAAAGGGCAGGAGTAAGCGGGTACAACAAGCCGAAGAGAACTCCTAATCACCCAACGAAGTCTCATGTGGTTGTAGCCAAATGTGCAGACGGTAGTGTAAAGACTATCCGCTTTGGGCAACAGGGTGTTAGCGGCGCTGGAAAAAACCCTAAGACCGCTAAAGAGAAAGCTAGGCGCAAGTCGTTCAAGGCTAGACACGCCAAAAACATTGCTAAAGGTAAGTGTTCTGCAGCTTATTGGGCTGATAAGGTGAAATGGTAGATGGCTAAGAACATGAAGCACTACAAGCGTGACGGTACTTTGTGGCAAGGCAATACACACAAGATGCCTGATGGTTCATTACACACAGGCAAAACTCACGGCAAAACATCTGTAAAACTGTTCCACTACAAAGACTTGTCAAAGAAAGCTAAGGAGAGGGCTAATGCCTAAGAAGGGCTTATACGCCAATATCCACGCCAAACGCAAGCGAATTAAGGCAGGATCAGGCGAAACTATGCGTAAACCGGGGTCTAATGGCGCTCCAAGGGCTTCTGACTTTAAAAAAGCAGCAAAAACTGCCAAGAAACGGTAAAATTTACATTAAAAATTACTTGACTTTTACTTAAAAATATGGTATAATATATAGTGTACTAAGGTACATCTAATTAACAGAGACAACCTAAGAGGCCTCAAGTGGATCAAGAAACTCAACAGTACTACGACAATTACTTTAGTCTTTTTAGCACAGAAGGATGGAAACAGTTAACACAAGAGTTTACTAATAATGCTGTGCAAATTAACAGCGTAGAAGCAACTAAAGACTCTAACGATATGTACTTCAGAAAGGGACAACTAAACGTATTAGCCCACATTCTGAATCTACAAACTATTGTTGAAACAAACTACGAGGAAGCTACTAAGGCTCCTGAAGAAGATGATTAAAGTATTTGATTTTCGTTGTACTAACGGACATATATTTGAAGAATTTGTAGACAGTAGCACTACTTCTAGTAGGTGCAGATGTGGTGCTAACGCTACAAAAATTGTCTCAGCTACTCAGCATATCCTAGATGGGTCATCAGGGGATTTCCCCGGACGACACATGAAATGGGTAAGAGAACACGAGAAAGCTGGACAAAAAAACAGGGAATCTCAATAGGGGCAACTCCCATTTTATTTCTCCATAACCTTAATAGGCGGGGTAAGTTTATAAATGTCACGAGCAACATTAATTGATGAGCGTCAGGAAGAAAACACAGAAGCAACGGATCAGCTAGACACACGAGATACTGTAGAGACTCCTTACGAAGAGGAACAACCTCTAGAATCTAACATTCCAGAAAAGTACCAAGGTAAGTCTGTCAAGGATCTTGTACAGATGCACCAAGAGCTTGAGAAGTTTTCAGGTAAACAGAGTACGGAAGTGGGTGAGCTAAGAAAAGTTGTTGATGATTATATCCAGACACAACTCTCGTATCAACAAGCACCTCAACAACAGCAACAACAAGACGATGAAGATGATGTAGATTTCTTTGTCGATCCCAAGACCGCTGTTAGTCGAGCTATAGACAATCACCCAAAAATCAGAGAAGCGCAAGCGTATACTGAACTCGCTAAGAAACAGTCTACGCTGGCACAACTTCAACAACAGCATCCTGATATGGAATCTGTTTTGCAGAATCCTAAGTTTGCTGAATGGATTAAGGGTTCAAAAGTCAGAACACAGTTGTTTGTTCAGGCTGACCAAGCGTATGATTACGACGCTGCAGATGAACTATTTACTCTCTGGAAAGAGCGTAATCAAGTTGTTCAACAGACAGCGCAGGCTGAAAAAGAAGCCCGTAAGAGTGCAGTTAAGTCAGCAAGTACAGGCAACGCTCGCGGAACATCGGAAGGGACTCGCAGAAAGATTTATCGTCGTGCTGACATTATTAAACTTATGCGAACCGACCCAGAGCGCTACCAGTCCATGTCGGACGAAATACTACAGGCGTATGCGGAGGGTCGGGTCAAATAGCCTAAAGGAGAAATAAAATGGCTACTGGACGTTATCCCGGCGGTATTGCCGCTAATACAGTATCAGGCGTAACTGCGTCTGCAAACTTTATCCCCGAAATTTGGTCGGATGAAATCATTGCTGCTTACCAGAAGAACCTTAAGCTGGCTCCTCTTGTAAAGCGTATGTCTATGACCGGAAAGAAGGGTGACACCATCCACATTCCAAAGCCCATCCGTGGTGCGGCATCTGCAAAAACTGAAGCTGTTGCAGTAAACATTCAGTCTAACGTAGAACAAGAATTGACTATCGCTATTGATCGTCACTTTGAGTACTCACGTTTGATTGAAGACATTGCTGAAGTTCAGGCTCTGTCGTCTATGCGTCAGTTCTACACCGAAGATGCTGGCTACCAGCTTGCTCTGAAGGTTGACACAGACCTACACTCAGCAGGTACTGGCTTTGGTAACGGTGGTGCTATTGTTTACTCTGACTCTGTAGCTTCTACTGACTACGTACACAATGCGTGTTTCTATAACAACGCAGGTGTTCCTACGGCTTACGCTGTAGATACCGTAGAAGACACTGATGTATTTACTGACGCATTTTTGCGCGGTATGATTCAAAAGTTGGACGACAACAACGTACCTATGGACAATCGTGTGTTGCTCGTGCCCCCGTCTTGCCGTAAGCAAATCATGGGTATCGACCGATACGTGTCTTCTGACTTTGTTGGCGGTCGTGGCGTTGAGTCAGGCTTGATTGGTAACTTGTACGGCGTAGATGTATACGTTTCATCTAACTGTCCTGTTATTGAAACAGCTGCTGATAACACTGCTACTACCAGCACCCAAGATGTTCGTGCTGGACTGCTGATGCACAAAGATGCTATCATCATGGCAGAGCAAATGGCTGTACGTTCTCAGACTCAGTACAAGCAGGAATACCTGTCTACGCTGTTTACGTCTGACACGCTGTACGGCATCCAAGTATTCCGTCCCGAAGCTGGCTTTGTTCTGGCTCTGACCGACGGTTAATAGTTGTACCTCAGGGGGTCGCAATGGCCCCCTTTTTCCTTTTCTGCTTTTTCAGGAGTAGTCTATGCCTATTTATCGCGGCGATGGTGGAAGCGGAGACGCAACAACAGACGCTTATGCTTCTCAAGTAGCTCAAAACGCTAGAGACGCTTCTGACAGCGCTGATGCTGCTGCGTCTAGTGCTGCCTCCGCGTTAAGTAGTAAGACTGCTGCTGAAACCGCAGAAACAAACGCAGAAACGGCTGCAACCAGTGCTGCCGCTAGCGCAGCTGCAACAATAAACTTTAATACTAGTCTTGTTGTTAGCGCCTCTGGCTTATCAGAGGGTGAATCTCCTACAGTATCTTACAACGATACGACGTACACCATGTCTTTTGGAATACCCGTAGGAGCTACAGGTGCAACAGGCGCTACAGGTGCAACTGGAGCTACAGGTGCAACTGGAGCTACTGGTCCTCAAGGTGAAACTGGCGCTACAGGGGCTACGGGCGCAACAGGACCAGCAGGTGCTGATGGTGCTGATGGTGCTGCTGCTACGATTTCTGTAGGAACAGTTACTACAGGATCAGAAGGAAGCTCTGCTACAGTTACTAACTCAGGCACTTCTGCTGCTGCTGTATTTGATTTTTCTATTCCCGTAGGTGCTACTGGCGCTACTGGCGCTACTGGTGCTACTGGTGCTACTGGTGCAACAGGTGACGGATTTACTGGTGGTAGCTACAACGCCTCTACTGGTGTTGTTACGTTTACATCAGACGACGGGCTAGGGTTTTCTACGGGCGATCTTAGAGGCGCTGATGGTGCAGATGGTGCAGATGGTGCAGACGGGGCTGACGGTATTCAGCTTACGGCACTGTCTGTCACAACCAATGCAGCAGGCACAGCGGCCCTTAGCTACAACAATACAACAGGTGTATTTTCTTATACCCCTCCTGATCTATCTAGCTACCTTTTAACAGAAAGCGACACGCTTGATTCAGTAACAGACCGTGACGCTACGACTACTAACGCAATAACGGTTGGCAATCTAACTTCCACGGGCATCGACGATAACGCCACCAGCACTGCGATCACGATTGATAGCTCGCAGAACGTGGGGATTGGCGACGGCACTATATCCGCAACGCTTGATTTGCATTCAACAACTGCCTCGCGAACGCTTTCGGTAGAAGGCTCTGGCGGCAAATGGGTATCTATTACTAGCGGCACAGGCACTACTGGCCCGATGTTGGTGTTTGATGACACTTCATCGCGTTTCCGCATTGCGTCTGGGTCTGACAAGCTAGGCAGTGGGGTAACAGAACGCTTCGTTGTTGAGCCAAGCGGCAACGTGGGGATCGGCGTAGCGTCGCCTGCTACTGGCCTTCATCTAGGCAGTTCAAGCACCTCCTCTGCCTTTAGGCTGACCAACTCAGCCACGACCGGCTCTGGATTCGACGTATTGACCAGCGGGGACGTTGGATATGTATATAATAGGAATAACAGCAGTTTAATATTCGGAACCAACAACACGGATCGCGTGGTCATAACCGCCGGCGGCGACGTGGGGATTGGACAGACTTCGCCGGATACTGGCGCAAGCTACACCACGCTCCACATAGGCGACAGCGCCGCGTCTCCAGACAACGCTAGGATTATCATGGAGGGCAGTAGCAGGAAGTTCGGGCTATACGCTTTTCAGAACAACTTGGGGATATATGATTACACTTCCAGCGCAAATAGGCTTGTAATCGAGGACGGTGGCGAGGTAGCAATCGGGGCATCAACCGCAGGTACAAGCAAGTTCTTTGTTCAAGGGGCGGGAACAAGTAATTCTCTTAGGTCGTTTACGGTGCAGAATAGCGCTAGCACTGACACTTTCTTTGTCAGGGACGACGGGCTAATCAGAACCGGAACGGCCACAAACTCTCCGTACAATCTGACCACCGCAGTCGCCGCAAATCTTGTTGTGTCTGTAAACGGCACTCTTTATAGGTCAACGTCATCAGCAAGGTACAAGAGAAACATCCAAGACATGACTTATGGCGTTGCGGATGTGATGAATCTGCGAGCCGTCACCTTTGAGCAGAAGAATGAATACCCAAGCAATACATACGCAGGCTTTATTGCTGAAGAAGTACACGACGCAGGGCTTGTGGAGTTTGTAGAATACAACGACGCAGGACAACCCGACGCCGTACACTACGGCAACATGGTGTCGCTACTTACCAAGGCAATACAAGAACAGCAGGCTACTATTGCGTCGCTAACCGCGCGCATCGAACAACTGGAGGCCAACTAAATGGCAAACTACAAGGAAACAACTGTCGCTGGAAGTTCATACGTTCGCGCGAGTGGCGTCACTATTACCAACGGCGAAGGAAACAAGAACATCTATTTCGACGAGGAGAAGGTGATTAATCTGGGCGATGGCGATGTCATTCGCAAGCCAGCGGGTCGCGTTGGTTCTCCATTCTCAATCGAAAACGCCGGAACCGAATTTCCTCTGCTAAACCCAGAGACAGGCGAGGTGCTTGTTCAAGGCGCTAAAATGACATACGAGGGCGTCTATGCCGCACTCTATAGCCTGTACATCCATCTAGCAAAAGAGCGTGACGCTGCATTAGCGCAAGAAGACTCCCCAGCAGAATAAGGTTGTAAATCGTGATGGTAGACGAACACAGACTGGATCGCATTGAGCAAAAGCTAGATAAATTGACTGAAGCGGTATCTCAAATTGCTCGTGTTGAAGAACAGATGCTATCTGTGTTCAAACGAATGGATAGACACGAGAAGCGACTAGACGATCAAGAAGACGACATACGAGAATTAACCAATGATGTACTTTCTAATTCTCAATCAGTAAAAGCAGGCGAAAGGCTGTTTTGGTTAATTGTTGCTACAGCGGCTTCTATTGTCGGATATTTAATAAGGTAGGATAATACAGATGACTGATTATATTAAGTTAACTGATTTTGCGGATAAAGATACACTTCCTGCGGGTGATGCTGGAAAAGTCATCCGTGGAGCTGAATTTGAAGTAGAGTTTGACAGAATCGCTACTGCAGTTAACTCTAAAGCAAATTTAAACAACGGAAACCACACGGGTACTACAACAATCGCGTCTGTGGACCTCAACGGTGGTGTTATTGACAACACTGTCATAGGAAGCACTATACCTCTAGCTGGAACGTTTACTACTCTGACAGCGACTACTGTTGACATTAACGGAGGAGCTATTGATGACTCCGTAATCGGAGGAACCACGGCAGCAGAAGGTACTTTTACAACCGCAAACGCGACTACCGTTGATACGACTAATATTGAAGTTACTAACATAAAAGCAAAGGATGGAACTGCGTCTGCTACTATTGCAGATTCTACAGGAATTATTACTTTAGACAGTTCTGTTTTAACAACCACTGCTATTAACGGCGGTACTATTGACGCAACAACAGTTGGTGCTACTACGCCCTCTACTGGATCTTTTACTGACTTAACAGCAACAGGGACTGTAACGCTAACTAGCGCTATTTTAGAAACAGGTGTTAGTGGAACTGCTGTATTAGACGACGATACTTTTGCTACTGCTTCAGCAACAACACTAGCTACTTCTGAGTCTATTAAAGCATACGTAGACAGCGGAATAGCAGCTTCCGGTGTTCCGGGGATTACTTCTGCTTCTACGTCAGGAACAGCTATAGATATAAGCTCTAGTAATCTCGTTGGAATTGGCGGTTCTGCTGTAGCCTATGCTGGACTGTCAGTCACTGGACGCGCAAGAGCAACAACTGGTTTTTACGCTTCTGAATTTAAAGGCGATGACGATTTAACGCAAACTAATTCTCTTACAGATTCTGTAAATTTTGCTTCTAACGGTGCTACCAATAACTCTGGAACGGCTACATCAGGCGCTGTTACTATCAATACCGGAACCGCCGTTTCAAACAACGCGTCGCAAGCAACAAGCGGCACAATTAGAATATATACAGGAACGGCTGCTTCTTTTGCAGTTGATCCTCTAGATCCTGATGGACCTTCAACCGCAGGCAAGGTGTACATTCAGAACGAAACAAGTAAAGGAATTGTTGTAGAACATACAGGAGACGTTGAAATAAAAGGAGATGTAATTGTGATGAGTAATCTTCCTACATCGGATCCTTTTAACGCCGGTCAACTATGGAACCAAAACGGAACTCTTAAGGTGAGTGCTGGTTAATATGTGGCAGGCACTTATATCGCCAATTACTAGCCTTCTTGGTCAGGTTCTTAAGAACAAGGCTGAAGAAAAAGCTGCTGTGCATACAGCCAAGATGGAAGTTATTAAGAACACTGCATCTTGGGAGCAGCTTATGGCGCAAGCTAGTGCTACTTCGTGGAAGGACGAGTGGTTTACTTTGTTGCTAAGTGCGCCCGTAGTGGCTCTTATGTGGGGCATAGGCATGAATGATCTTGAGATTATCGAGCGCATTGGCTTTGCGTTTACAGAGTTAGGACGCTTGCCTGACTGGTATCAGTACTTGCTGTTTATGGCTGTCAGTGCGTCCTTTGGTATTCGTGGCGCTGATAAGTTACTTGCATTGAAGGGGAAGAAATAGATGCCAGCAAATGATTTTGGAGTAGGTATTACCTGTCTGGTTGATGGCTGTTCAATCACTATTACCCCCAGCTATAGTTTTTGGCGGTATCTTCAGGACGCGCTTAGTTCGGAATTCTATGAAGATGATGACGCCCAAGATTTAGCACAAGCCAAGATGCTTCAGTTTTACACGCAAAAACTAAAAGAAGTTTCTGACGGTGTTATTGATTACGACACTTTTATTAGTGATATACAAGAGAGTGGATATCCTTTTGATGCTTATGTTGAAAATACTTTACAGAACCAGTTTGAAAACATACAGTACGGCGGGTTTTTAAGCCGCATTGGCGCAATTTTTGAAACAGGCGATGCACAGCGGATACAAGAGTTTTTTGATAAGTACGAAAACTCAGGGATTACTTCAAACTCTTTTATTTTAAATGCCCCAAGCGCAGCTGCTTTTTTGACTGCTCCGACTATTGATGATTGGGCTAGAGATGCAGTAAAAGACGCAGCACTAGGCGATGGTATTTTAGGCGGTACGGTTGATTTTGAAGACCTTCCCGGATATGGTGGTCTTTGGGACGGAATCATCAGGCACATCAAGGTAATCGGAAAAGGAATCAATTTACCTATTCCTGATTGGCTCCCGCTTCCCGGCATCTTTGAGTTGCCTACAATTGGAGATATTTTTGATACAATCACAGGCCCTTGGAAAGACGCGGCTGAAGACATTCTGAAGAACTGCATGGACCCTAACGGTGACGGGGTACAAGATAAAAGCGCATCTGATTGTCTAGAGGAACAGAGCGTCATTGATGTTATTACGGGCGGGATCGGCAACGCTACTACAGATATTTATAATAAAACAGGAACAGCTATAAGCGATGCCATAAAAGATGTAAAAGATTGCGCCGAAAATCCTGTAGAGTGTGCTCAAGATGTTTTTGACCAAATTAAAGATATCTTTGGCGAGGGCGCTGTAGATCCTACTCAGTCTGGTGGCTTGCCAGATTGGGTTAAAGCTATCATCATTGGCGGTTCTTATGGTGATGACGTATTAAAAGAAATAGAAAAAATATTTGACGCAGATATTGACGATGATGGTACTATTGGTTTAGGGCCAGAAGAGACTTTTGACTGCGCTTCAATAGGTAAATTTAGTCCTGATGGTGGAGCAACTTCAGAAGCGGACTGTATTGATGCTTGCGAACATGATTCAAATATTCCTTCTACAAGTCCAGAGTGTAAAGATCCCGCTCCTGACGGTTACTGTGAAGACGGTACTACTCCGAAAAATAATCCAGAAGGCACTAACTGCGAAGAGTATGAGCCTCCTTTAACTCCAGAAGAACAACTATGCGACGAACAGGGCAGAGTATATAATGAAATAACAGAAGAGTGTGAAGAAACTTGTGTAAACCTTAACCACGTTGTAGGACCAGACGGATACTGCGGACCTCCTGAAGAACAACCATGTAACAACGGAGCAGTAGACCCCGGAACTTGCAGAGAGTGTGCAGATGGCTCAACCCCTGACCAGCACCAAGGAGGCAACTGTGAAAACCCTCTGATTGATCCAAACGACCCTAATAACTGCGCTGCAGGCAGGCCTGAAGGATACAGTTTTGACACGCAGACTTGGGACAGACAGTGTTCTGCTGATTGGTGTCCTGAAGGAGTCCCAAAAGAAACTATAAATGGCGTATATGGAGCCAACTGTTCAGATTACAGGCCACCAGAAGAATGTACTAACGGTGCTGAAAACTATCCTAACTGTGACCAATGTCCACAAGGTCAATCATTAGTAAATGGGCAGTGCGTAGGCCAACCAGAAGAATGTACTAACGGTGCTACAAACTATCCTAACTGTGATGAGTGTCCACAAGGTCAATCATTAGTAAATGGAGAGTGCTCACAAAACACGTTTGAATGTGACCAGCAAGACAGGGTAACTAATGACGATGGTTCTTGTGGAGAGTGTAAGCCCGGATTTATAGAAGATCCTGATGGCTTTGACCAGTGTATTCAAGCTCCTCCAGAGTGTAATGACTGTAGCTGTGAAGAGTACGCTGCCGCTTATCCTGAAGAGTGTACTACGTGTCCTGAGGGTCAAGAATATTGTGCAGCTACGGGTTCTTGCGCTACAGCAGAAGAATGCGAGGCTGCAACTACTGATGATACTGAAGACAGCTCTGGTGGTGGCGGGGGCGGCTCTGGCGGCGGCGGTGGCGGTTTGTTTGATATTAGCCCGTTAGGAATATCAGCCGACCCGCAACTTTTAAGTAAGTCTGAGTTTCCTATAACAGACTTCTTGGCTGGAATATTTACTGGTTCTAGAGGCGGTAGATCATAATGACATATTTAAACTTAGTAAATAACGTACTTAAGCGCCTCAGAGAAGATGAGGTTGCTAGTGTATCTGCTAATAAGTACAGCAAATTAGTGGGTGCTTTTGTTAACGACGCAAAAAAAGCAGTTGAAGATGCTTGGGATTGGTCTGCGTTACGAGCCACGTTAACTGTTGAAACAACGGCTGACGTTTTTAACTACGCTATGACAGGCGCAGGTAACGAACTTAAGGTTTTACACGCGTACAACGACACGGATAATTGGGAGCTTCAGTACCAGACTCCTATTTGGTTCGACCAGAAATATATGATGTCAACCCCTCAGACTGGATCTCCTAGGTACTACACATTTAACGGGGTTAATTCTGACGGAGACACTCAGATTGACTTGTACCCAAAGCCAGATACGTCAGGTGTTGTTTTACGATTTAACGTAATACAAAGAGGAACAATAACTGACTCTTTGGGAGCCACTATTCGTCCCAAGGAGCTTTCTGAAGACGCAGATCAGCTTATTATTCCTAGCCAGCCTGTGATTCACATGGCAGTTGCTTTATTGGCGCGTGAGCGTGGAGAAACAGGAGGAACATCAGCGCCTGAGTACTTTGCTATAGCTGATAAGTACTTATCTGATGCTATTGCTCTGGACGCACAAAAGCACCCAGAAGAAGTTATTTGGCACACTCCTTAAGGAATTTAGAGTATGGCCCAGCCCTTACAAAGCATTAATCTAGTTGCTCCTGCGTTTAAAGGGGTTAACACAGAAGATTCGCCTATTGGTCAGGACGTTTCTTTTGCTGAAGTTGCAGACAACGCCGTAATTGACAAGAGTGGTCGTATTGCTGCTCGCAAAGGCCTTTCTGTATATACTACAGATATAACAGAACTAGGAAGGGTAGCACCCGCACTAGGAAATGACTATCTACATAAAGTGCATTTCTTTTACGACGATGTAGGAACTGAAGTAGTATTTAGCACAGGCAACAATAAGATACTGACAGGTACAACCACTCTGGTTGACGCCACAACTCCTATTGGATATACGCCTACAGCAAATAACTGGAAAATTGTAAACTTTAATAATAAGGCTTACTTTTTCCAGCGTGGACACGAGCCTCTTGTGTACGATGCCACAAACGGCCTAAGGACTTTTGGTACTGCCACAGGGACTACTACTAACACTAACTTATACTGTCACGAAGCACTTGCAGCTTACGGAAGACTGTGGATTGTAGATAGCAACGCTACGGCCCAAGTTATTTATTGGTCTGATCTGCTCATTGGAACAGACTTCACTGGAGGATCTAGCGGATCTATTGATGTTTCTAAAGCGTGGCCTGACGGAAAAGATGAAGTAAGAGCGCTGGTTGCTCACAACAACTCTTTGATTGTGTTAGGCAAACACAGCATTTTAGTGTACGCAAACGCCTTTAGTCCCGCTAATATGACGCTCCAAGACACAATAGCGGGTGTTGGGTGTATTTGTAGAAACTCAGTACAACACATTGGAACAGATGTTTTATTTATGTCTCCGTCGGGACTACGCAGCTTTGGCAGAGTTATACAAGAAAAATCTTTACCAATGTCTGATTTAAGTTTAAATATAAAAACAGAATTGATAAATGTTCTTAATAATCGTACTGTGCCTACAGCGTCTGTATACAGCGCTGAAAACTCTTTTTACTTAATTACGTTTCCAGATACTTCTACAACTTACTGTTTTGATCTAAAAGGAAAACTTGAAAATAACACTTACAGGGTTACTAGATGGACTTCTACTCCTTTTAAGTCTTATTACGCTAAAAATGACGGAACTCTTTTAATAGGAAGTCAGTACGGTGTAGGAGAATACTCAGGATACTCTGACAACGGATATAGTTATATTTTTAAGTACTATAGTCCTAAGTTAACTTTTGGTGACTCATCAAAAATAAAGATGCTTAAAAAATTAAGACCTACGTTTGTTGGAGGAAACAACCAGTTAGCGGTAGTAAAGTGGGCTTATGATTTTGATTCGTCCTATAAAAACTTTGACGTAACAATAGGCAATCAGGTTCCTAGCTACTTTTCTAATCCAGTAGACGACGCAGGAGATCCAATTACAGG
>Ga0208644_1002325_pt1 | contig 15244 bp, 13 predicted proteins | sample VirMetDEL_Nov_18_FD_184517 | JGI IMG/M metagenome (GOLD analysis project Ga0208644, IMG submission 184517) | Aqueous microbial communities from the Delaware River and Bay under freshwater to marine salinity gradient to study organic matter... | ecosystem: Environmental > Aquatic > Marine >... | reverse complement strand
GGCTACGGGCGGCGTAACGTCTGGTGGCAATATTGTTAGTGATACCGACTCTACGGACGATCTGGGCACAACGAGCGTGCGTTGGGCGAACCTGTATGTGGACAGCATTGGTGATACGGGACAGGCGCTGACTGTTACCGCAGGAGCGAATAATGTAAACATGACGGCAGGTACGTTCGCTCTTACGGGCGCACAGACCATCTCCTCTACGCTGGGCGTCACGGGCCTAACGACGGCTACCGGCGGCATAACGAGCGGCGGCAACATCATCTCCGACACCGATAGCACGGACGATCTGGGTACGACCTCTGTGCGGTGGGCTAACGTCTACGCTGACAGTTTGGGCGATACGGGGCAAGATCTGGGCATAGCGGCTACGACGGTCAACCTGCCAAGCGGGTTTGTTTTTGATTACAACGCCGCCGATGTAACCATCACCCATAGCGCCAATACGCTGACGATTGCCGGTGGCACGCTCGTAGGCACGATTAACCCAGACGCCTCCTCTGTGCTGGCAAACGGCGTTACCGCAACAACGCAGTCGGCATCAGACAACTCGACTAAGGTGGCTACGACAGCCTACGCCGATGCAGCAGCAGCCGCCAGTGCTGGCACGCCGGGCGGCTCCAACACACACGTCCAGTTTAACAACTCAGGCGCGTTTGGTGGTTCGGCTAACCTCACGTTCGACGGCACGAACCTAACCGCTACGCTCTCTGCAACGAGCGTGCTGGCAAGCGGCGTGACGGCCACCACGCAGAGCGCATCGGACAACTCAACGAAAGTGGCTACCACAGCCTATGTGGAGACGGCTGTAGCGGCTGGCGGTGCTGGCGCAGCATTCTCAGAATTTCTCTTGATAGGAGCCTAAAATGGCGAACGCATACAAATACTCAGCAATACAGGGCACGGCGTCCACAGGCACCTACGCGACGCTGTATACGACGCCAGCGTCTACAGAGGCCGTGATCTCCACGATCCTCGTGTGCAATACGGCTGGCACAAGCGCAACGATACGGATCGGGCTGGACGCTACAGAAGGCACGCCCGATGCGGCTAATGGCGAGTTTCTTGTTTACGACTCAACGGTGGCTGGCAACGATACATTGACGTTGACGCTAGGCGTTGTGCTAGACGCACAGAAATATATTCGTGTATCTAGTTCAGCTACTACCGTGCAGTTTTCGGCCTTTCTGACGGAGATTACCTAATGGCAATAAGCTCAGTCCAAAACTCCACAGGACTCAGAATAAGCACACGACTCGACGTTGAGTATTTAGTTGTAGCTGGCGGTGGCGCTGGTGGGACGCAGGCAGGTGGTGGCGCAGGTGGCGGTGGAGGGTTTCGGACAGGCACAGGGTATTCTGTACAGTTGGGTACAAACTATACGGCAACGGTAGGCGCTGGCGGCGCATCGGCCACAAGTGCTGGCAATAAAGGCGGCGACGGGAACGACTCTGTTTTTGATACGATAACGTCAACGGGTGGTGGTGGTGGCGCTAGTGATGGAGCTTCGCAAAACGCAGGATCGGGTGGGTCGGGTGGTGGAGGCAATTATAACAACACAACAGGCGGCACGGGAAACTCGCCAAGCACCACTCCATTGCAGGGTCACAACGGTGGGACTGGCGCTGCGTCAAATTATTTCGGCGCAGGTGGTGGGGGTGCTGGCAGTGCTGCTAGCAATTCAGTGACGGGTGCAAAATCGTCGGACGGTGGATGTGGCAGAGGTTCAGTAATAACAGGATCACTGGTTTTTTACGGCGGCGGCGGCGGTGGCGGTACAGAAAATGGCGCTGCTGCTGGAGTTGTTGGCGCTGGCGGCAACGGTGGCGGTGGCGCTGGTAGTAACACACTGGACGTAGAGGCTACAGCAGGTACGGCAAACACTGGAGGTGGAGGTGGTGGTTCCAGCAATAACAGTGGTGGGGCAGTTGAGTCTGCGGCTGGTGGTTCTGGCATTGTAATTTTGCGATACGCAGAGCGCTATACCATTTCTAATCCGGGCGGCGGCCTAACGATCTCAACACCAGCAGCCAGCGGTGGGTATAAATACAGCAGTATTACAGCTGGCACAGGCAACGTGAGGTGGGACTAATGGCACACTATGCGTTTTTAGACGAGAACAATGTTGTGACGCATGTAATTGTCGGTAAAGACGAAGGTGCTGACGGTATTGATTGGGAAGCGCACTACGCTGCATTTACTGGACAAACCTGCAAACGCACTTCGTTCAATACACGCGCAGGGATGCACAAGCAAGGGGGCACTCCTTTTCGCAAGAATTTTGCAGGTGCTGGATTCACCTATGATGCACAACGTGATGCGTTTATTGGCCCAAAGCCCTACGCGAGTTGGACGCTAAACGATGAAACGTGTCTATGGGAGGCACCTGTGGCGCGACCTACGGACGGAGCTAACTATATCTGGGATGAGGACAATCAGCAATGGCAATAGCATCTATAGCAAATCTGACAGACAGCACCGTAGCTGGCAGCAATACGGAGATCCAGTACAACAACAGCGGCGTGTTTGGAGCCAGCAGCAATCTGACGTTCAACGGCACGGATGAGCTACAGCTAACGGACAACACCAAGCTGACGCTCGGCACAGGCAATGATGCCGACCTGTACTACGATGGGACAAATGTCATTCTACTGCCAGATGTGGTTGGCAGTGGGCAGTTTGATATAGGGGCTGGTCCATCCAACCGTTCAAGCACCATTACATCGGGCAAGGTCAATATCTCAGGGGCGGTTGATGGTGAGTTCAAGGGCTTAGTCATACGCAACTCACAGGCACAGGATGCAGGGACTAATGAGACATCGCGCATTGACTTGACATGGGCCGATGCGAATGACAACACTGCTGCTGGGTCGGCTATTGTGGCGGGCAAAGAGGGAGACTACTCATCTGCGGCCAATGCCGACTCTTTCCTTGCTTTCTATACTGCGCTAAATAACACAGTAACCGAGAAAATGCGGATCGACTCCAGTGGCATGGTTGGGATTGGCGACACTGCTAACGCCAAAATGACGGTGGGCCTGACGATCAATCATGGCGCTAACGACGACGAAATCGTCGCCCTCAAGTCGTCCGATGTGGCGCATGGGATGACTTCTATCGCGGAGACTGATACTTATGCCTTCTTTAAAAAGCAAAGTCCGACTGAGGGTGGGTTATTCATTCAAGCATTGGGCGAAGGGCAATTTGCGTTCTCTGTTCAGGGTATAGTGACTACTGTCAACACAGGAAAAACTACAGGAGCATACAGCCCGAATGATTTTGACGCATATAAAAAATCGGGCACAAGTCAAACGGGCGTTGGAGCAGATGGCAACGTGTTCAATATCAGGAGCAACGGTGCGACGAGATTCATCTTTGATAATGAGGGCGACTCTCACCAAGACGTAGGCACCGCATGGACAAACTTCGACGCTTACGACGATGCACAGTTGACGCGCTCGTTGGGCCTCGCTCTTAGTCCACAGTCTGCTATCCAGACGCGATGGGATGATTGGGGCAGAGATCACCAAGCACTGATCGAAGAAGTGGGACTTGTGCCGAAGTTGACCGAGGAGCAGAAGGCGCGAGGTGAGAGAGGTCTGGTCAATATGACGCTACTCCAGCGCATCCACAACGGTGCCATCTGGCAGTTGCATACAGAGACACAAGACATCAAGGAGATGGTCGCTATGACGCGCAACGATTTCCAAGCGGCGATTGAGGCGCGGGATGCAGAGATCAGAGAACTACGCAATGAGATGAAACTTCTCAAAGGACGCAAATAATAATGGCAATCACAGCAGACATACCAGTAAGCGGCCTATCGGCCACAGGCGCGTATTGTCGCGTCAGTGACATCCTCATTAAGAAAAACGATGAGGACGGTACGTTCTACATGACCTACGGCGTGGCGTGCTATGTCGATGCGGCTGCGCGTAATGCAGAGAATCCGCAGACGCTGTTATCACGCGAAGTGGACCGCTTTAAGGTCAAGGGTCTGGCCTCGCCACCGTCTGATCCGTATGCAGCAGCTTACGCCGATCTCAAGGCGCAGGCGGCTGTCAGCAACGCAGTAGACGCATAGGGACGTAATGGTCTTGACAGGAAGAGAGGACAGACACCTTGCATGAATTTGGATATAATAGCAACGGTTGGACTAGCGATATTAACCGTCCTGCTTTCTGTCATTGCCTATGCGCTAAAGAGGGGTGTAGATGCAATAGACAGGCAGTTAGCCGAACATGACCACAGGCTGGATCTATTGGAGCAAGCATCGGCTCGTTTGGATGAGCGTCATAACGCAGTGACGGCTGTGATTGATGCGCGGTTAGAGGCAGTGGAGAAGTTGTTGGATAAGATTTTTGACAAGTTGGATGAGAACGATAGGAACTTAGCTATCCTATGGAAGACCTCTAAGAACTGTAAATACAATGAAGGACCTGACTAAATGGAACCAACAACAGACCCTGTAATGACGCTACTAACAACGGGTGGGGGTGGTATTGGTGGCGGTGCATTAACTGCGTATATTTTAACTCGTATTGCAGGTAAGAATGGCAACGGAGATTCTGATAAAGCTACAGCCGCTGCTATGCATGAAGTCGGTAATAAGCTAGACCATACAAATGAATTACTAAACGAGCTTCTTCGCAGCCACGCACGGCTTGAAGGGCTTATGCAAAGTCAACGATCATAACAAGGAGATAGTGCGATGCCGATGGTAAACGGAAAAAAGTATCCATATACGAAGGCTGGTAAAGCAGCTGCTGAAAAAGCAAAAGCAAAACAAAAAGCTAAGCCTCGTCCTAAGTCTAAAGCTAAAGCTAAAGCGCGTCCTAAGTATTAAAAAAAATGTAGAAAGGTATTCGATGGCCTCTAAAAAAGATTCTCGACTGGAACGGGCCGGTGTCTCTGGCTATAATAAGCCAAAAAGAACGCCTAAACATCCTACTAAAAGCCATGTTGTTGTTGCTAAAGAAGGAAGCAAAGTAAAGACTATTCGCTTTGGGCAGCAGGGCGTAAGTGGTGCTGGCAGTTCTCCTTCTTCCTCAAAGGAAAAAGCAAGGCAAAAGTCATTTAAAGCTCGCCATTCTAAGAATATCAAAAAAGGCAAGATGAGTGCGGCCTATTGGGCTGATCGCGTTAAGTGGTGAAAAAACAACAACTTACGCATTACTTTTTAATTCAAGGAGAACCCCCTAATGAAAAGCACAGATCCTATTGTTCAAGAGTTGATGAAAGAGCGTGACAGAAGGCTTATAGAGCTGGCTAACGGAGATCCAATGTATTGTAGATTGCAGGGAGCGATTGATTTTGCGTTGGGTCGCTGGGGCATAAAAGGAGAAAAGACAAATGAAGTTTTTGAAGGAGAAGCTAACGGGGAAGTTGAAGGATAAAATTGTTAACAAGATTTTGATTGCTGTTTTAACTGCTGCAATTGCTGCGTTGGGTTTTTCTGAAGAAGTAGCAAAGCTTGCTGGTGTTGAAGGTGCAAGTATTATTTCTACCCTATTGTTTTAGTATGAGTATATTGTTGTTTATACTGGAGATATGACATGGCCCTAAGTGATGACCAGCTTTTTCAGCAGTATCGTGATCGAATCAAAGCAGATCCTCTTAATAGATATGTAATAAATTGGGACGAGGTGTTTCGGCAAAGCTATGATGTAGGCCGAAAGCTGACTGAGTGGACAAACAGTCAAGAGTATTCTGCTCTTATTGAAGAAGCTGAAAGAAGGAAAGCAGCTAATAACTTCCAGCCTGTTGATCCGTCTACTACAACCTCTCAGCCAGATATTACAACCTCTCAGCCTTCGGAAAGACCTGATGTTTATGAAGTTTACCAAGTTAGCTCTGGAGGAGCTGGTCCCAATAAGCTTGTAGCTGTTCGTGTTGGCGATGCAAGGCCACAGAATGTTGTGCAATACTTAGGCCAAAAGAAAAGGACAGATACTGTTCCTTATATGCAACAAAATGTATCTGTCAATGATATTGTTAATGGCACTATTCCCGGAATTGCTGGCGGTGGAGCTGATAGCGTAGCTAGAGAAAACCAAGGCGCACCTGAACCTCCAGCATCTCCTCCAGTTTATACAGAATATGGTGGAGCCGATCAACAGCCAGAGAGAGAGGAAGAGGAAGAAGAGGCATCTCCTCCAGTTTATACAGAATATGGTGGAGCCGATCAACAGTCAGAGAGAGTGGAAGAGGAAAAAGAGGTATCTCCTCCAGTTTATCAACCGTATGGTGGAGCCGATCAACAGCCAGATATAGATCAAGAACAGCTTTTAGATGTAAAAAAATATATTACCCAATTGGCACAAGCTAATAATATAGAAGATCCAGAACAGTTGTTTAATGAATTTATTTCTGAGTATGGCACAGACTTTTCGTCATACGACTACATATCTTCTGGATTAGAATTTGTAAGATCTCGAAATTCAGGTGTCGGTGGAGGCGGTAGCGGTGAAGGCGGTGGCGATGAGGAAAGTGGAGGTGAGGTAAATATTGGGGAAATTTGGAATAGCGTAAATCAAGATCTCCAAAACCAATATGGTCAATACTTTTCGCCAGATGAGTTAACTCAATTATTTTTTGAGTTTGGCGATGGCTTTTCTGAGGGTGGGCGTGATTTAAATTCTCAGATTTCTCAATTTTTAAATGAAAAATATTATGCAAAGTCGATAGAGGTTGACGATGATGACGCTGAAAGGCTAGCATTTGAAGCAGCGGAAAAGAAGCGCATTGAAGAAGACGCTCTTTTAGAGGCTTATATAAATGCACTTAGAAAAGATCCTTTGTCAACGAGCATTGTTAATTGGAGTACGCTGTCTTCGTCTAATCCCAATGTGGCTCAAAGGCTGACAGAATGGACGAACAGCCAAGAATATTTTGATCTTGTCAATGCTGCTGAAGGTCGGGGAGGTGATGGGACGGGTGACGAGGCAGGTGATGAGGCAGGTGATGGGACGGGTGACGATACTTCTAATCTTGAAGTATTACGAAACCTTCTCCGAAATCAAGATTATATAAATAGAGTAAAACAGCACTTTTCAGAAGGTGGAAATAGAGATAACGTTAGTGCTGTTATTGATTCTATATTGTCTGAGTTAAACATTAGCGATAATCAGAAAGCCGATCTTAAAGCAGATCTTTCTTACTTTTTATCTAACGAAGCAGAGTCTCAGCTTGCTGTAGAGAATCTAGAAAAAGATGATACGGAAGTCGTAGACGAAGTCGAAGGCGAAGTCGTAGACGAAGTCGAAGGCGAAGTCGAAGATGACGGCGATAGCGTTGTTGTTGTTACGGACCCTGCTGGCAATGATGTAGAACCTAACAATGATGAAAATGATATAAATGAATTTGTTAATGAGATTCTTTCCATTATTGGTGACACAGACTTTTCAGATCTAGATGATTTAGAAAATGTAAAAAAGTCTTTAGTTAACGTTTTTGAAAAATACAAAGGTCCAGTTTCTGCGCTGGCCGATATTCAATCAGCTAAAAATATTATAGATGGTCACATTGATACTATTTTAAATAATGCATTAGAGCAAAGCTCTAATTTGTTTTCCATCTTTACTGAAGAAGAAACGTTTGGGCGAGATCCTCGTTCTGGCCTAGAAGTTTCTATGGAAAACATCATAACGCAGCTTGAGATTGATAAGCAGGTTTTGCTTACTAAGCAAAGCGACCTTGTTAATATGCGCTACGACCAAGCATTAGAACGCTTGGCTCGTAAAGGCCTATTAGAAGGGGGTGGAATATCTGCTTCTGGCACAAATATTCTTGCAGCAACTGACATTGAACAGCAAAGGGCGCAAGATTTAATCCAGAAAGAGTTGGAGCTAGACGAAAAGCTACGAGTTGAACTAAGAGAAACGCTAAAGCTGCTTGATACTATCTCTAGATCTAGAACGGATGAAGCCATAGCTCAGCAGCAAAGCCGATTAGACACAACTCAGCAGCTATTGGACTTCGTTGTAGAGTTAGAAAATCTCCGCCTTGGAGAGCGAAGGGTTGTTGTTGAAGAGCGAGGGATGACGCTAGACGAATATCGCTCTTCTGTAGATGAGAAAATTAGGACAGCAGAGCTTACAGGGAATCTTAATGGCGAAGAGACATTGGCTTTGCGCGAAATGTTTTCGCGTATTGAGATTGAAGAAAGAAGGTTGGATCTAGAAACTAGACTTGCCGACTCTTCAATCTCTGTTCAAGAGAAAGAGATTGCCCTTTTAGAGCTGGTTGAACTTCAAAAGGTTCAGCTTGAGGCCAAGCGATACAACCTTGAAGAGGCTTTAGGTTTGCGCGGTTTGAGCCTGCAAGAGCGTAGGCTTGTTCTTGATGAGTTCTTAGCAGAGGCAGGTGTTGAGCAAGCTGAAAGAGAGCTTGCTCTTGATCAGCTATTGGGTGAAGGTGATCTTGCCATACGAAGAGATCTTGCTGACTTGGAAGGCGAAAGAATTACAGCGGATACGTTTATAGCAGAAAGAAGATTGCTTTTAGAGCAACAGGCATTAGATATAGAAGCAGGGGAAATAGATCAGCGATATGCAATGGAGGAGCGAAGGCTTGCTTTAGATAACTTTATTGCATCAAACAGGATTGCTCTTGAACAAAACGCTCAGCGTATTGAAGAGTCATTGGGCATTGCTGGTTTTGAGCTTGAAGAGAGCCTTGGCCTTGCGCGGTTGCAGCTAGAAGGAGAAAGGCTGGACATTGAAGACAGAAGGCAGATTGCTGAAGCACTGTCCACAGAGAGAAGGCTGGACATTGAGCAGCAACAACTGCTAATGGAAGAGATGTTTTTCAATAAGGAGATGTCTCTTTCTGAACGTGAGTTCATGCTTAGAAACCATTTGGAAACAAGAAATCTTACATTTAAAGATAGAGAATTAGTTGTAAAGGAGTTGTTGGCAGAAGGAGAAAGAGAAGCTCTTGATTTTGAACAAGAGATGAGACTTGCTGAGATCACCGGTTTCATTATAGATCCTGTCACAGGACATCCTGTGCCAACATTCGAGGCTCAGGCAGCAAAAGACGATAAAATGCTTAGGCAAGCTGGGTTAGACATTGAAGCTGATGCTATAAAAAATGCCAATAATCAGTTTTATGCTCGGCTTTATCAAGAGGCCAATGAGTTTCAGATGCAGTATGGCTTAGACAAAGAAGAGTCAAAAGCTATGGTAGCAAAGATATATGCTGACATTGAAAGTGAAAGAAAAAGAGTAAGAAATGAAATTAAAAGATTACAGAATGACATTCTGTTTGATTGGAAAGAACTTGGTCTTCGGACTGGCGAGTTGGATCTTGCCAGAGAGCAAGTCACTAATGAGAAAGAGCTAGCAGATGCAAGGCTTAAGCATGAAGTAAATGTCTTAGAGGCTCAAGTCCATCAGCAAAACTTAGATAGGGCAATGGAAAGATTGCACCACGCCCAAAAGCTAAAGCTTAGCAGAGATGAATTTAATGATTTTACAACACAAAGAGATAAAGAATGGCTTTTTACTACGGAAGAGGCTGCGCGTCAATACGATTTAGACCAAGACGAACTAGCGGTGTTGCGCTATCAAGTAGAGCAGGATGTTAGGCTTAGAGGAATGGACCAGATTATTTCCTCTGGGCAATGGGCAAGAGAATTTGGGCTTAAAGAAGACGAAGTGCGGATGGCATTAGAGTTTGCAGAAAGGACTATGGATGATAGAGTAAGAGCAGTCCTCCTTGAAAACAACTATACTGAAGTACAGATTGATGCTATCGAAAGAGAGCTGGAAGCGTTTGAGGACAGTGAAGCACGTAGAGATGAAATGTGGGAAAAGGTTGTTAATGGCGATCTAATGAAAACCAAAGAAGGTAGAAGGCAGCTTTCGGCAATGATGGCTATTGTAAATGAGGGTGGGTGGAACTGGAATCAAGGAGGTAAAGGTGGAGGTGGGAGTGGGGATAGAGGTGTAGTCAGTACTCTCTCTAGCATCTTTACTCAGCGAGGTGCCAATGATCTTTATAATTGGGCTACGGGTCAGGGCGGAGGGGATGATGATGATGATGGTGATGGGGGAGATCGCGACGAGGACAGCGATCTCCCCCTATCACTCCCTGTCCTCGCTTGGTTAGCTGATAAGAAGGATAAAATACTTCCTTTTCTGGAAAAAGGAAAAGATTATCTACCTACTTTACTGCCATATTTAGGACATGCAGCAGCTATCGCTGCAATAGCAACTTGGACCTATAAAGTAGGCTCTAATGTATACTCACAGTTGAGTGGAAAAAGAACAGATGAATGGGTGCGAAGGCAATGGCTTCTCCCACAGCAATATGCTAGTAACTTTATACCAGATATAAATGATCCAAATCTCAGCGAGGTAGAACGAAAAATTGCGGAAGCTGGTAATGTAGGAGAAGGAATAAGAGGAGAGCTGATAGCAAGTATTAGCTTTGAGACAGGCAGTGTGGTTTGGACTAGAGTCGGTGAGGTATCTGGTACAATTGTCGCAAGAGAAGATGCAGTAGATTTTATGAGAAGAACTAACAAGTTCTTTATGCCTATAGAGCTTTTTCAGGAAATAGCTGTAGCCACTGACGATGATAGAAGCGTAAAAGAAATTTATGATTTAGATTTTAATCCGTCTTATGCTTGGATAGGCGGTAGTGATGTAAGAGGGCAGAGAGAGATGGGTATTTTCTTTGCTGGTAGCAGAAATGAAAAGGGCAATTTCAAAAATATGCAATACATACCAATGGATGAAGACGAAGTTGCGAAGATGGATGCCTTGTTTTCTGGAGAAGAAGAGGAAGAGGAAGTAGTGGTTGAAGAAGTAGTTGAAGAGGAAGAAGAAGAAGAATTTGTTCGTACAGAGGATCCAGATTATCTGGAAACTCTTGGATCGTAAAGGACTATTGCTATGGGCTTTTGGGGAAAAATAAAAACTGGCGTTGAGCAGGGGCTTGTTAACTTTTCCAATGACTTGCTAATGGAAGAGCAAGAGCAGCGTGAATTGGAAAGGAGAGAAGAGCTTTATAGAAGAAGAGAAAGAGAAGGCTACGCACAGGGTTTGGCTCGTACAGCCTACGAAAGTTCACTTGCGACAGGTGGAGGTTCCGAATATTCTGGAGCGGCTGGATTAACTAGGTCGCAACATGATAATCTTGTCAATACAACAACAGATTTAATGGTCGCAGAGGTTGATAAGGTTTTGACCAGAGCGTCAACTCATGTTCAAGATGGCTATATAGATATGTCACTGCCTGCTGAGCAAGATCCAAGTGAAACTACAGGATTTTTTAGAAGGACGAAACGAGATGGCTCAGAAGCTATGCGTGTTGCTGTGGGAGATGCCAGCAGTACGTCTAAGGAACGAGCTGATTTACTTAAAGAGCTGAGCTTAATAAGGGGCCGAATCGAAAGATATCGCGACGGCGCTAGATCGGATGGGCAAACAGACCGTGAAAGATTACTTGAAGATAAGATGAGTCAAGTTGATGCTCAGATGGAGAGCTTGCGAAGCATTACAAAGTCTGAGCAAATACGCAAGGTTGGGGTAAACGCTTCTCAAATGTCAAAAGCCTTGAGTTATGCTGAAAATCCAGATCAACTAATGCAAATGATTGAGCTATCTAAAAATATAGGTTACACTTTTGATAAAGCAGAAGAAATAGAATTTGAGGCTAAAGTTTTTAATGCTTTTTCTAGAATGGTCATTGATCCCACAAGGATGTCGCGTAATGATGCAATAAGGTCTATAAACAAATATATCCAAGATCCCTCTGATAGAGAGATTCTGCATCAGAGAGTTGCCCAATCTCATCTTGCCTATGAGCGTGGACAAGTTGATAAGGTGTATGACCAACTAATGGAAGATATATCCTCGCATGAGGATATTGCTCAAGTCTATAGTTACTTAGAAAAAACCGACTCACTGGACCCTCAAAGATCAGAGTTGCTGGATATGTTAAGCCAGAGGCTTATGTCTAAAGAGGAAGCATCATTTAAGGTTACTGTTTCTAACTATGCAAAAGAAGCTCAAGATTTATATAATCGTGATGTAAGGTCTTCTTCTGGTACTGATAATGCATCGAGTCGTATTGGGCCACTGATGCAAAAAGAAGCTGGGACAGGAGCTGGGACTCAGATTGGAGCTGGGACAGGAGCTGGGACTCAGATTGGAGTTGGTGCTCAAATAAGTGAAAGGCTGAAAACGTTAGGAGAATTTGATCGGCCTCTCACTTCTTTTTATAGGGAAGGTTTAGAGATAGCTAAAACTCTACATCCAACGATGTATTTAAGGCATAAGCTACGTGCTCAAGGAGAAGAGTTTGAATTAAGTATTGTTGAGGTATCCGCTAAAAATGCGGTTGCTCAGATAAATGCAAAAACCAAATCTCCTAACGAGGCTCTTGAGTCATTAAGCACAGCGCCACATCTGACCTTGATAGAGAGAAGAGAAGCTAGGCGTTTGACTGAAGAACTGCTTGAGGCATTTCCGCAGGTAGTGCAAGATGCAATTCAAGATGGGGAAGGAGATGATAGGTATAATCTTAAGCGAGAAGAGCTACGCTTAGTTCAACGAATGGCTAAAGATGCTTACGACACAGTGCTTTTAGGTGCAAGCGTTGACGAGGTAAACGAGTTTGTGTTTAAAACGTTTCGTGAAAAAGAGAAAGAAGGATCGCTTGAGATAGGTGGAGCGGAAAGGCTTTATGATGCATATGTATCTATGTCGATGGACGATAATCGGATGGACGTTCCCATTGAGGAGCCTGAGATCACAGCTCAGCCTGACAGTCTATCCGCAGGTATGGGCAGGGCAAGAGGGTCAATATCTCCATCCTTTTCAGCAGGATCTGGAAGGTCGGTTGCATCTCCAAGGTTGACTGAGGAGTCGTTTGGAGATGCAAATGGTTCTGGGGCTAGAACTCCTCGTGTAAGTAATAGATCTTCTAGAAATCCTGTGACCGAAGAGCTTGGTAAGGCATGGGGTAGACTTCGTAGAGATGTTAGTAGAGGACGAAATCCTTTGGGCAGAGGAACTTTTTCGGAATAATAAATAGGGAGTAGGACATGGCTTCTTTGTTCAATTCAGATTACAGTTCTTATCTTAGTCGAGATCCATTAAAAAGGCGAGATGAAGAAGAGCGTGACAGGTCTTATAGTGTTTTTAATTCTATAGACTTTGAGGATTATACTATTGATCCAGAAGATCTGGATGCCTCTATTTTGCCGCTGCTCAAGGGTGGAGCAGAACAAGAAGCGCCTTATATGGACGAAGGCACAGGCTCTTCCAAAGGGCTTTTTGAATCTGGCAATCGTGTGCCTTCTATTGTAATGCCAGAATCTGGTTTCACTACAAAAGAAAGAACAGATAAACAATACTCTACAGACTTAGCTAACCTAAAGTCTCTCAATCGAAACATTGATATCTTTAAATATTATGGTGTAGAAGATTCTTTTTATGAAGCAGTAGAAAACAAGGGTGATGCCTTTGGAGCCGATACGATATTAACAGATGTATTCGACTTTCTTTCTATAGGCAATTACAGCACGGCGGCTATAGTAGAGGAGATGCTAAACACAGGATCTCCTGAAAAAGCATTGAGGCAAGCTGCCATTGAGATATCTAATTCTTTAGGGCTTGCAGATGAATTGGGCTGGGAGAGTGAAGTCAAAAGACCTACGTTTGGTGATATCTTGTCTGGCAAAAGAGGTGACACTGAATTATCTGTACTTAAAGAAAGTCCATATGTAGCTGCTGGTGCTGGGTTTGTCCTTGATATGCTGCTTGATCCTACCACATGGTTTGGATTTGGCCTCGTAAAAGCCGCTAGAGGATTGAAGCATGTTGACAACATGATTGGTTCTCCCGTGTTGAATGCTACGAAGATGGCTGTAGAATCTCCAGCAGGTGAAACCTTTGCTAAATATTTTATGCCTAATAGTAGGATTAAGGGATTAAGCGAGGGCAATAATGCTGATGAGATTGTAGAAATAATAAATAGTTTAAATTCAAAAGATCCAAACTTTAAGCCTATTTCGGTTGAGGATGTAAAGCAAGGGAGTAAAGATTTTTTAGCTGCTCAGATTCGTAAAGATGCAGCTATTGCTGGAGGCAGTGAGGCACTTAGAGAAAACATTGTTCAGACTGCTGCCAATTTAAACGAAGGTGAGCTTCGTATCGTAGGGGCCTTTCTTGACCAACCCGAAGTTGCTAAAAAGGTTATTGGAGAGCTTAAGGTAGATCAGAATACGAAAGATGTGCTGCTTAAAGGTCTTGATGAGTGGCGCGATATGTATCAAAAAATGTTTGATGCAGAAGAATCTGTTGGGCTGTTGGACAAGACGATGATGAGAGCCAACTATAGTAAGGGAACTGAACCTATTACTGAGTTTTCTCGGCGTGTTGTTGAAAGGATGTTTAGATTGCGGTATGGCGATACTGTTGGTATAAAGAAGTACGAACAAGCTAATACTGGCGTTGTTACAATTACTGACAATGGTATTATGAAGTCTTCCTATGGAAAGCTATATCCTGATATAGAGAGTAGGCTCACAGACCTTAAGCCAACGGAAACTAATGTTGCCTTTATGATGGCTAATCGCGGTATGGAGTCTATTCGCAAGGTGAATTCACAAAAACTTTTGGATACAGTCCTTTCTGATGTGCGGATATCTGTGCCTATAGATGAAAAAGTCGCACTGGACACGACCAATGAGTTGCATCAAACACTATTAAGTCATGGGATGCGAGTCTTTAAAGCGCCAGCCTTGTCAACAAGAAAGGCAGCGCGACAAGCTGCTGGGGATGAGCAAGTATATTACGCTCTCCCTTCTGCTATGGTAGACAATCTTGAAAAAATGAATAAAGTTATTTCACAGCCTAGTGAAGCAAGAGGTTTGTTTAATAAGTTTAAGCAGGTTCAAGGTTTGTGGAAGGCTTATGCTTTGATGAGTCCGGGTTATCACGCTAGAAACTTGTACTCTAATATTTTCAATAATTACATTGCTGGCGTTTCTGATCCAAGGGCATACGCAGAAGCAATGCTATTGCAGGTTGAAGACACGGCTAATATAAAAAACAGGGCGGTTCGCTCTACTCTTGAAAAGTATCTTGGTGGACACAAAACGGTTGATAATTACATCTTCAATTTAGCTGATGGTACAAAGAAGACTGGAAGAGATCTGTTAGATGAGATTAATGAAAACGGAATAGCTGGTGGTGGTCTGATTCATAACGAAGCAGACTTG
>Ga0208644_1002322_pt1 | contig 15251 bp, 18 predicted proteins | sample VirMetDEL_Nov_18_FD_184517 | JGI IMG/M metagenome (GOLD analysis project Ga0208644, IMG submission 184517) | Aqueous microbial communities from the Delaware River and Bay under freshwater to marine salinity gradient to study organic matter... | ecosystem: Environmental > Aquatic > Marine >... | reverse complement strand
TACTTATTCAAAAAAGAGCGGCTCAGCAAACCCTCATTGTGCTTGACCAAATCTTATCGTTTAGTAAGAATTGGAATAAAGAGATTAACGAAAAAGTTGTTTGGCCTAAAATATCATCTACGCTTACCAGATTAAAACCTTTTATTAGGTTTAATGAAACAGAATGTAAACTGATTATGAAAGATGTATTTTTAAACAAATGAAAAGAGTTTTTTGTATAGGTAATGGTGAAAGCCGTAGAAGTATTGATTTAAGACAATTAAGAGAACACGGCAAGATATATGGTTGTAATGCCTTGTATAGAGATTTTAAACCAGATGTTTTAGTGGCCGTTGACCAAGGTATAATGCACGAGATATATCATAGTGGTTACCCATATGAAAATGAATGTTATTTTAGAAATTGGTCAAAAGTACCTGCTGATCTATTTGAAAATATGATTAGGTCTGGTGTAAGTGAAGATGATATAAAATTAGCAAGAGAAGAAGGAGCCTTTTACGAAAATAAAAGAACAATACAAACAAGTCATTTTGTAATGCACGGTTCAAGTGTGTCTGGTGCTGTGACCATAATTAAAAAAGATAAATCAAAACAAAAAAAACACGTACAACAAAAAACAATTAAGATTTCTTGGATAAAAGATAATGATAAATCAAATTGTATTAATGATATATTAAAAGATAAAAAAGATATGGGTTGGGCTGCTGGTCCTACTTCAGGTTATATTGCCTGTGTCAAAGAACAACCAGATGAAATTTATCTATTAGGCCACGATTTAAACAGTACAACTGGTAAAGTCAATAATATGTACAAAGGCACAGACAATTATGTTGTGGCAGATCACTCACCCACACCAAGTGTCAATTGGGTACAACAATGGAAACAGACATTTTGGGACTTCAATGGTAGAAATACACATAAAAAGATACAATTTTATAAGGTTAACCCTAATTTAAGAGATATAAACGAAGTTAATAAACCTGTATTAGAATGGGACGGTACGGTTATCAACTTAAAATATATTGATATGGCTGAGTTTAAAAAAAGATTTAATATCAAATGAGCATTGACTTTTTAGTCAAAGTATGTTATATTATAGAGATATGTTAAAACAAATAAAGATTCGAACTTTATTTGGCCTTGTGGCTGAACAACGCTTAAGCGGGTGTAAGGCGAGGGTAGTGAGGGTTACGGCCTAGTGGCTGAAGACACACTATTTTGCTGTGAGTACCGACCATCTAACATTAGATTGGACGCTTCGGGAAAGCTTGTGGGTAAACCAATAAATCCCACCAGGTACATATAAGAGGTAATTATGTTTGATAATTTTATATACAGATTATGTGATAAAATAGTTTCTATTTGTGAGTCAATCAAAAGTAGAATTAAGACGACACCACAAAAAAGTTGGTTAAAAGGCTATAATGAGTGGAAAAGTCGTATAAATAAAAATGATACCGAATAATATAGGTAACACAAATACAACGAATACAACAATATAAGGAGAAAAATATGGATTTAGATTCATTAAAGTCAAGTCACTCGAACTTTGACAAACTTACAAAAGCGTTAGAAAGTAAATTCGAAACGCAAGACAAATCAAAAGACAAATACACAGACGACAGATTTTGGAAACCAGAGTTAGATAAAACTGGTAACGGTTATGCTGTTATTAGATTTTTACCAGCAGTAACTGGCGAAGACTTACCTTGGCAAAGAGTATGGTCACACGCATTCCAAGGACCTGGTGGTTGGTACATTGAAAACTCATTAACAACTTTAAATCAAAAAGACCCTGTAAGTGAAGAAAACACTAGATTGTGGAATACAGGTGTTGATAGTGATAAAGAGATTGCTAGAAAGAGAAAAAGAAAATTATCTTACTATGCAAACATTTTAATTGTATCAGATCCTAAGCATCCAGAGAACGAGGGTAAAGTTTTCTTATACAAATTTGGTAAAAAGATATTTGATAAGATTGCTGAAAAAATGACACCAGCGTTTGAAGATGAAAGTCCAGTAAATCCATTTGACTTTTGGAAAGGCGCTAACTTCAAATTGAAGATTAGAAAAGTTGATGGTTATTGGAATTATGATAAATCTGAATTTGAGGCTGTAAGCGAAGTTGCTGATAGTGATGACAAGATAAAAGAAATCTGGTCAAAACAGCATCCTCTAAAACCTTTCTTGGCACCTGACAATTTTAAAACCTATGATGAACTCAAAGAGAAACTGAATAGGGTTATTGCAGGTACTAGAAAAACTGAATCAGTGGAAAATGTAGACCTCCCTAATAACAAATCCAATGGTTCGGTAAAAAGTAATGGCTCTGAGTCTGCTATTGATGATATTGATGACGATTCAATGTCTTATTTTAGTAAATTAGCAGAAGACGAGTAATCTTATCTCTCTCTACTTACTTTTGGAAAGGCGGCTGAAAGGCCGCCTTTTTTTTAATATGATTTTTGATTTAGATTTAAGAATGTAGGATCAAAATTTAAAGGCGAAGAAGATAAAACAGTTTCTGATGTTTTACTCGCCACTGTTGTTGATGGTGCGATATTGGTTACTATATTTGATTTAGGTGCTGATCTATTAAATTCAAAATCTCTACTTAATGCATCTAAATTAATAGGTGACATTGCCGCTGTATTATTTCTAGGACCTATATTAAAATTACCTTTATTGCTTAATCCAGCATCTTCATTTGAACTTTGAGGTATTATCTTTTCTTGTTGACCTGTGTTAAAGTTAAATTGTTGGTCAATAGCATCATTAAATCCCTCATCTAAAGATTGATATTTTCCCTTACCTTCTAATTTATCTCTTTCTTCTCTCGCTTCCGCTTCAGGACCAAATCCTAAAAAACCAGCAAGTTTTGTTACACCTTTGTATAACGCATACATACCTAATGTTAATAATGCGATAGGAATTAAGAATGGCGCCATCGCTCTAGCAAGTCCTGTAAATAGTTTGGCAACACTCATTATACCTCTACCAAAGTCTTTGAATAAACCACCAATACCTTTAACTTGATTTCCTAATTCTTTGAATGCTGTTATAGGTGATGTAAGAGTTTCGTATAACGTACCTGTTGCTGCTCTTGTTATATCACTTCCTCTTTCACCTCTAATAAATTCACCTGCGCCTTGTAACGCACCTCTAATTCCTCGAGGTCTTTGTTGTTCATAGTTAATACTTTGTTTTCTTTGTTCTATATTTTGTTTTTCAACTTTTAACTGTTGTTCTCTTTTGATTAAAGTATCACTTTGCTCTTTTGATAACGTTTCTTGTTTTAGTAGATTATTCTTTTCTTTTTCAAATAATTTTGTTTCTTGTAATAATTGTTTTTCATCTCTTTCGATATTTCTAATTTCATCTCTTTGCTCCCTTGTTGTTAATACTCTTAACTCTTTTTCTTTTGTTTGTTGATTATCAACTATTGTAGCATAGATGTTTTTTTCTTTTAATATCTCTTTTTCAGCTTCTAATTCTTTTATTCTTTCTTTACGCTGTTCATACACTTTAGCAAGTTTATCAAAATTCTTACCAAGTTTATCGCTAAAGTCATATAGATTTACACCAGTTTGTTTTACTATTGTTTCTAATCTATCTAATGCACTTTCATAATCTCTATCTGTACCTTTGACAAAGACTTCTGATATTTGTTGTAATTCTCTGGATATATCTGGTATTGCTGCTTGAACAACAGAACTTACAGATTTACTTGTAACTGCTTGTATAGATTCAGATATAGATTCTAATGATTTTTTTAAATCAGTTTCATCTATTTTTTGAGTGAACGATTCAGTTAACTGTTTAAGGAAGCTTTGTTTTTGTTCTTCCATTTGTTGTTGTTCTACTGTAAATTCTTCAGCCATAATTATTTTTTATTGTCCGATTTTGCTCTACTACCTGTATATAAACCAAACCATGCTGCTCCAGCACCAACAACGATTGATACTAACCCACTTTGTTCCATAGTAGGACTTGGTATATTCATATACCAGATTACTACTTTGTATAGTAAATAGATGTATGTTGATATGAATACTCTTGGAAATATTCTCCAGCTGTCAACAGCTCTAGCTAGATGTATTAATTTAGCATATGGATTAGGACCTAAATCTTTAACTGACGTGTCAACTTCTAATTCCACATTAACTTTTTTTGTTACTTTGTCTTCCATTACTTGATTTCCTCTCTTATTCTTCTCTCGTTTTCTTCTTTTATATGATTTACTAACATACTCACATAAATGTCCCTCTCCCAAGGTATCATTTGTTCAATCTCAAATAATGAATATTTATGATGTTGAATCAACGCAAAATTGGTTTCGTAATAGGCCTCTAGGCTATTATGGGTAAGGCTTATTCGAAAAAATCTTGTAATCCTTGAAATGTCACTTTACTTTTGACATTTGTATTAGGATTTGTTACTTCAACAACGTGTTTTAGTTTAGGCATACCATCAAAGAACTTTTTAAGTTTAATAAATGATTCTTGTGGTAAACTTTCAATGAACTCTCTTAATTCATCTTTTGTACTATCTTTCGCTGAATATACTTTTTCGCCATCGAAAATATGATCTATGCTGTTAATTAGTATTTTAAATACTGTGTCAACTTGCGCATTTTCTATATTTTCACCCACTTTAGCTGTATCTAGCGTTGGATAAGTTAGTACCATTCCTAATTGTCTTTTTTCATCTAAAACAATTTTATTTGTGTGGTCATCATCAACGTGTACGTCAACTTTTGTCAAGTCAATTTCTACATCAACATATGTTTTATTGTCATCTGGACAGATAACTTTAAATTTTGCTATTTCACCAATTGATTTTGCTCTGATATTTAAAAAAATATATTCAATATCAAACAGTGGTAACACACTAGCATTTACTGCATTGAAAGTACAAGCACTCACAATGTCTTTGATAGTATTAACCATCATCTTTTCGTCTTTTGATTCCATCGCTATCAACAATAACTTTTCTTCCTTAACCAAAAAAGGTCTAAACTTAATTTTTTGATCGGTAGATGGTAAAGTTATCTCGTAGGTTGGAACTTCAACTTTAGGTAACATAATTTACTCCTTTTTTACAATTATATATTAAATATTTAATGGAGGGAAATTTCCAAAAGGAGGAAAGGCTCTTCCACCTGTAATTCCACCAATTGGGATTCTTCGTTTTAAATTCTCCAATACATCTCTACCTGCTCTTCTTAATTCAGGAGGTAGTTTATTTAAGAAACTTCCAAAAGCACCATATTTACTTTTTACAGTTGGATCTCTAAAATCTGATTCACCTAATTCAATATTACCACTTCTGTCTATGAAATAATTAATCCAATATCTGTAACTTAAGGTTACATTGAAAGTTTGTACTTCATTTGTTTCACCTGAATAATCAAGTGGAGATAATATTTTAGGATAACAATCAAATAGTTTAACTGCATAGGTTACATCATCTCTTTCATTTCTACTTTCATAACTTCCTAATTGAAATATGTTAATATCAGATACATAGTTATCATAATAGTTAAAATTATGTGATGTTGTACTAAATGCTGCTTGTTGCCATACTTCAAAGTATGATCTTTCTCTTAAAAACTTGTCACAATAGAATGTCATATTGATAGGATCAAATTTATAATCATATATAAACTTTCTAGTTGGTCCGTGATGTTTGATTTCTTTTTCTATTGCTTCTCTTGCAGGTATTTGTAATGCAGAACAAAACGCCTGAACTCTCTTTGCATTTGCTTGTTGTATTGCCAAATGGTCTGTTTGATCTCTAAAAGTCGCTTGTTGTTCATTACCTGCAATTGATAATTCTGATCCTTCTTCTATAATTGACGGTACAGTACCATTTAAATCGAATGCTCCTAGAGGAATCCCTTTTGGTAAATTCAATTCAACATAATATCTTGCCTTTCTCGCAAATCCTTCTGCTTCATTTACAAAGGCTTGGTATCTACCGATTGTAGTTTCTGGATTACTTCCTGCTTTTTGTTTTAATCTTGGATCGTTTTCTACGTTTTCCAATGTTCTATCTCTAGGTATCCCAACTCTTACGTCTATACCACCTATTCTCTTACCACCACGAATTATAGCCATTACTTAACCTTTTTTCCACATTGACATCTTTTTCCAAATAACTTGTCAATGATTTTATTGAACCATTTTTTCATTAGATAAAACTCCTTGCTTGTCTATAAACATAAGAATCTGATTTCTTTTTAAATTGTTGTACAGGTAGATACATTGCTATTGCCGCCTCTGTTGCATCTATTCTTAAAAATCTACTTCTTACGTGTGTTGTTAGATATTTTTTTATTGTAGGTTTAACCATACTAATATTTTTAACACTATCGTAGGTAACATCAAATCTCATATTCTGATCTATCTTCTTTCCTGTGGCAAATGCAGATATTTTTTCTAATAATCTAAATCTAGCTAAAGGAGGAAGATAGTGAAAATTAATACCACTAAATCCACCTTTAATTCTTTCCAAAGGTAATACTAAAGGAAAGGTATCATAATAAGGTAAAGTCTTTTTATATTTTGGGTCATAAAAAAACAAATTCAATAATCCTTGAGATGGTGTTGCTGTTAGTTTACCAGAGGACATCAGTTTATTTGCTGTTGTTCTAGTCCCTATATCTCTAACTGCGTTTTGATACCATCTAGCCGATTTTACTTGGCCATCTTGTCTATCTACTAAAGGATCTAATATGCTTGCCATTTCTTATATTTATGTTAAAAAACAACACCTAATTCTTTTTCAGTAAAGATTTTAAACTCTATATCATTATCTTCACAGTAGTGCTCAGCTGCACCCCATTTCGCTTTATTTTTGATATACTCCATCTGTTCTCTTAAATATGATTTTGTTTTTCTTTTTGGCGTTTTAGGTGGTTTACATTGACGAGAAGGTTTTACTTCTATCATATATTTTTTACCAGATTTCATTTTAAATATAAAATCAGGAAAGTATCTGTGAACTCTTAAATCTATTGGTGAACGATACTTTATGGCTAATTCTTCAGAACTCCAGTGTTCTACACTATCATTTTTGTCCAAATATACCATCATACGCCTTTCAAGTAAAGAACGATATACTATTCTATTTGGGTCACCTACATATTTCTTTGGATATGTTGGTTTATATAAACCTTTATAACTCCGCTTCATACTGTATAAATATTATTAATCTAAAAGGTATTTATGGGTTTATTTAACAAGGTATCAAACATAGTCAAAAACAATTTAGGTAATCTAACAGGTGGTGGCGGCATTGTAAATAGTATCGCTGGTGCATATGTTGGGTTACATAATATTATGGACGCTGCCAAGAATAGTGCGCAAACTAATGCTGCTGCGGCCAAGATATTAAACAAATCACCACTTGAAATAGATGATACATCACCTACAAAACATTTAAAACAAAATCCATATGAGTATGGAACAGTGTATTATCCTAATGATGTATCTAATTTAGGTACAGGTCATTATATGATTTTTGATGTTATTATGAATAATGATACAACTTTTCAAAATACATCTTTCAATTCAAATAGAATAGTACCTAATAAACAAGCTGTAGTTGGTGAGAAAATATTTGACAAGGTTAAAAAAGTTTCAGGTTTAGGAGGACAGTTTCAGACTGCTAGTGAACAAGGTATAAAGAGTAGAGTTACAGAAATTAAAGATCAAGGTATTACATCAGATAGAATAAGACAAGTTGCTACAGGAGTTAATGCTGCTAGACCAACACACTCTTTCGTATCTGATTCTATTATACTTTACACTCCACCACAAGTAAAAACAACTTACAATACAAACTATGAACAAGCAGAAACAGGTATTGCTGGACAATTTGGTGGACTAAAATCTATACAAGACTTTTTAAATAAAGGTGTTGGTGCACTAGGTGTACTAGGACAACAAGCTGTAGGTGCAGTCGCTAGTTTAATTCCAGGTTTTGGTGATTTAAATGCTTTCATATCTAAAACAACTGGTACAGCTATTAACCCTAATTTAGAAATGGTATTTAAATCTGTACCATTTAGAGATTTTAGTTATACATTTGATTTTGCGCCTAGAAATAGAAAAGAAACTGACGCAGTAAATAAAATAATAAATTTATTCAAGTTTCATATGCAACCAGAATTAGGTGTAACAAACTATTTTGTAACGCCATCAGAGTTTCAAATAACTTATATGTATTTGGACGGTAGAAACGCATATATACCAAGAGTATCCAGATGCGTACTAAAAACAATGGAATTAGATCAATCTCCAGAAGGTGTGTTTACAACATTTGCTGGTGATGAAAAAGGTGCAATGCCAGTTTATTCAAAAATCAATCTAACGTTTACAGAAACTGAGATTATGACTAAACAAACAATCGCTGAAGGATTTTAATTATGTATTTCTCATATTTTCCACAAGGGTATTATGATTTAACAGGAAATGGTAATCCTAAAATTGTAACTGATCTTATGCGTAGAGTGAAGATCAGATCAAAGATTGTCAATGAGGCTTCACTATATGATTTATATGATGTACAAGAAGGCGACACACCAGAGAGTATTGCATTTAAACATTTTGGTGACTCACAATTACATTGGGTCATTTTACTTGTAAATAATATTACAGATAGATATTATGGTTGGCCATTGACACAAAATCAGTTTGACACTTATGTGGCTGACAAGTATTCAAATCCAGATGCTGTTCATCATTATGAAATTACACAAAATAGTGGACGACAAGAAGCATTAGGACCATCAGATTATTCTCATAAAATAGAAGTCAATAGTACAGAACCAGGTGCGCAAGCAGTTTCAAATAGAGAATATGAAAGAAGAATACAAGATGAAATTAGACAGATTAAATTATTAAGTCCAGCATACTTGTCATTGTTCATAGAGGAATTTCAGGATTTAATAAGTGATTAAAAATGTACAGCAATATAGATACTAGTAAACTCAAAAGACCAGGCGACTATGTATTATCAGATGTCGTATTAACTTCATATAGAAGTGAAACTGGAGGCAACGCCACATATAAAATATCAGTAAGAACGTTAATATCAGAAATAAATCTTTACGAATCAATACACAACAAAACACTTTCAGGTAACATAGTCTTAATAGATGCGCAGAACGTCATAGCGTCACTGCCATTAACAGGATTTGAACGATTAGAGTTTAGACTATTCACACCATCTATCTCACGTGGTTTTGATTTCAACGAAAAATCTGGCCATCCTATGTACATTTACAGAATAGGAAATAGACAAGGAGTAAATCCACGTACACAAATCTATACACTGTTTTTCGCAAGTAAAGAGATGATACAAAATGAAAAGGTCAAAGTAAAGAAACCGTACACAGGACAAATATCTAAAGCAGTAGTGGATATAATGCGTGATCCTGATTTAATCAATACAGAGAAAGATGTCTATGTAGAAGAAACGCTAGGACTACACAAATATATTGGTACGCAAGAGAAACCGTTTGAATTTATCACTACACTGTCCAAAGAGGCAAGAAGTCGTAAATATCATAATCCAGGAATGTTCTTATACGAAACCTCTTTTGGATTTTACTTCCGTTCAATGGAAAGTATGTTGGCGATTACAGATAACAGCGCAAGACCTGTGGTGGCACGTTTTGAGCCTAAACCTGCTAACATTAGAACAAATGGAAATAGAGATACTTTACGTGAAATGAAGATTGCGCAACACTTTGAAATCAAAGATCAATTCAATACCCTAAAGAACTTGCGTAATGGAATCTATGCGTCCACGACAACATCATATGACAGTTTCTATAAAAAATACACAGAATTAAAGTTTGATTATCATAGAGAATATGAACTTGCTAATCACACAGAACACGACAGAGATGGTGGAAAAGTAGATGATAAGAGTATTGCACCCATATTAAATGAAAATGGTAAAATGATCAGTGATTGGAAAGATGGAACACAATATCTTGTGCCAGAAACGTCTTTTATTCACGGTGTGATACCACACGCACCCATTGCGAACATACTTCCACGTAGATTATCTTCACGTCTAGCGTTTGAAAGTTTTAAATTAGAACTTACAGTACCAGGATTTACAGGATTATCGGCAGGAGAATTGATTGCGTTTGATATGCCATCTTTTCAACCTGTCAATCAATCAAATCCACTTGACCACGACCCGTATATGTCAGGTCGATACCTTGTTTCTACAATACGACATAACGTTTCAACCATTAACAATAGACACACAATGGTATTAGAATGTATTAAAGACAGTGTACGATACGGCTATCCAGAAGAAAGTATAGACACATTTACAGGTAAAGAAAAATCAGAACGAGGCGTAGTAGATCAATATACTTTAGATGATGCCATCATCTCTGGCTCGGGAAATAGTATATACAAGAAATGATAAGTTTTTACAAAACCTCAGAGAATCGCTTCGCTACGGCTTTGTCGGCAGAAAATATGTCGAATATTACGGCGGTGGCAGGCAACATCAACAATTCAAAGAACAATTGAGTAAAGGATAGAAATATGACAAGAATAGAGAATGTGATAAAGAACTGTTTAAGTAAAATCTCAGAAACCGTCATTTATTATCGGTATGTGTCTTTCTATAAGGGAAGATCAGCGGTATTCAGTTATATGATAGAGAATATAGGTGATAAAGGCCGTCTAGCGTATGGAATAATGAAGAAAAGACTAGGGTTAATCAATATCGGGAGCCGTTTAAAGGCTTTGCGTAAGGGGTTAATAAATAGATAAAAAAAGGGCAAGGTGACCGAATCTAAACAAGAGCGGTATCGGCAGCAAAAATATGGACAACGAAAACTTTTTAGGATATAATGGGTTTATATGGTTTGTGGGTGTAGTCGAAGATAGACTGGATCCATTGGAAACTGGCCGTGTTAAAGTACGAATACTTGGCCACCACGATAAATCAAAGACTATTCTTCCTACAGATGATTTACCTTGGGCGCAGTGTCTATTGCCAACAACATCAGCAGGGATTTCTGGTATTGGAACTTCACCGTCTAAATGTGTAGAAGGCTCTTGGGTGTTGGGATATTTCAAAGATGGTAGCCGTAAGCAAGATCCTTTGATATTAGGAACGTTGCCAGGTTATTCTAGCGAATTGTCAACAGGACAAGGATTTCAGGATCCAAATCAACTCTATCCAACCGCGGCTAATGAATCAGATGTTTCACGTTTAGCCAGAGCTGGGACAGAGCACACCAGCCTCACCAGCCGTAAAGCAGCTCGAAAAACAAGTATTACCACAGCCGATTTTGATCCAATAGAAAGTGCGACAGGAGATGCAGGCGATATGTGGAGCCAGCCGGCTATCTCGGCAGCACCACAATATCCATTTAATACTGTAACTGAAACAGAGTCTGGCCATATCATAGAATTAGACGATACACCAGCTAAAGAACGAATACACGTAAGACACAGAATTGGAACAGCCATAGAAATGCTCGAAGACGGCAGCCGTGTGGACATTATAGAAAAAGACCATTATACTTTAACAGCAAATGATAACAAAGTCTATATTCAAGGTGATTCAGATGTTACCATAGACGGCAGACACAAAATATACGTGAATAAGAACGGTGGATCAAATGATTACACAATCCAAGTCGGAGCCGGCGCTAATGTCAATATACAGGTGGATTCTGGCGACTGTAACATACATACAAGAACAGGCAAAATGAATTTAATAGCCGGCGATGACTTTAATCTAAAGGTTGGCGGTAATATGAAAGTAGAAGTAGATGGATACAAGACAGAGACCGTCAATGGCTTCTCTACATTTACAACAATTGGACCAGTGATAATGACTGGATTTACAATAGACTTCAACCCGTTCTGATAAATGCCGGCCCGCCTTATGTTTGGAAGCTGCACCGTAAACTATAATGACTCAATAACGGTATCCCTTTTATCCTAGCGGCAAGTTTGCATTAGTATCTTTATATGAAAATTTTTTTCGAGTATTTTTTTTCTTTAAAAGGATGGCATTCTTAAAATCTCTGGTATTATATATAGCCGTGTAGAGCGATCACAGGGAACCATAGAGTCTACTATAAGACATATAAATAATTCAACCAATAAGCGACATTTCATTACACAAGCGATTAAAGTATACCTAACAAAGGATACTAATTGTTTAAAAGAAATAACAAGTCTAATACAAAGACTGATAAAAAGAAACATCTACAAAGACTTAAGCGTTTAGCGCCTAAAGTGCCAGACTATACTTGTCCTGACATTGACTTTGTTATAGAACGAATTGAAAAATCGTATAAGGATAAGAAGTATATTACAAAGGCGTCTTTGAAAGTTCTAATTCGTAAACTTGAACGATTACGTGTTCAAAATGAAAGTATAAGATATTTGGGAAGATACTGGTACGGTAAGTTTAAAGATTACTTTTTATATTAAATTAAACGACAAAGCAATTCGTTGTTTATATAAAGGATTTGGTTCAACACTGTGTAATAACCACGATGGAAAGATATACAGCCGGCCTGTCACACTTTCTATTTTAAAAGAGTGTGCGGTGTATTTGTTAGTATTCTTTACAAAGTTTTTATTCCAATTTTCGTGTTTCAATTCATATCCTGGTGGATAAAATTCTATGTTTCCTGTTTCGTGTGTGGCCTCTATATAATACACTCCTGACAGTACTGATTGTGGGTGAGTGTGTGGCCGATGAAAGTCTTTGTACGAATTGATGTTAAACCATATGTTAGTAAAATCTAGCGACTCTGAGCATTCTAGCGAGCGAGCAAATTCTGTGGCGTTTGTAAGTATATCGTTAAATAATGGATTAAGTTTTTCGTGCTCGTCTTTTAAATCAGGACTTTGATACCCATTAATGTTTGAACGATTTGCGCTCGGATGGTTTTTGGAATACTCCAAACAATAACTTGCGATTTCGTAATTATCGTGCTTTAAGTCTTTAACCCAAATGGGTATTTTAAATAAATCGTGTATCATTTTAAATTCGCAGCAATGGTTATTCTTGGTGTGGTGTTTTTACAACGAGTCACCATATGACGTATATTTGAACGGAAGATTATAAGTGTGTTTGGTGGAAGATTGTACTTAATGGTTCCATATGATAATTCGTTTGGTGTGTGATTTTTAAGTGTTATCATTTCTTCAACAGGATTTTCAAATACCAATAATCCACTGTCTTTTGGACTAGTGACATTATACACAGCACTAAAGATACTGTTTGGGTGATTATGATATTCCTGAAAATCATCTTTGTAGTATATGTTATACCAACTTGAATGTATGGTGTGTGAAGCGTTTGAACCTAACTCTTTGGCAAAATTTGTTGTGGATTGAATAATCTTTGTTTTAAGTCTTTCAAAACGATTATCTGCTAATACATCAAAACTTCTTTCTGAATTTTTAACATCAGATTGCCAGTCATTTTCAATAGTTGGTAAAGTCTTATCTATTGTTAATATCTCGTTCTCAATATAACTTCTTTCTTCTTCCATTAAAAAGTCTTTTTGAGTATAGATTGAAGTAGGGAACCACGTTTTTATTTCAGCGTTCATATATTCATTATATCATATTTTGTTAACTTTGTACAGTTATTTATATTGACATTTCAATAAATATAATGTAAGAGAGAGATACAATGAAAGTTTACCATCAAGGACAATACGGTTTTAAAACCCTTAATAAAAAATATAACAAATTTATTCCATCTTTTGGGAAAGCGTTAAAATCGTTTTCATCTGTTTTATATTTGGAAACAGAAGATAATGCTTTAAATTTAACTACACCAACTATTAAAGTAGTATCATCTCAACCAAATAGTTTTAGTGCTATTGAAAAAGAGATGAGAAAAGTAAAAGGTTTTAAAATCTCTGTTAAAGAACCAAACAATAAAATATTATTTGAACAAACTGGACAACCAATGAGATTTATGCTCTATAAATCAGGTGGTCGTTTACAAAATGTATTTGATGAAGATGGTAACGCTTTAACTTCAAAGAAACCTACTACAGATCAACAGGAAGATGCTGTTCGTTATATATTAGAAAGTGCCAAACTTCCAACTAAAGCAGAAATCAATAAAGCAATACGTTTTGATTTTGATAAAACTTGGCATAGTAGTTTTGAAAAAACATTTGAAGGTATTAAGAATAATATAATGACTGTTAGTGATATGAAGAAATATGAATTTTATAGAGATAGTAATAGAAACAAATTAGATTTCTTAAATAAGATTACCGATTCAAAAATATTACCAGATAGTAAAGATAACTGGAACCCATCAGATTTATGGGCTGTAAAAAGAACAGAAAAACCAAGATTACAAGTTACAGTAAATAAACTTTATACTGAATTACAAGCTCAAAAGAAAACAATAGAAGACTTAAATAAGTTTATTGAAAACGAATTAAAAAAGAAAAATTTAATTGGTATATCTTTAAAACAAGTTACAGCACCAAGAGCAACTGTTAAAAAGATTTCTGTAGATAAGAAGTTAATTGGTTCAATAAACTTTAATGGTGTATTAGAAAAATATAAATTTTTTTGTTCTAATTCTTATTTTGATATTTTATTTAAAATGAAAGTTATAAAAGACACTGTTGATTATAGATTTAGATTTAGACCTAGAGCAGCATCAGGACAAGTTAAAACATATGGTGAAGGACAACCCGTAACACAAAAAACATTTGATGGTGCTATTTCATCTGATATTATAAATCTTAAATTCCCTAAAGTAAGAAACTTTACCTCTTATGTAAATGATAATTTAAAAACGCAAGGAACTGTATACAAAACAATTATGTATCAAAACTTTGATGATAAGTTTAAAAAATTTGTTGAGAAAGGTAAATATGATTTTGTTGTAGTAGATGAATTAACAAAGAAGCTTGGTGCATATGAAATTAAAAGAGCTGTTGTTTTATTATATTACATTTATAACTTTGAAACTTATAATAATAGAAAAGAATTATTTAATTCATTTTATCTTGCTGCTAAAAAGATGAACCAATTTTCATCACAACATTGGAAAGTTTTTTAATAATATTTGGTACAGGCGGATGGAGTTGAACCACCGACTTCTGTTCCACAAACAGACGTTTTACCGTTAAACTACACCTGCCTGTTTAATGTGTGTAAGTATAAATCAATCCAATAAATGTAATTGTCGCTAATACAATATTAGTT
>Ga0208644_1002321_pt1 | contig 15254 bp, 7 predicted proteins | sample VirMetDEL_Nov_18_FD_184517 | JGI IMG/M metagenome (GOLD analysis project Ga0208644, IMG submission 184517) | Aqueous microbial communities from the Delaware River and Bay under freshwater to marine salinity gradient to study organic matter... | ecosystem: Environmental > Aquatic > Marine >... | reverse complement strand
TGATTTATCTAACTTTAAAGTTACAATGCCTTTTTACGAAAATCCCACAATCAACGAAGGCAAACAGGCGAGACTAGGAAAGTATAAACCTATTGGAAGAAATAGTAATCTATATTCATTTCTTGGAGCAGACTCTAGAACCTTAACTTTAACTTTTAATTTAACTTTGCCACACCTATCTTTCTATCTAGAGAGTCATGCAGTGGAGAGCTATACCAAAATCTTTATAAGTTTTGGTCAAAGATCAAATGAGATAGAGAAAAGTAGATTTTTCTCTAAAGCGGTTACGGTGCCTCAACTTAGTGAGATTCTAACTACAATTCAAAGATTTGAAGATCAGTATAACACTGATTTCGAAACTTTCACAGAACCTAATACAGGCGTCGTTCCTGGGCCAATAACACAAAATCCTGGTCAATCTGTAAGAAATATTGCATTAGAAAATCAAGTAAGAGAAAGCAAAGTAAAAGCTTTATACTATTTTTGGACTAATATTATCAGATGTTCAGTTATCGGAACCTCGGACCACAGAAGTCCACCACCTGTGGTTAGACTATCTTTTGGGCCTCTGTATAAGAGAGTTCCGTTTATTGTGGAAAAATACCAAATCCAGGTAGAGAATACTGCTGGGTTTGACGTAGCAACTTTACTTCCTAATAGGATAAAAGTAACATTAAATATGGAAGAACTAAGAGTTGGTAACTTCGGAGATTATGAGCCTTACAGCTTTAGTAATGGACAATCGTTACAGTCAGGCGAGAATGTAGCGGGCTGGGAATACATTATGGAAAACGGGAGCTTAGATCCCTTATATCACCCACCAGGGGTAGGAGACGGAATATGAGTCATTACTCCATAGGTTCATCAGTTTATACACACAAAGGAAAGCCGATAAGAAGTATCGTAGGCGACCCCTCAGCAGATAAGTTCATCTCTAGAACAAACTTTGATGAGCAATCTAAACCAGGAACAGTCCCCGCAGGATACGCTTTCCGCCCAGACATGATCTCTAGTGTGTTTTTAGATAACCCCAAAGATCTTTGGTTTATTTGTTTGATTTCAAACAAATTTGATCCATTTGAAGACTTTAATATAGGAGAGAGAATAAGGCTTCCGAAATGAACTCTGTCCTAGTTCCTAATATCGTTATCACAGATAACCCAGAGCTATCTAAAGTTTTTAATGCTTTAGATAGTCAGTATACGTCATTTTCTAAGTATATTGAAGATGTAGAGAAGAACTACGACGAAGAAACTTTTATTTACTTCACTAGTGAAAACACAGAGTTCTTAAACTTTGAATTTGAAGTCGGCGCATCAAAACCCGGAGGAACAGGCTATACTTGTTCAGTAGAGTTTTTAGAGACTGGCGCACCTTTCGAAAGAAAGTTACTAAAGAGTAATATTCAAAAAGTTATTAGTTCGAATGGGCAAGAGAGTTATGCAAACCGAAACTTTTACATAGCTTTCGGTGTTGGAGATAACTTATCCTATTGGTCTAGGTTTAATACTTGCCCCATGATTTCAGGAGAGATCTTTCAGGCATTTAATCAACCAAAAACTATTAAGCTGAAGTTCTCTGTCGCGTCACTCGATAATGACTTAGATTCTATGTTGTTTAGTTCAGACATGGATACAGACTCAATAGAGAAGATAGAATTTAACAATACACAAGAAGAAGGCTTTGTAACAAATCTAGATTTTATAGCACCTAGCGAAGAAACTAACGCTCAAACTCCCGAAAAAGTAATTGGAAATTATCTCTACGGATTTAACTGCTTCGATTTTCTAATCAAAAAAACTATAACTCAATTTTTACAAGCGATCTACTGTCAGATACCAAATGTATTTTTCGTTACAAAAGATCTTAAGCAATTACTTTTTAATAAAATTAAGTTACCTAAAGCATTTGGCGTTGACACTATAAGTCCGATAGTTTTTGATTTAGCAATACAAAACTACATTCTAAAAGACTCCACAACCCGAGAAGTCGCAGAGAACTTAACCCTAACAAGAGCAAATGGTATAAACTTTATTTTAGATAACTTACCAGGAGTAGCTCAAGATTATTTGACCTTAGCATTAACAATTCCCAGAGATGAGCTAGAATCTAAGATTCAATGTTTTGCTAAGTTTGCTTCTGAGCAGGCTGACTCAGATGAACTAACCTTAGAAGCGAAAAAAGAAAAACTACGAAGGAAAGTAGAAGATCTTAGAGAAGGTCTGACAAGGTTAACAGGAGTCGAGACTATCTTAATTAGAGAGTCAGACACTGAGATTATTAGAAATTTTATTGATGGAATTCCTGAAGATACTAAGAAATTAATACCACTAAATCCAAACATGCCCATCATTATGTTTGGTCAGAAAGACGTGATTAGAAGTTTACTATATGGAGAATCTTATGATGGTATAGAGTATTCAAACAAAGAAATTCAAAAGTATCTCAAAAAGAGGATGACAACCTACAACTTATATGGATCTCATCACTCCTCTAAAAATGATGAGGAAGAAGATTTAGAAGCCCGATTAGAGATCGACGATATATCAGAATCTTACCCAGACTTCCCCCTTTTCAGGTACAACGTTAGAAATCCAAATGTCTTGAGCTTAAATGTCGAGAAAAACAACGTATATGCAGCAATGCTTCAAGCTAGTTTCTCTAAGCCTGTAGAATACTATCAAACTTATTCATTAAATCAGGAAAATGATTTAATTAGAATTTTACTTGGAGTTAAGAAAGATCTTAAAACTGAAACATATAAAGATACAGCCCCGGCAAGAGCAACTCTATTTGATAAACTTGAAATTAAAACTAGAGATTTGGTGGGGGGTAAAATGCATTGGGGAAAGACAAGAACTTTAACCTTATTAGAAAGTAAACTAAACAAACTAAAAAAAGATAAAAACAAAATATTTGCTAAACTATTTGATGATAAAAAGTTTTTAAAGTTTTTTGATTTTATTTTAAATCTTTATTCAAATGACGGTGGCACTGTAGACTTATCTAATCTAAGAACAATTGTAGAAAATAAATTTACTAAAGATATAGATGAGAGGGACGGCACATATACTAAAACAAAAAAAGAACAGGATCTGAATGTAAAGATTACTTCTTTCCTTGAGACAGAATATTCAATATCAGAAGAAGACTTAGATTCTTATATTTTTATAGTATACTCTATCCTAGCTTTATTCTTAGAAGAATCACAAGAAAAATCAAACTTATCAACAGATAAAAAAGTAGTCTTTTTAAGATATACTCTCAAAAACTATGATGAATCTACTATAACAGATGGCCTAATATACTCAGACTTGTATAAGACAGTAAAAGGTTATTCTTTTACAGTAGAGATTAAGACTCTGCCTTTCTTTGGTTTATCAAATCAATACTGGGTTGGGCATCCTTGTATTCTCTATGCTAAACGGCCTAGATTGATAGGAGTTAGTTTTGAGGACGTATCGGACGACTTCTTAACGGGGAGTTATAGGATCTTGAAGATGAAACATGAAATCTCGTCTTCTACATGTGAAAGCACTTTTGTCTTACAAAAGATAGGCTCTACTATAGGTAATCCTAATAAGCATGATAATACATAAGGATTTATGAGATGAAGATTTTAGTTGGACAAGTTAGATCAAACGTAGATCAGTTAAGTAGAGGAGTCCTATCCGTAAACTCAAAAGACGAAGGTCTAATAAACGTCTACTACACATCACCCTTTGGCGCAGGCTTTTCCCCAGAAGGAAAGGCTGGGTTCTTTGCATTACCTGCTACCCACTCATGGATTCTCTTCGTCAAAACTGATACCGCTCCTTATGATTATTATTACATTTCAACTATTCATAGAGACCTAAATGAGAATACCGCAGATAGCCCACAAGTAACTGAATGGGCTGAGAAGGGCCAATTCCCTCCCGGCCTATACAATTCTAAACCAGGACATCCATCAAGAGTTATTATATCAGATGGAGATGGCAATAAAGTAAGTCTAAATCATGTTGCCGATAAATTCAATGGCTTGGTTAAGGGTGTTGAGCTTAAGTCCTCAGACAAGAAACGCTTAGTGCTAAGTGACAGCCCGCAAGCTTACGGTATCTTCTTAGTGAATGAGGATAATGAAGGTTTAGTTATCGGATCTGCCTATAAGTCTGGTTTTAGTGCAGGCCCCCTTCTCGCACCTAGACAAATAGACTTAAGCACTAGAGGAAAGATTAATGTCTTTTCTAGAGAGTCTGCTATAAATCTAGAAGTAAATAATGGATTCGATATTACCATAAAGAATACCTCAACAGGTGTGATGAATCCGTTAGCAACTCTATTGCCCATGAGTCCTCTCGGAGTCTTCAAGCCTTACGGTAATGTTAAGATTTCTAGTGACGCACGAGACATCTACATAGGCGCAGGCGAGGGCCATAAGTTTAATCAGACTCTCGCAGGCGCAGCTTGGTCGCCCTTCCTCTACAAAAGTAGAGTTATGATGAGAGCTTACGGACATAACGGAACCATCCAAATCAATTCTGACGGTAAGATAATTATCAGATGTCCTTATAACGACCTATATATACACGGTAAAACTGTAAATATTATTGGGGAGGATGAGGTGAATATTCACTCAAGATTTGGAGATGTCAATACCTGTGCTGGACTTAACATAAAGATGAGTGCAATGATCGTAGGAGAGACTCCAAGACCTGGGGCCGCTCCTTTCGAACCTGCTGCTACAATTATGCAGAGACCTCCAAATCCTGATCTTGTCGAGCAAAACTATGACGCAAATCTCAGCATAGCTAGAACGACTAGTGAGGTAGTTCCTCAACCCACCGTCCTTAGTCACATTGAGTTAACAGCCCAAGGTGTTGCTATAAACGGACCTAAGATTGATTTAGCACCTTTAATTCCTACGTTTAGAGCTAAGAAAGCTAATCATCCACTATGGGAGTTGGGTGATTATGAAGCTAATCCCGCATCACAATCGTAATCATGGCCTTTGATATTAAAACTTTTGGTGGAGCTTTATCAGACGGCACTGGTGTTCTTGGTGCTGGCGCAGCGGGTTTTGGATTACCTGCGTGCGCCTTACAACTTGGCGAACTAGCTTTAGCACTAATTCCAGCGCCTATTTTATTAGCAATAGATAAGGCGATGCGTGAGTGGGAAGAGAAGATAGATCAGGTAATTAAAGACGCATTCAACTGGCTAGCAACTAAATTTGGCATTAAACAATACCTGACAGATGATGGTCTAATATCACTAAAGCTGGACGGTATTGATGATATCGACTTCTGGATTCCAGCAGCGATCACTAAGATGCTTGAAGCAGGGGCTCAAATTTGGCAACAAATTGAGAGATATATCGACCTTTACGAGGGTATTGTAGAATGTCTAGCCGCTATTAGAGACGCACTAGAAGGACCAGAAAATGGGTCCTTAGCTGACGCAGCAAAAAACAGTTTTGAAAACGATCCTGAAGTAAACAGATACTTAGCTTATGCAGAAAATGCAAATAATCTGAAGAAAGAAATTGGTGATAAGAGAGCCCAAATTGGAAATGAGTTAAGACTGAGAAGGCTAGATCCTAATCGAGAACCGACCCTGAAACCTGAATTCGCAGATCTATTTGCCGGAACTACTTTTAGGGTTGGATCTCAAACGGAAGAGGATGAGATCATTAGGCTAGTTTTCGGACCTCCAATGACAACCGAAGGCCAGCTAGTCTTATCTATTGATGGTCTTTACTATGATTCCCAAGGAGAAGAGGGTCTCGTCCCTGTTCTAAATGCTCTAGCAAACAGGGCAGAAAAGATTGATCCGGCAGATAAGTGGAAATTTAATTATGATCCAAACTTAGGCGGAAAGGGAGATCAGTTAAGTGGAAGAAACTTCAACAAGTGGATAGACAGCATTTTTGATTTAGATCTTGTTGATAATGGCGAGATGATGCAAGAACATTATAACCGAGATGGTTTCTTGCAAACTCTTATAGGACAGAGAGATAAGAGAGTATCAGATATTGATATACAGATTAGCTCATTGGTTTTCCCAAATAAAACGGAAGCCATTATCAACAACTTCAAGCAGACAATCATTAGCGAGTCTAGACGATACGAAGACAAAATTAACAGAAGAAAGAAGCAGATAGAGGTCGCAGTAAAGGCCCCATCCATCTTTACAGGAGCAGAAGTTTTTGCTCCCGGAAAAGTTCCAATTAATGATTTCTCCTATCTACAAAAATTTAATCTGTCTGTTGCACTCACTAGCCAAGAGAATCTCGTCATTAATACGGAAGACGTGTCGGGCATTGTTTTACCGATACAGCCAAAGTTCGTCAAAGCAACAAGTAAGGCTGACCCACAAATCATTGATCACCTCTATGTCCCAGATGAAGGCTTCGATGCCATTGTGACCGATGAGCTTGATCCTCAGGATCAATCTAATGCAGCTACAATTAACCTAGATGAAATAGTTACTACTGATGGGTTAGTGGCTATTTATAACTTCTTGAATTCAGATGTAGTTTTACCATCCTCGATTGAGTATAACCTAAACAACTGTGCAAGCAACGATGATATGAATGACGCACAGTTGGTAGCGAAATATTCCAAGGATTTCTTTTCTAGTCTAGGTCTAGCTGCTCCTTATTTTGAAGGAATTACTGTTAATTCAGGAAACAACCCATCAGCCTTAGGCTCCTTCGCTAAACTACCAGATTCACCAGACTTCCAAGACTGGACTTACAACAAAGAAGGCTTCAGCTTTGATGCGTGGGTGAATGCTCCGGGACTTAATTTCGGACACAGAGGTTGGAAAGATAATGATTCTTCGGGTCTGTATAGATTAATTCTAGCAAATGAGAATACAGGTATAGGCGCGAATACTGTAAGACAAGAAAACTACAATGAGGTGCCTTTCTCGGATGGATCAGATTACGTTCGGGGAATGATTGTCGGGTTTACGATTGATCAGAGATGGACTAAAACTTCTCTACCAACTAATGATTATCTTACTCAAGATCCTTCCGTTAGTGGTTATGGATTCTTGATTGCTCCAACTATCTCTTATGACTCTTCAAGTGTCGCGTTCATAGCTAAAGAACCTTGCAATCCTGAGCAAGGTTGGAGAGGGATGTTCATTCCTCATACAAAGACTACAGCAAACGGCACGCCCCTCTGGTGGTGCGAAAACCAGTTTTGTCAATTAGCTTTTACGGTTGATTACGCAAAAGACTTATTATCTGTTTACTTAGACGGAGAACTTTTAGAGACTTCAGCAGTTTCAGAGGTATTCGGAACAGAGCCCTATAAAACTGTAAAGATACCATCATTTAAAAAAGATAATAGCTTTGAGTATGGAGAAGCCACTGTAGGTTCCTTAGCTCCCAAATCACTCAAGAATGGACCAAAAACCTACCCATTCTTCACTCCCTGGATTCTTGGAGGGGGTTATACCGATGGTTATGCTATCGGCGGAAACTTCATGGGTGGAGAATACGGAGGTCAACGAAGTGGTCTGAAGGGTCATCTAGGCAGCGTTAAATTCTACAATAAGACAGTGGAACCGGCTGGCATTAAGAACAACTTCGATACGCAAAAGCGTTTATTTAAAGCTGTAGATGCAAGTCGTTCGAAGAGTGTCTTCATCTTCATCGGCCAAAGTAACATGGACGGTAGATATGCTCCTCTTGATGCGACAGTAGCTGAGTATCAAGGTCCTCTAGCATGGTCAAGAATTTGGACACCTAACTCCCTGGCTAGCACAGACGGCAGGTGGCTCACTAGCGACCTTGTGAACTACCCAGAGAGAATAACAGCCGGAGCACCAGGGTTTGGGTATGGTAACCTACATGCGTCAAGATACGATATAATTGAACCGATTGAGGCAACTAGATTTAGCTTGCTTAATCCATCTCACTTTGGTATGGAAGTTAGACTCACAGAGCTAATTAGCCAATATGAAGGTGGAAATGAAGTTTATGTGATAAAAAATGCTAGAGGCACGACCGCAATGGTTAGCGGCTTGAATGTAGAGCAGTCTGTTCTTTCTTGGACTGACAATCAAAGCCTTGTGTATGACTCTCAAGGATCTGGCTTATATACAACTCTAACAAAAGACGTATCCGCTGCTATGGAGAAGCTGCAAGAGGATAATCCTGATACTGAATATACAATCCGTGGTATATTCCTAATTCAAGGTGAGTTCGATGCTTATCCTCACGCAGAGCAGATAAATTATCCGGTTGATGAGAATGATAGCACTACTTGGAGTGGTATTGCTGGCGTCTGGGGTCATTACTTCTCTAGTGTTCTATATCAAGACTTGAATGAGGACCTAAGACCTTTTGTCGAGAAGCCCTATGCTCAGTATGCTGAAGTGCCGTGGTTTGTAGGACGAATTCAAACTGAGATGCAAAGAACCTGGGTCATCGGTGGACCCAATGCGAATGACTTGTCAGCAACACCTGTTGCGGTCAACGTGGTTAGAGCGCAGCAAGAGGCGGTCGCTAATGATCCAAACCTAAATGTTTACATCGTGGATCAAGATAATTTAACACATGTAGACAACTCACAAATTCACTTCACTTCACTAGGCTTAAAGACTATTGGCGAAAGGTTCTTTACTAAATATAAAGAAGTGCTAGAATCTTAAAATTAGTATATATTCATATGAACATTAGAACAACAACCACTGTTAGAGGCGTCGTTCCTTCAAAGAAAGTTTCTACAACTGTTAAGGAGTCAGCCTACAAGGCTAGAAAGGGACTTAACTTTCCTTTTCCGGTGAATGGCAGTGCGTATGTTAATAAGTCTGTAGAGGTTGAGTTAGCTAAAGCAAATTTAAAACAACTTCTAAACACAGCTCCCGGAGAAAGATTAATGCTTCCAAACTTCGGGTGTAATTTAGAACCTCTACTCTTTGAACCTTTTGACGAGAGATTAGTCTTAGAAGTAAAAGAGAGAGTTTCATTTTCAATCAGCAATTATATCCCTTACTTAACCCTAAATAGAGTTAGAGTCGAGAGAGTTGGAGACAGAGGTCGCTATGGATTGCCAACCTTAGTTATCAAAGTCTTCTGCCAGATTAGGGATGATGAAAACACAATTTTTGAAGTAGGCGTGAAATTATGACATTTAAGGGCACAGCAAGTTCAGACTTCATGAGAGTAGTTAAAGACGCTCAGATTAATAAGTCTACTTTAATTGATTATGCTGGATCTGATTTTGAAACCCTTAGAGCTAATTTAATCCGCTACATCAAAGCAGTTTATCCTCTAGATTATAACAACTTCGTAGAATCAGATCTAGGAATGATGCTGATAGAGCTAGTTTCCTATGTGGGTTCTGTAACCTCCATGAAGGCTGATTTTCTAGCAAATGAAAACTTCTTAAGAACCGCTAGACAAAGAAATAGCGTTAAGAAGTTACTTGAGTTAATAGGGGTTAGGCTAAAAGGTCCTATTGGAGCAATAGCGAATGCTACTCTTACGCTCGATACACCCTTATCCAACACGCCCGCTGGTCAATTTTTCACAATTGCACCAGAAGCTAGAACAGTGACTGTAGCATCCCCAGAAGACGGAGAACAAGTATCTTATACATTATATAAATATTACAATGGTCAAATTCAAGATACAAACCCCAATGGCAGCATAGCTCTAAGCTTTTTAGAACGAAAGGCTGGTAACTCAGGAGATGTCTACGATAGATTTATTTTACTAGAGGGATCTCTTGTTACTCAAGAAGGAACTTTCGGACCCGGAAACCCAGTAAGATTTATTAACCTAGACTTAGGACCAGTGATTGAAGGATCTGTCCAAGTTTTTGTTCAGGGTAACCCAGACACTCAGGGGGAATACCAACAGGTAGACAACTTGTTCTTCGTTAGTGGAGGCGATGAAAAAGTTTTCCAATTAGTGCCTGATGATGATTATAAAGCCACCGTAGTCTTTGGAGATAACATCTTAGCTAAAGCACCTAGCCCAGGAGACACTTTCGTAGTTCGTTATAGAGTGGGTGGAGGCACGAGAGGCAACATAGCAAAGAGCTATATTAATGCCCCCATAACTGTAACTAGATACGATGGAGCAACTATCAATGCGACTTTAGAAAATACAACTCAGGCAACTGGAGGTTCTGATGCCGAGACTGTTGAGCACGCTCGAAAATATGCACCTCTAGCATTTAGAAGACAAGACCGCCTAGTTACTCTCCAAGACTATCAAGGATTCTGCAACTCTTACATATCAAGTTACGGATCAGTCGGTAAGGCCACTGCTGCTGTTAGAAGAGCTTTCTCCTCAGCGAATATTATTGATATTTACCTTTTGGAGAGAGCAAATAATCTACAACTGAAAAAAGCTAGCCCTGCGTTCAAGAAGCAGCTAATTGATGCTATCGAACTAATGAAAATGCTTACAGATGATGTTGTTGTAGTGGATGGCTTAATTAGAACTCTGGATTTAGTAGTCACTGCTAGAGTCTCTAGAGAGTTACTGGAAGACGAAGAAGTAATAAAGCAAGATATCGCAACTATTATTACAGATTATTTTAATACAGAAAATAGAGAGTTTGGTCAGGAGTTTGTCCCTCAAGATTTATCTCGACACATCTTCGCATTAAACTCAGTGTTATTTGCTACAATAGATAACTATGATTCTGCGGTTAAAGTAGACTTCAACGAATTCATCCAGTTGAACAACTTCTCTATTAACATTGTGAGAGTATAATGGTTGATAGTCGATTTACGCAGAACCCCCAGAAGCACTTTAAGCGTAACTTCTCTGATGTTATGGAGTATCTCATTCCGAGATACTACATCTTAGAAGACCGGGAGCTTGCTGAGGATCAAATTGACGTATTTGACCAAGTAATTAACAGCCATATCGAACTAGCTCTTAATATTACTAGCGTTTTGGAAACTCCCACGGGCGAGTTTTTTGAGGACTTACAATCCATTTCAGGTATAGCACCGTTCTTCGATAAAAAAAATAACTTTACTGATTGTGATAAGTTAAACTTTGAGAAGACGATATTATATCCACTGAATAAATCTTTCCTAGATTTTCAAACATCGTCTTCCATAGTCACTTATTTAAAAGACGAGTTAATCCCATACTTTAGATCAACTTGGACTACAGCTAGTTCTGTAGATTACTACACCAATCATTTAGGGTGGTTTTATCTTCTTAGCACTAGCTCTACAGAAACTACCCAACCTTCATCTATTGCTCTAGATTATATGAGCAGACGCTTGATATCCAACCAAGCTCTAACACTAGCAGATGGGGTTAACGCTTTAACAGAATTCGTATGGAAGAATAATTTACCTTATATTCCTAGTGATTTCTTACAAGGCTCTGACGAATACACGAACCAAGAGCAGCAACTAGAAAAACTTAAAACGATAAACGAAGTTCTCTACTCTAGAGATTACATAGACCGTTTAGACAGTTATGTAGCTGATTCTTTCGACATCTATGATCAGACAAATACCTACAACGAGAACCTAGTAAATAACGGACCTTTCTGGAGACTGCTCAAAGCATTCTCGCTGTCTTTCGCAGATATGCAGAATGAGGCTAATCAACTAGAATCCCTATACGACCTTCAGGATTGCCCAGACGAATACCTACAGGAGCTTGCTTATCTGATTGGGTGGAAGCTCACTGGCTACGACAGAAACAAGTGGAGACTGCAACTAGCTAATGCTTTATCTGTTTACAAGAAGACCGGCACAAAGCAAAGTATACAAATAGCTTTAGATAACTTTTTTGGTAAAGATGCTTTTAACTTGGATTCCCACTTAACTGAACTTTGGGAATCTTATTTGCCATTCTTGATTATGTATGCTCTGGCTACTGAGTCACCTCACTTTAAGGATTTTTCCACTTACACGAGGGAAGTAGCAGATGGTTTGGGTATTAGAGTTTATGACTCCAAAGACTTTGAGAGTAATATTAGATCTGCTGTAGACCAAATATTATTCTTATTATTTCAAGAATTCCCCTCAAACTTTACATTAGCAGGACAACCTTTTCCCGTAAACTCAGAAGACTTTGTCTTTAGGTATCGAGGAGCTGTTCATCCAATCCCACCTTTCGAGGAGATTCCTTATTACATAACTTCAGACATCACAAAGCCATTTTTAAATTATCTAAAACGCTTGTTAGTATGCTTTGGAGTCAGTAATGAGTTTGCTACGAGTCTAATTGACTACGTTACTGCTAATACTTTAGAAAACAAAGATGACCTTTACTTGGGTTCTACTTGGCTAATTTTTACTGAATCACTTCAATACCCACCAAACTGGGACGAATTGATAGCTGTTCCTGATAAGAGAAAAATACAATATCTATCTCTGTGGAACGGGAAGTCTTCTCATTTTAGATTAGACTTCTCCGCTGACCAGTTCAATTTCTCACAAGTTAGATATACCCCAGACTCAAAGTATGCAATACTTCTAGCGTCAAGAACGGCTCAAGAGTTTGCCCCCGCGCACGCCGTCCCAGTCGTCCACGCACATCTTTCAGATAGTAGTGATTATTCAGGAATTGCAAGTGGATATCTATTTACGCAAATAGAAAGAGATCCTCAAGAATATCCAAACTTCTCCAATAACTACAGAGATAGAGGCGTCAATATTTTAGCGTCTCAAGCAGTGTCTTTTTTAGAGTTCAGTGGTTTAGGCAGACAAAGGCTTAGTTCTTTATTCGGCCCATCCGGCACGGTTGCGGTATCAAGTAATGGAACTGTATTTAGTGCAAAAGAATTTGGACCGACGTTTAATGTTAATGAGAGTAACAATAAAGAGATATTCAATATTCCTAGACGATCCACTAGAAGAAGAAACTTTAAGAATGCAATAAATCTAACAAACTTCTATGATCGAACTGGACTTAACCCGCCAATTTTCAGGGCCAGTAAGATTCCAGGCTTAACAGCAGAGGAAGATAATAAACTAATAACGAAAGGACTGATTCCATCATCCTTAGACTTCGTATCAGTTTCTGCGGATTGTTCTGGTTTAGTTTCTTCCATTCCTAACATTTACATGCCATGCCCACCCAATCGAGGTGGTCTTTTTTATGGCTATTACCTAAGCTCTGTATTACCTACAAGAGGAGCAAACGCATACGATACTGAACTTACTCCGCTGTCCATGCACGAGGACCGAGGTCAATTCGACCCCTTCATGTATGTTCTCTACAAGATAGAACAGCAGAAGATTGCAGCAGAAGCTTACGAGTATGTTTCAAGTGATCCTCAAACTTATGTCCAAACCTCTTACTGGATGAACGTTTCTGGGTCAGAGGCAAACAAGAGGCTATCTTGCCAAGAAACTGTTTTAAGTTCTATAGAAGGTTATTATGATTATTCCCTGGGCAGAAAAATCCATAAGCTATATAATGATTATGTTTCTGGATTTAACTACCATCCGCTAACACGAGTTTTATACGAAAACAACCCAAGAAATATTATCAATCACTGTTTTGGTAGTATTATTGCTAATAATAACTTCGAGACTAGAGGGACAAACGGTAATTTATATTACACCTCATCTGTAGATGACATAAAATTACTGAACCTAAGGTCTGATACTTTTGGACCAACCCTAGTTAATGGTAGTTTAGCTGTTACCGCAAGTGATTTTACAGTAGTTCCGGCAGGGAGCTTAGGAACTGAGATAGTTAACTCTACAATAATTAAAGATGTAGATATAATCCATACCTCAGGAACTTCAGTAAGCAACAACTTTACGATATACGATTTCAACGATTTCCAAGAAGATTCTTATTTTAAGAGTAATGCTGTTATTAAATTGAAAGCAGTTAATGGCTTGCCTCGCCTAAGATTCCATATTAGTGGAACAGATCTAAGCGAAGGCTATGGCAGCTTTAGAAATTCTAGTTTCTTGACGCCTAATCATGAATTCAAAGTTACTCTTAAAGGACTTGCAGCACTAGATGACGGGAGCCAGCTTCTAGACTCTGTAGAGCTAGGTGTTTGGATTCATACAAAAGCTGTAAATAATAGAAGCTATCATTATACTAAAGATGGTGAGTGGGTTTCTTTGAGTAAGAATCAAATTAACTTACAAACTGTAGTAAATGATCTTTGCCATAAAGTTTTTTTCGAGAAAAAAGCAATAACTGAATTTGATGAGGTAAGTGCGTTAGGTCGTTGTATAAGAGTTAATAACGATCCCGAAGCTGATAACACTCCCTCAGAGCCTATTTTAAGTTTTACTCAAGACATGTTCTCTGAGACTTCAGTTACCTTTAATACTTTTTTCGGATGTGGAACTAACGGAATAGCAGCAGCCCATGACTTCGATCAGCATTATATTGTTGAAGTTTTCATGATACCGAAGAGAGATAATCAAAACAAATTTGCTTTATTAGATCATATATCTTTACGGGACGAAACCTTGTGGGATTACACGAGACTTCAATTTGGCGGAGAACCAGTCGGAGCTTTGTCCAGAAGCTTCTGTAATTCAACTTACATGGATTTGAGTCAAGATGATGTAACTATAATATTACAAACTTTTGCACGTTTAGCAGGTAAGGGGGTCACTTACGGTAGAGGTGCTTTAGGTAGAAACAATAATAATTATATTCACCCAACTCACCTAAATAATGGAGGAAGTAGAGAAAGTTATAGATTATTAGTTCAACAAGTAGCAATAAACTCAGATCTTGGTAATGATGGAGAATGGAACTTTATTGATATTAATAACCCAGAGTCAAATGAATCTATTCTAGAATCATTTGCTTCACAGAGTCAGATAGTAGAAGCCATCGAAACTGTCCCGCCCGAGGGAGAAGCACCACTTATAGAAGGATTACCATTCGGTTTATGGATAGGATAAGGAAATGAGATTAACCAACTTAGATCACTTATTTCAAGACTTTTCGGGAACTCCAGTAACAGGAGTTGGGCAACCTGTAGCTTTAGCTTTAGATAAGTCTCAAAATTTGCAGTTAGGGTCTGAGTTAGTAAATAATGGACGGTTTGATGTAAGCTCTCATAATTGGATTGATGTAGTCGGTGATTCTGTTTATGAGGTAAGTGGCGGAGATTTGATCTTATCTTCTGGAGAGCTGTCTCAAACCTTTTCTGTTGATCCTGAAAAGGTCTATAGGCTCGCAGCAAGTATATTCGCTCCTCTCGGGGGTAAAACTCTCACCTATGGTAGCGCCTCATCCTCAGAAGAAAGAGCAACTATCAACATTCCTAGAGAGACAAAAAAAGTTT
>Ga0208644_1002318_pt1 | contig 15273 bp, 28 predicted proteins | sample VirMetDEL_Nov_18_FD_184517 | JGI IMG/M metagenome (GOLD analysis project Ga0208644, IMG submission 184517) | Aqueous microbial communities from the Delaware River and Bay under freshwater to marine salinity gradient to study organic matter... | ecosystem: Environmental > Aquatic > Marine >... | reverse complement strand
GCGTTCCTGGATTTCGCCCAATTTCAAATACATGGTTTGAACGCAATCGTCGATATCTTCCCCCCTTGCGCCTAAATAGTTCGCCATTTTTCTCCATCGCATTTCTTCTATAGCTATGTCGGCAAGGGTCAACATTTCCGTGTTGCAAATTAGTCATTTTTTAGATAAAAGGTGATGGTGTCAACAAATTCATCCACCGACCGACAAATCACATATTTGTACCCCATATCGGTGATGGCCTTTTGCCAAAGCTTTTGCGATTCGGTTTGCCGCCCCGTTGGTGTTTTCATCTCGATGAACAATGCGGGATGTGACTTTGGAACGAACAATGCCAAATCGGCCACGCCCGCCATCACACCCTCTTGTTTCAAAAGAAACGCCTCCCGTTTGGATCGCATCCGCCCATTTGGAATATGGATCAACAACGATGCCAATTGCGGGTATTGGTATTTGAACCATCTCACGCATTGGATTTGTATGTGCGATTCATCAATCATTTTTTGAATATCAAAACATTTTGGTGAACCTTTACCAATTTTTGTGTTTTCATGTTGCCATTTGCCCGCATCGATGCCGATGCAATGGCATTTAATAGAATGGCCTCATTGTAAAAATTCATGCCGCATTTCTTGAATGCGTTGATTGTGTCGGGTACAAATCCAATGTAATTGCCATGTTTATCACGCACCTCACCAACCACAAAACACGCATATCCGTTTGGCTTTAACAACGCACACGATTTCGATATGATTGATTCGTATGCCACCATGAAATCATCGTATGCCATATTGGAAATATCGCCATCCATATCGCTATACACCTCCAAATCGGCGTAAGGTGGACAAGAAAAAACAAAATCATATTGGCCGTTCAAGCCATGCAATGCAATGTTGGAATCGCCGACATACCAATTGGGTTGATTATTGACATCCAAAATTTGCAAAGCTTGTTCACGATTGCTTTCGATTTGTTCTTGGCGAATATCGATACCCGTGTATTTGTAACCCAAATAATTGGCTACAATTCCACGAACCGAACCACCCGCAAATGGATCAAGTATTGTTCCTCCATCGGGACAAAACCAATGATACAAAACCTCACACAATGCGGGATCAAAAATGGACACATATTCGGCTTGGTTTTTTTCCTTTGCCATCGTATCCATGTTGATGACTTTGGCATCACGACCAATCTCGCTTTTTATACCCAATCGTGACCATTGCCGTTTGCGCTTTTGCCAATTGCCACTCTTTGTATCCAACACCGAAAATGGTGGTTCGATAAATCGGTCACGCAATATGACATCTTCGACAATCGGATTGCCAAAAAGATCACGATTCATGACAATATGCGTTTGATTTGTTCCACCTCATACACAACCTCATCAACGGTGATGTGTTCGTGTTTTTTGATGGTATCCAAAACAATATCCAAATACTTGACCGCCGTGTGTTTTTCAATGCGGTCGTAATGGTTTAGCATCGCACGAATTTTTGCAATGTCCAGTTTCGTATCGCGGCCATAGGTATCCAACCATTCCCGCATCAAGTCAAATCCCGTCACCATCTTGTATGTAATAAGTGTCAAACATTTCATCCATTTGTTCCAAGCTCATGCCGCGTGTAATCATCGCAAATTCGATGAATTGGGCCTTTTCAGCAAGGAACGCCAATGTCTTGGTGGAATCCGAATAGTGGTTGTCCCCGCAATATTTAAAAACAATGGTCAATGGGGTGTCTTGCTTTTTGTTAATTTCCATAACCCAATTGTTTTTTGACATCGCTTTGGTTGGCTTGGCGTTTGTTGTAATTGGCCCCACGCAATTCGGGGTACAATTCTTGGCATTTGCGGCGTGCGCGGGTGATTGATTCCGTGGATGACAAGTGTCCATCAACCACCAATTTCAAAAGATTCCAAGCCGTCATGGCGGCGATTTGTAATCCTCTTTGTGCGATTTGCTTTTCCCAAATTACGGCAATCAGCAAATTGTCGTTGTCGCGTGCGTCAACCATATTTTCCAATACGGCTTTGACTTGTTCAATTTTTATTTTCATGTAGTATGTGTAATGCAAATTTAGCGGCATCCGTCCACACGATTTGGTCGCGGTTTAACGATGCCGTTTCGTTTAATAGTTGGCTAAACCCATCCCGTTTGTTTTGGGGCAAGGTGTATGTGATGTATTTGGTGTATTCGGTTTCGTATTTTTCAAGCCAATCAATCATTTCATTGACCTCATGGTTGTTGAATGTATCCGATGCCTCGTTGTGGTTCATCAAATCACGCCAATTTATGGCCATTAGACGCATTGAAAGCATTTCGCGGTGTCCATGGTAAGCCCGTTTGAATTTGAGGGCCGTAGCGTCCACGGATTCACGCCAATCGGTTTGCGGTGGTGGGGCGGTCAATTGCAATGGTTCTTTTTTGTCCAAGGTGCGCCAATTGTCCATGCGATATTGATTGATGATTTTGGTAACAAAAGGCAAGTTCAATCGCTTTGGGCTATAAATGTCCGCATATAGCCCACTCAACCACGCATCAAACGCACGGGGCAACAACTCAACTTGGTATTTTGCGTATTGTTTGCGAACAAATTCCGCAATTTCGGGGACATGATCCCCGTATTCAATGCCACCCAGTTGGCACAACCGTGTGATGGCATTGCCTACATGGGTCGTTTCCAATTCTTCGATGTATCTCATATTGCAATTATACAATTTATTTTAATCAAACCAACCTCGTTGCGGTTTATTCCAATCGATGTTTTCAACACTCTTTTGTTGGTAAGGCAATTCATCATCCCAACGGCGTTGGTTTAGGTAGGTAGTGAAATGGGGTAGGAATTCAAGCTTGCCAGCATCCTTGTGGTTTTTGACATAGGGTTCGATGTGCGCCATGATGGCTTTCATTTCCTCGGTTTTCAATCGGCGGAACTTTGCCAACGCGGTTTGCTTGTTTCCTTTCTTGCCATAGGCCGACCAAATGGCCTCGAACAATTCGCCAACCCTATCCAATTTTTTTTCTTGATCCTTACGAACCAAATTAACCTTTATGTCATTATCATTATCATTTACATTATCAGTAACATTATCATTATCATTATCGGCATTTTTGGCATCGTTTGGTATGCGGTCGGATGCGGTCGCATTCCATCGCTTGCGAGCGTTCTCGGAATTTCGTTCCCGAATTTGCTCGTATTTCTGCAAATCCCGTTTGAGTTGTTGCTTGATTGGTTCGAATGCAATCTTGGTGATTACATTGTCGGTTTCGGGGGCTTGGTCGTTCACATACCGCAATATGTGTTTGAATAAATTACCCGCTTGGTCATCGGTTAGTTGTTCGATTGTGTGTATCAAATCGCAATACAACACAAATGATTTCTTGTTTTCGGCCATAATAAAAAAGCCCCAATGAATGTATGTCGGTCGCAGAGACATACACCCAAAGGGGCAAAAGGGGGTTGTGTTAGGACAACTGCGACTTGTCCTGAAATACACTTAAATAACGGAATTAATCCTTTTTGTTTGAATTCATCAACCGTTCCCATGCGCGCATTTCGTTTGCGACATGGGCGTTGAATGTGTGCGGAACCTTTTTGTCGAGTTCCGCCATGTCACGATCCAAGCGGTCGGCGGGCGTTTCAGAATGGGAGGTCATCGGTTTTTGTTCCATAGTTTTTTGATTTGATTGAATCGTGTTTCGCATCCTCGGCCAAAGCTTGTGCCGTATCCTCACCACTCAAAACATACAATTCGAATATCTTGGCGAATGTGGTAATTTGGTGCAACTTGATTTCCCCGTGGATGCATAGATCCCCAGCCACCTTCAATACACTCATGCGTGTGATGCGCTTGTCCGTTTCGGGGTCTTTGGCTTTGGGTTGAAAACCTTGTTGAATCATTGCGGGTTTCACATTATAAAATGTGCGCCCACCGTGTTCGCGTGATGTGATTGTGTACGCGGCCTCGTTGCCGACCACAAATTTGTTTTGGTCTTGGGATTTGGACAAGTATTCGCCAGTATCGCCGTTTTCGAACGATACTTCGAACTTGTACATTGTGCCATACTGGCCATTCCATGTGCCGTTGGCGGCAACATTTGTTACTTTTGATTGTTTTTCCATGTCAAATTGGTTATGGGTTGATAGTTTAGTTTGGTTAAGATTTCTATTTGCTTTTCAAGGGACAACATATTGCGGCGGAATTTCCACCGATACGATGATGCGGTGTTGTATGGGCATCCCAATTTGTCCGCCATTTGTTGCACCCCGATTGTCATTGCCTCTTGCATTGCTTCATGTGTATCCATATTGCAAAAATACATCATAAGGCCCACAATTTGCGTTTTTCGAATAGGTGAATTTGATTCAAATACCCCCATCGTTCGCGGTCGATTCCATCTTTGACAATCGCGATGACCTCGCCATTGGGGTGGTAATGTAGTTTTATGAATGTCATTTCATCGGGGCGTTCTGCACCCCATTGGCCGCTAAATATAACGGACTCACCCGCTTTCAATTCCAACGCTTCCTCGTATGTCATTTGGCCCTCCCCTTGTACATTTTCTTGCGTTCCTTGGCCAACTTTTGTTGCCAATCGTTGAAGCCCGCAATGTAGCGGTCACGGGGTGGATTTGGGCGTGGTGGAACATCTTGGCGTTCCTCACACTTACGCATCAATCGTTTGGTCACGATGTAAACGATGGTCACGGCAATGGCCAAGGCATACAATGGCCATGGGCTTTGCCCTACAAAATCAATGTGTGTCATATCGTGTCACAATGTTCCCGACAAGCGGAGCAAATATCTCCGTAAATAACTTCCACTTCGCAACAATCCGATACATTGCGAAACTCATCCTCCTCGAATTCCAATTCCGATTCGGGTACGAAAAAGGTGTACAAGCCCTTACGAATCAAATAAACGCTTGGGGCAAATTCGCCACATACGATGACATCTTCACCATATAATTTGGCGGGGCCTTGGTTTTTTTCTTTTATCATTATGCTTTCCATTTGATGTTGTTGTCGGTTTCTTCTGCAATGTCCATAAATTCCTCGCCAAACATATAGGCAAAATAGGCGGCCTTGGAAAAATGCTTTTGCTCAATCTTGTCAAAATAGGTTTCTTGACCGATGGCGTTGATGTACTGGGTGTAAAACTCCGTGTCTTTGATGATTTGTTCGTTTTGCATATCACAAACATACGACCATATTTCGGATTCGCAATACACAATATGAAATATGTGCCATTTTTTAGTGAATGGCCGATTGTTTGATTAAAGCGTTTTTAGGGCTTCAATCAACTTGGGTTGTGGGGTTACATCAATTTTGTCTTTGCGTACACTACAATGCGTAAAAACGCCCGATTCGCCCTTCAAAGCGCGTGGGGTGATGTCCCAAATGTCATCGTTGTACGAAATATCGATGCCGTACTTGTCGTGCCAAAGCTTCAACAATTGGATCACCGATTCGATTTGTGCATCCGAATACGCGTGTACATACTTGTATCCACGATGGGGCTTTTCCAATTCCACCACTTGGTCGGCGGGAACCTCTTTGCCTAAATAGTGGTAAAATTTTTCACCCTTTTTGGTTAGGCCACCCCAATTGCACAACTCGATACCGATGGAAATCTTGTCCAATTGTTGGTAGGGGATGCCCTTTTCTTTGAAAATGTCGTTTTTGAGGCCCAAATGATAGCCCCAAAATTCGGATCCAAAACCTTGGACAATCACACCGTCATGCCCGATGACAACGCAAGTGGCAATTTTGGTGGCGGTTTTGTCCCATCCAGCGAACACGGGTTCGGCCTTGGGGCCACCCGCCGTGTGGTGTAGGTAGATTTGTTTTTTAGGCTTCGCCTCGCGGTAATATTGCCTAAATGGTACGCTTTTGATTTTCATGTTCTTTTTGTTTTTGTATCATACGGGCCAAATACCATTGGGCCTTTTCTAAATCCTCCAATCCGTTTTTGCGATCCCAACGAATGATGTATTTCATGACATTGCCTTTCAAATACCCCATTTGTTGTTGCAACGGCATTGATGATTCAATCGCGTCAATGGCCTCAATCGTACCTTGGTAATGTGTTGGTTTGTTTACCCTATCCATGCCGTACAAAAATCGGTGAAATCGTGTACAATTTTGAAAGTATGTGACCCACAAAATACCTCAACCTGGTCATCCAAATGCACGCAAGCGATGACATGATCCAAATCGATGTAGCCAGTTTCGGTGTATTCGACCACGCCGAACATATCATCCAACTCATCGGTTTCGTAAACCATTTCCACTTTTAACAATCTCATTGGGCCTTGTATGTGTAGCCAACGACCTTGGCGGTGGATTGATGTGGCAATGTGGGTGTCAATTGCAACCAACGGCCTCCCGTGGGCTTGGGTGATGCCCCGCGTTCGACATGCCAACCGCCCTTGCCTTTGTTGTATTCCTCTTTGTATGTGGATGTACGCACATGAACCACATCACGCAATTCAATTTCGTGGTTGATGGTTGACAAGTGTTCAACCGTGTAGGTCAATTCGTAGTCATTGTGGACATGGCCTTGCCAAATCATGTTGGCCCCCTCCACAAATACTTGCATGCGGTTGGATTGAATCGTGCCAAGGGTAACTGGCGCACCCCCCCCTGAACCATGAAAATATTTGATTTTGTAGGTTGCACGATGGCGTGAGTTGTCACGGAATTCGTACACCACCCAACCACCATATCCACCCGCTTCAATGCTTGTGCCGTATTTGATGTTCATGCCCGACACGAATCGTTCAATAACATCGGTTTCGGCGCGTTTCAAAATGCTCGTTTCGTGGTTGCCATATCCCACCACCTTAATCAAATCGGCATAGGGGCCAAAATATTCGATGGCGGTGCCAACAACCGCATCCAAGTAATTGTTGACATTGTGTTCGGGGCGAATGTCCGATTTTGATTTGCGTGGATCGTATGCCCCTTGCATCAAACAAAAGGTATCCCCGTTCAAAAGAATGTCGGCCCCCTTTTCCTTGGCTTGTTCCAGGTGCCTTTTTAACAATGCGCGGTCACACTTGGGATTGTCCCAATGTATGTCCGAAATGAGCAACACCAAACGCGGTTTGAAATCGCATTCGATACGATGTACATTGTTAACCTTCATTGTTGGTGGCGAACTTGTCAATGGATGTGAATCCAAGGCACGCGATGGTAACCCATTCAACGGCCGAAACAAGCTCGGATGATGGCGCAATGTCTTGGGGGCTTAATGAATTGTGGAACATGGTACCGAATAGCACCAAAGCACCTACAATTCCCACAACGCGTTTGGATGAAATCTCACCCTTATCGCCTTTGAACATTTCCAGTATCTTTTTCATTGATTTTTTTCATGTTTGCAACCCGAATGGAGTCGGCTCTTCTTTCGTATTCAAGTTCCTCCATTGATTCAGGAACGGGAACAGAGTAAACCTCACACACTCTTTCAAGCAATTCCACCTTTTTAGCCATTTCTTTGGCTTCTGAGACGCTTTCTTGGATTTCTTGTACCTTGGTCTCGGTCATTGCTTTTGCTTCGCTTATAGAGGCTTTGGTGAGTTCTATGTTTGTTTGAGCGTGGTCAAGTACCAAGTCGTATTTCTTGTATGGGTCTGCGTTCTCTAAACGAGGAGTTGCAGTTACTGCCAACAAAGCGGTCAAAATCAAGTATTTCATTTGATGATTCCTAAGTTTTTGTAGGTGTTCAGTTCAGAGCGAAGAGAGGCAGACAGAGAGTCCTGGGTTTTCAGCATCACCGCCATTTGATCAAGCTTCTGTTCGCATTTCACTAAGCGACTCTCGCAACCAGTATTGATGGAGTTGTCTTGGTTTTCCATTCTGACATAGAGAAAGATGACTGCAAAAATCATAAGATATGTGAGAGCCTTTGATGGGTCTTTGCTGAACTCTGAAAAACTGACTGGAAGTTTCATATTTGGAAATAGCAAATCAGCGACCTTGTCCCCGATATTTTTTCTGCGGTGGGTTGTTTTTGCTATGCACCCCTTTTCTGCTCACTTTCTTGCGTGGGCGGTATTTGGAAACCGATATGCTTTTAACTTTGGCCATTGAATGGGTCGGGGTAAATTACTTCAAATTCGGTAGGGCTTCCCAAGACGGGCAACAAACTCTCATCGTAAACAATGTACCAAAAGGTCGGGGTGTTTAGTTCAGCGAACTGATAGCCTACCCAGTTTTGCGTAACATCATCGGGGCTGACGGGGATTCCGTAGTAAGCATTACAAGCCGATTGTGCGGTTTGTGCTTCTTGTTCGGTTTGGTATTGGTAGCCTTGCATTAGTAGATGGAATAAAAGTCGTTGATGTTGGTTTCAATGCCCGTGCGATTGGTATTTTGTTCCGAATCCCACAAAATTATTTCTTGCAATAATCCATTTGTCTGCCTTACAGACCCATAGCCAATGAATTCAATAATCCAATTATCGGTTCCAGGAATACTTTGTGCCGCACCTAATGCAGAACCATCACGGTATACAATTAAATTGCCGCTTGAATCTGACTCATTTGTAAATAAGTATTGCGTTCCAAAATTGTCGTTTGCCGTAGTGAAATCATAGGTTGAATTATCAATGTAAACCCTATACAAGCCAGAATATAAACGAATCCGTGATGCACCTACATCACCATATAAAATATAGTCCTCCGAAGATGTACGATTTGATTTGTAAACCAATGGCACAAAAAAAGTATCCGTTAAATCAACAGCAGATGTCATTTGCAATTGGTCATCAACGCCATCGTATTGAACTGCCGCCTTTCCGTTCTCCGTTATCACACTCCCACTACTAACTATTTGCGGTTGACTCGCTGCCGTTGTTTGAGTTGCATTTCTGCCATTCCCACTTTGGTCATACCAAGTTGTTACAAAGCCATTTGTCCCCGAACAAAATGAAGCCAAAGATGTGGTGTCAAGTTCGTTATCTACAAAGCCGATGTTTTGCTCTGCGTTATCCGAAGCCCTACGAACCCGAATAGCCGAACCAGTGTAGGCAGTTCTTAACAATCGCAAAGAGTATGCTGCTGCTGCTCCCGTATAGGTATCAAGTAAGCCCGTAAAGGAACTCCAAACCTCTGTACTACCCAAATACACCTTGGACACCCCATTCGTGCCAAGGTAAACGCTTGAGATATCGTTAGTGCCTAACTTCACAAAACCTCAACTTGACCAGGGTACACCTCGTTCAAAGAATTGAATACCGCATCAATCAAAAGGCTTTCGGCTGATTTGGTTTGGTAGTCAACAACGCTCAACTGCAAGTTGCTGAAAACGGGGCTAAAGTCGCTTGGATCGGTGATTGCCGTTGCTCCATTCTCGTAAGCCGTTTCGGAGGCATACAAAAGGGTTGCAACTTGAGCTGGAATTTCTCCCTCTTTTTCGCTTTTCACATCGGCATAACCTTCAGCAATTACAACGATTGAGCCGCTTGGCAATGAGATTCCGCTTGTCAAATTAACTGCGGTATTGATTTTTATCTTTTTCATTTTAGATTACAAAATAAAGGGTTGAAGAGTCGGGAGTCAAGGCCGCATATTGAGCCGCAGAACCCGACCAAAGTTTGTACACGCTATTTGGTGAGCCGTTGGTTTCGGTAATTACATTCTCCCAAGCCGTAGAATAAACGGCCGCACGATTGGTGGTAGAATCGTACACTTGCAAACCAGCCGCAGGGGAACTGATGGCGTTCTTTTGCGTGGTGGTCATTCGGGGGGGTAGGAAACCTTTGGTGGTGCTATTAACTGCTAATGATGCACCTGTAACGGGCGCACCTTCAATGCCTACTCCAACCGAAGATGTTCTTATTTTGTCAGGGCCTCCAGCATCTAAAACAAATTGACCGCTTGAAACTCCCATAGCAACAACACCATCATCTCTAACCTTCAACAACTCCGTCCCCGAACTATTCTGCACCAACAAAGAGGTAGTGGCGGAGGTTGAGCCTGAGCCTTTGATGTGGAGTCGGGCGGATGGGACGCTTTGTTGCCCTATGCTAACACCATCGGGGTACAATCTACCACCACCTGCACCTACAAAATTCGCCCATTGCAAAGTATATGTAGAAAGTCCAGACCCAGCGTTTAGTTGCATTCCGAATCCTGATGCATTCGTATTTCGTAAACGGGCAAACAAATTTCCATTAATATCTTGTGAAACATCTAATCCATAACTTGGCGAACTCGTCCCAACCCCCAACCGCTTATTGGTATTATCCCAATAAAGATTAGAATCAGCACCAAAGGCAGATGAGGAATTGAACTGAATTTGGCCGTCCGTTCCAGCAGGGTTGGCAGCGATGCTAATATCTCCCGAACCCAACAACGAAGTGGAGTTGATGGTTTTGATGTTTGTTCCTGAAACAAGGGTCGCTTGTTTGGCATCAAGGGCGGTTTGTGTGGCCGTTGAGATGGGTAGGTTTGCCGCTTGTACCTTTTGGGTGATATCGCCCGATACATCAACAATGGGCAATACATCCTCATTTGCGGGGGCTACGATTTCGGTGAGTTGGGTGATTTTAATATTAGCCATTGGTGATAAGCTTGTCTTCGTTTTGTGTGATTAAATAGTCGTTCGCTTGCGTTACAATGTATGTCACGGGTTCCGTGCGGGAGATGTTTCCAATCCCTTGCGCCCTCAACGATCCATCACAACATTTGCGTGAATAGGTGTTGTCCCTGCAAAGGCAACCCCGCGTTCCACCTCCTTGTGGTGATGACCTTGATGGTGTTTCCCAATGTTTCATCGCGTGATTTTTTTGACAAGTGTCAACAATAGTAAAACGATAAACGCCCAAAATGTTGCCAATTGCCATTTTTTCAATCGTTCCACATATACCACTTGCGGCACATTTACGCTTTTGGTGATCCTAATCGTGTCACCCTTGCATTTCGTGTACACCTTGATGATGTCTTTTTCGCGTATAATTTGCGTATAAACGAACGAATCCTCCACGACCATGGTATCGTACTCCGTTGAAATGAAAGTGTCGTAAATCGTGTGTGGTTGCGTTACAACGATGGTATCGATGGTGAACACGGTGGGGTGTAAAATCGTGGGGTCTTTTTTGATGGCACGATTGATGTGCCACTCGGCCGAACACGATGTCAACAACAAGACAATCGCAATGGCCTTGGCCGTGCGTTTGAAAAGCTCACACCGAACCTTTGGCAACTTGTCCATGTACGCGGTCAACTTGGCCACCTTTTCGGGCTTCGGTTTGTAGGGTTTTTTTATAGGTTCCAAGTGACAAAATTGGATGGGTTGGAATTGGGGTATTCGCCCGCCTCTTGGCTTGCCGTGTATTCGGGGAAATATTGCGGATAGTACGACAAATAATCCACCACCCTGCGGCGGTATGTTTCGGCGATATTCCGTTGGCGTGCCACCAATGCATCAATTTCCTCCTTCGATGGCAAGGTCGTTGATTCGGGGGTGTTGCGAACGATGCCCGCATTGCTTACCTCGTAGCCATGGAACAACAAAAGGTCACACATGGAATAGTGAATCAACATCGGTTGGATGTATTCCGAAACCAATGTCAAATAGTTACCCGACAAGGTGCCGTTCTTTACATCCGTCAAAATGCGGCGGTACAATTTGGTACCCAACAATTCCTGAACCTGGATGTCCTGCGCCACCTTTACAAAAGGGGTAATTTTGTCAATGTCAAAATTCCCCGACAATTGAGTGTATTTGAACAACTCATCGCGGGTAATTAGTAATGCATCATCGTTTGCGTACATGGCTTATTTTCTTACAATTCGACCTTGGTTTGGGAGGTCAATGGTTTTTGTGGATGCCACACCCCAATCGGGGGGGCTGAATGGTACACCCGCCGTGTTGGCGGATTGGTTTGATACCCGTTTATATGTTTCCTCAATCATGCGAATGTTCTCGGCCTTTTCTTCGGGTGTCAATGGGATGAATTTCCCTTTGATTTGTTTGCGTTTGTAGGTCAAACGATACCATTGGTGGTGGCAATTTACACCGCCCTTGTATTTCCAAATCGAATATGTGGTCTTGCCCTTGGGTGCGAACTGGCCATTGATGCCCTCATCACCCATTTGGTCAATATCCTCACGGCGATACACCACGCCCATTTTGGCGTTGGCCACCATGTTCTTGCAAAACACACGGGAATTGCCCGCCGTTTGCATCGGTGCATATCGATAGCGTATCAAATACACGCCCTTGTCATCCTTGCTTCGACCTTCGGGATCGGCAAATCGTTTGAAAAAGGCATATTCGCCGTCATCCGTGACGGGGGTTTCCTCCACCAAATCCCACAAATTGGTGTCGATGGTTTCGCCCTTGTTGGATAGGTGTTCCAACCATGCGTTTTCATCCTCCTTTGTGAATTCGGGGCGTTCTGACAAATCGATTTCCTTCAACTTGCTTTCCGCCCATCGGATTCCAGCATCACCGCCCCATGCGTCCCACATCAAACCACCGCATCCCTCGGAATACGGCGTGTCCTTGTTGCCCTCATGTCGGCGGAATGCGGCCATGCGTGCTATCGTGTCACGCGAAATCGGCTTACCATTGGCCAGTTGGTTCGCCCTTGTCTTTCCCACGGGGGTCCCGCAGTCCCCCCACCCGTTTTTTTCGGCCCATTCCAAAGCTCGTTTGGCGTTGTTCTTTGCGCCATCGGGGTAATCGGTGTATGATTCCAATTCAACTTTGCCAAAGCCATATTCCTTTTCCTTGGTTTCGGCATCAACGGCCTTGCCCGACAAATCGGTGAATTCAAGCGGTTGCAATGTCTTGAAATACAATTCCAATGAAATATCGTTGGCGTTCAAAACCTTGGAAACCGCCTCAATCAACATTCGTTGGAACGGGCGAATCACGATATTGTCAAACAATATGGATGCGCTTTTGATTTCCTCGGCGTTGTTCCCCAATCCCGTGTTGTCCTTGATGCCCAAAAGCATAGGGGACACGATACGATGCGCCAACATGATTTTGGTGGTACATTCGGTTGAAAGGAATTGATATTGGTTGTGGGCATCGCTCAATTGCACGGGAGTGATGTCGGCGGATGTGTCCTTGCCATCGTTCCATGAAATGATCCATTTGCCCGCATTGCTCGACCCTTGGAATTTGGCGGCGATTTGTGCCTCCACCATGTCCTTGACCTCGGCGGGTGGTTGCCCGTTGTTGAAGTTAATCAACATTGATGGGGCCAATCCATTTTTGATGTTGTTGATGTGGTAGTTGGCGATTTCGGTTTCCAACTCGGCATATTGAGTGCCACCCTGATAATCAACGGGGGCAAAATAGAAATTGCCAGTTGAATAGGGTTTGACCACCAAGATGGATTCGTTGGCATTGTCATCAAATCCGAACGCATCAAAACGCTTGGGTTGTTGCCCACGCTTCAAATTTGTCCAATCGGCACAATAATAATATCCTTCGATATCGCCCTCATCGTTGCATTTTTCGGGGCGTAGCGTCTGAATTGGCCAATGATAGGCGCGCACATACTTTTTGCGGTCTTTAGATTTGACCAAATGAAAGGCACATTGACCCAACATCTTCAAATCCATGGCGCAATTCCTCAAACACTCATCATTGAACAATTGTTTGAATTCAACATACCCCTTCAAATGGCGGTCGGCTTTTACGACCTCCAACCCTTGGCCAAAAATCATGTCGGCCACACCTTTGACGGCGGCGTTGTTAGTGGGTGACCCGTAAAAAAGGTCAATCAAATACCCATAGTAATTGTTGTCGGCACCATACTCAACCCAAGCTTTGTTTTTTTGCTCAACAATAGCGGGTGATGTGTACGACCCAAGTTCGATAAATTTCAAATTGCTCATAATGTAACCCATTGGGGTGTTGTACCCGTGGTGGTTTGCCAAGTTTTGTATGTGTTGTTGATATTGGTGTTGCCCGTTGACCATGTGGCCAAGTATTCCCACACCATGATGGTTGAATCGTAAATGCGAATCAATACCATATCCAGGTTCTCGGCGGGCAATGTTGACATATCGGGCATGGTGATGGTGATTTGCGTTCCGTTGCGGGTAATTGTACCCGTATCGCTCACCATCGTTTTGGTTGGTTTGTGCCACACCTCGACCGTTGCCGTTGCCAATGACCCGAAATCAACGAACGGGTAAAACGACACGGATGTGGTTGTGTTATTAATGACCATACTTGTAAAACGAAAACCGCCGTTTTTGTTCGCAAATGAAAAAGGGGGCCGAAGCCCCCCCCAATCAACATACTTATGAAAACAAATGATTAAGACGCAATGGTGATTACGCTCGACATTTCGGCATAGGTTTCGGCATCCACGATGGCGGGCGGGTTCTTTTCCATTGATTGGAATGTCAAGGTGTACAAATGAGCATCGCCCAATTGAACGCCCCAAGACAAAGTACCACCATTGGCATCACATCCGTTTACCTCACCCAACAACCAAAATTGGTCGTTGCGATCCCATACGATAACCTGCCAACGGCCCTGAACCAAAGTTTTGGCCAAGTCCATATCGGAATCGCCCGTGGTTGGGGTGTTGCCACTTGGTTTGAATGACAATGTGAATGTGGTGTCGTACATGGAAACGCCGTTGTCGCGTGATGCGGTGATGGCGGTTTCGATGGTTGACAAACCTTTCAATTCCCAAAAATATCCCGTGCGGTTTACGGGGGTACCCGCACCATCGTTCAATGAGGTTACCAATCCAGCGGCATCCTTTGAAACAACGGTTGAAAATTCAAATGGTACGAAGAACGCACCACGGATACCACCGACAAATTGTTTGCACGGTTCGTATCTGTTTGCTAATGTATTACAAGCCATTTTATTCTATTTTAATTTGGTAAAAAAAAGGGGGCGGGGTTTGGTTCCCGCCCCCGTTTGGTTATTGGTTATGTATCCGATTAAGATACATTCAAAATAACTTGTTGTGTTGGGTTAGAGGCGATGATACCACCAGTGAAGCGCATGATAACGCGAACATTTTGTGATCCATCGATATCGCTCATGTCGATGACCTTTACCTCGTTGGTGTCGCTCAACAAACCAGTTCCGAAGTGGAGGTCAGATTTCAAGCCCAATACACAATCGCTATCGTTCAAACCTGGACACATAGTCACGGGAACGCCTTGGAAGTTCATGGGTTTCTCACCAACATAGAATTGGAAGTTGTAGTTACCAGCAGACAAAGCGGCTTGGTAAGCTTTCATTGTCAAGGGGCCAACATAGAATTGGAAACCTTCTTT
>Ga0208644_1002317_pt1 | contig 15273 bp, 23 predicted proteins | sample VirMetDEL_Nov_18_FD_184517 | JGI IMG/M metagenome (GOLD analysis project Ga0208644, IMG submission 184517) | Aqueous microbial communities from the Delaware River and Bay under freshwater to marine salinity gradient to study organic matter... | ecosystem: Environmental > Aquatic > Marine >... | reverse complement strand
TCCTCCATTACAGTAGGAACGTCCATCCATTCCGTAAAACCCGGCATTTCCGGGTCTTTGAAATGGCGAAACTGCAATTTCATGCTGACGCCGTCAACCGTTTTAAAACACGGAAAATTCCGGCCTTCGTGGGATACGGCCTCGTGCACAATCCATCGCATTTCAACCATCATTTCTCAGTGCCTTCTGCTGAAATTCCTTGAAGTCCATTTTCTTCTTCCTTCCTGATCAGGTTGTTTAAATCTTCACACACGATGTCTGCGAAGGACTTGCCGGATGGGAAGCGCATCTGCCCGCCCTTTGAGTTCTTTGTGACATCCATCGCCTGCTTGATTCCTTCATTAAACCCTGCATTGAATTTATCTCCCGGACTCATACGCATGTCCAATCCCTCACGGAAAAGCTGCGACACCGGAATGCGTTCTTTTTTTGCAAAAATCTTCGCGTTAGCCCGCTGCTTTAGCGTTACGTAAATCATGAGAGGATGGAACGTCTTAAAACGGCTCATCTTTTTCCCTTTCGTATTTCTCGACGATCTGATCGAACGCTTTCTGCGCGGCTTTGTTGCCGTTCAATTCAGTACGTGACTTGATCTGGCAGGTGTGGTGCAGCCAAGCTACCGCGTCTGCTTCGTCTTCGCATGACTGCCCCTCTACCGATTCGATCCATTTACGGAAGCGAACATCGCGGCAGAGGATGCCAGCATTCTTTACCCTGTTCTCGTATTTGCGGGGAGTCTCGTCTTCATTGATCCTCACCATCGCCAAGGCATACCGAGCCCCAACAAAATCCCGAATGACTTCTTCGGGGAGTTCGTCGGGGTGAATCTTCAGGGTCAGGACGAAGCCAGTGGCATCTTGTTTCAATGCAACCTTGACAGCCTCGAACTGGAGTGCGCTCATCCCTGCGATTCCTTCAGGCCAAGCTGGAACTCAAGATAAGAGATGACCGCCTTGTATCCGACGATGGCATTGTCCCGTTCCTTGATGATGTTCAACAACTCATCGATCTCGGCCTCCTGCTTACTCACAAGCTGGCCGAGGTCTCTGATAGCGGCTTGCTCCTTGGTGGGTCTGCCGCGCTTATTTAAACGGGTCTTCATCATTGCCTCCGGTCTGTTGTTCGGGCTTCCATTCATTGAGCTTCAGAGCCAAGTAAGTTTTTCCCGTTTTGCTGGTCTTCTTCCAGCCGCTGATCTTGATGGTTGCTACGCCATCGACAACCTTGATCGAGCCGGAAGACAAAGCAAACTCGCCCCAGTAATCTGGCGACTTTTCAGTCTTCTTTGCGGAAGAGCTAAACAGGTTGCCGGTGTTGGGCAAAAGTTTAAATTCCTTGTTAAATTCCTTATTCATTTTTTCTCCTTGAGTTTGGTGCGAATGTTACGGAAGTACAGCTTCAGATCTCCATGCGCCTCAGGGTCTGCGGCCTCGATCTCCTCAATCTTCGGGAGGTTCTCGCCCCAGAGTTCCATCAACTCCTTCTCGTTGCCCATGTTCCCTGCGAACTCCTTCAGTGCAGAGATGAGCAGCTTCTGATCATCGTTTAAACCCTTGGGCTTCTTCTTCTCGGCGGGCTTTTCAGCGGGCTTCTCGACAGGCTTGGCTTCCCCGCGATCGTGATCGGACACAACCTCGGGATCATCACCGGTCTCCAGCAGGAAGGTCTTCATCAACGCATACTTCGTCGCGCCAGTGATTGCCTTATAGATTCCCTTGTCACCCACGCCGTTCTTGTTGCGGTCGTTACCTGACCCCGCACCGCTGAACGTGAAGGTATAACCCTCATCATCCATCAGGGTGAAGTTCATCATGACGTGAGTATTGCCATACTCATCCTGCGTCACATTGGTGACGGAAGGGATCAGCACCAGACCGGCATCAATCAGTGCCGGTCGCAGGGCGGCAATCAGGTTCGCTTCGCTGGCGTATTTGTAGCCATGGAACTCATTCTTCCCGTCCTTCTGGACGTACCCCACTTTCCGCATCACCTCCAGCATTTTCGTTACGATACTGGGAACACCACTGGGACACGCCGCAGTAATCACCAGTGCATCGGATTGCTTCCCCGTTTCTTGTTTCGACATAACCTTTCTCCTGTTCTGCGAATTGCTTCGCATCGGTTTCTTTATCAAACAACTTGACTGCCCTCTTGCGACCTTCCTTCATGACCGCATACTTCGTCTCCCGCACCCAGCGATCTTCATCACTGCATAGGGGGAGTTCCTCATCGAACGCAACTGCCACCTTGCCTGTGTTGTGGGCGGCGATGCGATTGCGAACAAATTCCTCGGCTTCTTCATGGCTCCACAGGCGCAGGTTGATCACCTGAATGGGTGCCTTGGGATAGTCCTCCCGCCGCTCGGCTTCCCTGCGGTTCCAGTCCCGGATCAGGGCGATGATCTTCACGCCCTTGACGTTCTTCTTTTTCTCGCGCCGAACCAGCCAACCGTAGACGTTCTGCTGTTGTTCCCATTCCGGCTTCTCGTTCATGACCGCCCAAGCGGAAGTGAACTTGTAGTCCATGATGGTCACGCCATCGGACTCCTCTTGCTGGACATCGATCGCGCCGGAAACAACCACTCCTTCAAAGGTAGTGAACAAACGTTCCTCTGTCACATGCCCGTCTGCTTGCCCTCTCTCGGCAACCACATGCAGGGCGGAGCCCATCAACTGCCAGAGCATCTGCGATACGTCCTGCTTCATCTGGGAGTGATACAACCTACGCAGACGCTGCACCCGAGGCGGGGACAGCAACTCCGTCACACTGTAGTCAGACTTGCCCTTACTGTAGTAGTCTCTCTTTGCGAGAGACATGAGTGTTTCGGGAACATTAAAATTGTTTGTGATTTCCACTAAGACCTCCGTTTAATGAAATAGGACAATAGCGCAACCGTGAGAACAATGCAACAGCTATCACCAACAACCTTCACAATCCATGGTGAGCCCGCATCGAAATCCAACAGCAGGAAGCTGGTCACCATCCATGGCAGACCGGCGTTCATCAAGTCGCAGAAGGCGAGGGACTACGGTGTGGCGTTTAAACAGCAATGCCCTAAGCTCGATCCGATGTTCGACGGCGATGTGGCAATCATCATGACCATCTACTACGCTTCCCGCCGCCCCGATCTGGACGAAACCCTGATCCTTGATCTGATGCAAGACCTCATCTACGCCAATGACCGGCAGGTGAAGGAGCGTCATACCTACTGGGCTCTGGACAAGGAGTCTCCCCGTGCAGAAATAACCATCGTACCGCTGCACCAGAGGGCCGCTGTTGCGTCCGCGCTGCTTACCCATGGGTCTGTGCCACCCGAGGGAAAAAAGACCGCCCGAAGGCGGTCTAAAGGGGCTGGATAACGGAGGAGGAACCAGCCGGTCGCAACGGAGGCTCTACTTCCATGCGATGGCTGCATCTTAGTCGCAACCTTATGGCAAACGCAACAACTGGTGGCTCACCGGATGAGCTACAAGCGCTACAAGCGCTACATCCAATGACGTTTAAACGGCCTTGATTGCCCCCCCGAGGGGTTTTACAATGCGCTGTAGGCGCATTGTAAAAACATAGGGGCATTGGCGAACTAGAAGTTTTTTCTGTGGTTAGCCATTGATTACGCTCCGACTTCGTGGATAATTGTTCTCACCCGAAAGCGGATGCTGGCGGCAAGCTGGTGGACAGTGCTGACCGGACGCAGCGAGTAGGGATAACCTACGGAAGCAATAATGAAAACGTTTATGAGAACACTGCTCGTTGCTCTGGCTTTTGTTTCAACGCTTGCTCATGCGCAATCAAGGGAATGGGTTGCTCGGATGCCGAACAAAGCTGGCGGCACCATTGTCTTCCTCACTGTCACCGGATCATGCAAGCAGGGGCATGCGGTATATGGATCAACTGCATCGGGACTGATGGCATGGGGCTGCTGGATCACCTCAGACAATCATGTTCTCGTTTTCTGGAACGAGGGTAAAACGAGAACAAGTGCGTTCTCATATCTCGATCTGGAAATGAATCCGCTGTATATGAAAAAATCTGCCCCAGTCACCCCGCAGAGTTCAGTCTTACCCAACTCTTTTTGAATCCAGCTATTGACTGGATGTTTGTTCCTGCTTTAGGATTCCCTAGCCTGTGAAAAAGACAGGTCGCTCTGTGGCGGAGTGTGTACCGCGAAGAACCCATACTCATCGGGTTTTGGTCTGAGAAGTGCGAAAAGTCGCGGTTTCGCTCCGATCACGCCACGACCTTGACCCGAGCAGTATGGGTTTTTCTTTTTCCTCGCCGCACTCCTCGCGTTAGCAATGAGCCTGCATGGGCTGCTGGGAAGAAAACACATGGAACACACTCACACGGTGTGTATCCTTCGCAGCGTTCAGCAAGCGACTGCGCAAGACGCGGGGTTCAATGGTGGGACAAGCCCTGCATCGATGAATTGCTGACTTCGGTTACTGTAGGTGCGCCACAGGATGGCGTTACCGGCAGGGGTGCTACCACCTTTGGGGAACCTATGGCCAGAGAAAAGACAAGGCGATCAGCGGTGCAAGATTCTGTTCTCAGGGCAGTGTCTCGGGGATACCGATACTCCGGTGACATCGCAGCAGCAGCAGGAATAAAAAAGACTGAAGTGTTCGCACATCTTCGTAGACTCATGTCAAAGGGCTTGGTAGAGTGTTATCGCTGCAACCAAGGCAGCAGCCGCAAGGCTTACTCAATCACATCAATCAAGGTTGTTCTTCTCGAAAAATTATGGACGAAAAGATAAAAGAACTTGAGGATCGTATTGCATTGATGCGAGAAGCTAACGCTCGCTGGGATAGTGATTATCCGAAATTTAATCCAGAGCAAAGACTCAGGCTTGAGATAAGCCTGATAAAGCACGGATGTCATGTTGAGCAAGATGCTCATGGGCTATTGGTCAACAAAAAATTTATCGTGGCAGTGTCCAAGCAAAAATGGTGCGTCAAAGGTAAGTATGTCTGGTATTGGTACAAAGACATTCCGACTCTTGTGGCGCAATACATCAACCAAGGCACACCTAACATCAAAGATATGAACTGAACGGAGGCTCCATGCCACGCGATTGGAAAAAAGAATATCAACTGCAACTCAAAAGAGGCGATGACAAAGGGCAGATCGAAAGACAACGTGCCCGCAGAATGTATGACAAGAAAGGCATCGACCGCGCAGGCAAAGACATCGACCACAAGAAGGCGATCAGCAAAGGTGGTCTCTCGAAAGGCGGAAACCTTCGCCTGAGAGATCGCAGCAAGAACCGCTCCGACAACAAGAAATAGCAGTACCAACGGAGGCTCTGTGGATTTATCTGATCTTGTGGGGGTTGTTCCCCACGATGGGGGAACCCATCGATACCTGTGCCCTGCATGCACACCAGCACGTCGAAAACAAAACATGCGCGACCTCGCAGTCATTCGCAGCGATGACGCGCTCAAATACACCTGCCATCATTGCGGTGAGACAGGTGTTCACGTCATCCATTCGGAGAAAAAATTGAACATCGCACCCAAAGCAGCAGTGAAACTTGACCTGTCAGAACTCCACCTGAATTACCTGAAGCAACGCGGGATCAGCGCAGAGACCGCAGCCAAGGCCAAACTGTTCGCATCCAAGCGATGGTTCAATCGATCCAACGCAGAGGCGGATTGCATAGCCTTCCCTTACTACGTGGAAGGCAAGATGACCGCCTGCAAATACCGCTCAATCGCAGCCAAAGACTTCACGCAGGACAACGGCGGAGCGCAGACCTTCTGGGGCATTGATGACCTCGACCTGTCCAAGCCTGTGGTGATTGTCGAAGGGGAGATGGATGCCCTCACCCTCATGGAAATAGGGGTGCCAAACGCGTTATCCGTGCCCTCTGGCGCACCGATGCGCGTGGTTGACGGTAAGGTATCAGCCAAGGAAGACAAGCGCTTTGCGTTCGTTTGGGACGCCTTTGAGGCCATCAACAAAGCCCCTTGGGTTGTGCTTGCCACGGACAATGACCCCCCGGGGCATGCGCTGGCCGAGGAACTGGCCCGAAGGATCGGCAAAGACAAGTGCCGATTAGCCAAGCTGCCCGCCAAGGATGCGAACGATACCTTACTTAATCATGGGGCAGATGCTTTGCGGGAGGCGATCGACAAGGCCGAGCCCTACCCGGTTCAAGGCGTCAGCTCTGCGATGGAGTTCCAAGACCGTTTAAACGATCTGTTCAACAAGGGGACGGGGAAGGGGTTCGGCACCGGATACAACTCGGTCGATGAACTCTACACCGTGGTGCCGGGGCAGATGACGGTGGTTACTGGATACCCTTCCATGGGTAAATCCAACTTCGTTGATCAACTCATGGTCAATCTGGCAAGGGAGCATGACTGGAAGTTTGCGCTCTGTTCATTTGAGAACTCCCCCGAAGTCCACATCAGCAGGCTGATCGAAATCTACGCCAAGAAGCGCTTCTTCGATGGCGACAATCGAATCAGCGAAGAGGGGTTTAAACTGGCCTATCAATGGGTCAATGACCACTTCGTATTCCTGACGAACGAGAGTAGCGAGCCAGCGAACATTAGCTCAATCATCGAGCGAGCGAAGGCTGCTGTGGCGAGGATGGGTGTGCGAGGTTTGCTCATCGATCCATACAACTACATCGACCTAGATCGGGGCGACAGCGAGACTGCGGCGATCAGCAACATGCTGACGCGGGTGCAGCAGTTTGCCAAGAGTAGTGGGGTTCATGTGTGGTTTGTGGCGCATCCTGCGAAGATCAATCGGCAGGGTATGGACTTGCCAAGGCCGGATGGTATGGCAATCAGTGGATCAATGGCATGGTGGGCTAAGACAGACTGCGGCGTGACAGTCCATAGGAAGGGGAAGGATACTCAGATCGCCGTGTGGAAGTGCAGGTACCGGTGGGTCGGCCAGACAGGCGAGACAACGCTCACCTATGACAAATCCACCGGCACCTACGGGGAAGTCAAAGACTTCTTCTAGTGCTTGGTTTCATTTTCATCCACGGTGTAAACATAAGCCTCCATCATTGCGCCGATGATGGCAGTGATAGGAACTTCGGACTTCGCAGCCAAGTGTCCTGACAACTCCGCCACCGCCATCACCACCGCTCCAACAACGCTTTCAGGGACGCATGAATTCATCAGCTCCTTGTCGTTTAAACGCATGACAATGAACTGTTTGATGCGGGCCACGTCGTCAATGAATGCGCGTTCTTCTTCGATTGATTTATCCATTGCTCTTCTCCCTTTCCTCAATCATTTTGATGTAACCCTTAACAGCATCGATCAACTGCTGCCTCCTTTCCTTGTTCCAAACACTTCGTTGTAGAAAAGATTTTGTTTTTGAACTTCTTCAACCCACTTTGGTTTAGGTGGACGGGGACTTGCACCCGTTGATTTAGGTTGCAATCGGTCATGTAAATCATCTAATTTTGCTAACCGCTCCAAAATTTGTTGTTCCAGCGTCATTTTGCTTCTCCTTTTAATTAACTAGTGTCAATCCTTTAGCAATAGATTTGCCAGCCTCGGTGGATAGATACCGCGAATTGGGCGTGATACCTACGCGGCCCAAGTCCAAGCGATCCGCATCCCAGCATGCGCCAACCAAAAGATCGGTGCTTGTCTTTCCGTCTGTATGATGCTTGCATGCGTAATACAGGGCATCGAACTCGTGGTCGGTTAGATCAAACAAATCACCGCGCAACGATGCTGCCAAGTTAGCGCCACGTAGACCGTGGTCTTCATCTTCCAACTCATTCTCTCGGCAGGCATCATGGAACACCGCAAACAACTGGATGACGTTGGCGTTTAAACCGTGATACAGGGCGATCTGCTGCCCTGCTTTGTTCACGTTCACCCAATGCGGCCAGCCATGTGTGCCGTGCCAGTCCAGCCGATACTGCGCCTTGATGCGATCGATGAGTGCGTTCATTGTTTCCCCTTTCTGATAGCGTTGAGCAACTTGTTGAATGCGCCGCTAAACAACTCTGCTGCGCTCTTGACGTTGGCATGATGCGTGTAGCATGCGCTGATATCACCGCCGATGCACAGGGCAACGATGACAATACCCAGCTTGTCCGCAAGTTTCTCAAGGTGCCGATGATTGCCGGTGATGAATGCGTCTGCGTCAGTGATCAGGATGAGAACCTTGCGTTCCTCACTGCGGGTAGACAGATCAACCAGCGTCTCGTATACCGATGCGTAGTCCGGTGTGCATCCGGTGCAGAGATACGGCAATGCCCCAATGTCAGCAGCGCTACTGCGAAGCGATTGATTAAATCGCTTCAACTCGATGAACGTTACCCTCTCAGCGGGGCCGGTGCTGTCATGGAATCTGTCACCATGGAAAGCGGTTACACCAACGGAAGCGCCGCACTCATCGAGCAGCTTGCAAAGATTGGCGGTAACCGTGGTGAAAGCATTGATACGCTTAAAACCGTTGCTGACATCCTGAGACGTGCTACCGCTCACATCAACAAGGATGCTGACCGCAGAGCGATCGGCTTCCTTGTATTCACGGCGAGAGAACACCGCACGTTCACCCACTGCGAAGCGAGTGAATGCACGACGATCTACCCTGCCGCATTCTTCGCGCCGTGACCAGCCCACACTGTCGATGCTGATCAGCAGTTTGCGAAGTGATGCCTTGGTTGCGCCGATACCGGCGAAGTTACTCTTGATAGCAGAGTAAAAAGTTTTTTCTGCTGAATCCCTGCTTGTGTAAAGTGTTTTGTCATTCATTGTGCGCCTCCAGCAAAAAAGATTTTTTTACGAACTGATGTGATGCGAGGAACAGAGAATCCGTCAATGGCGTTGGCATCCTTGAACACGTTGCCGATTGATTCGCTCGGCTCTATGCTAAGTTCACCCTTGCCGCTGCCGCCACTCGCGTTGCCACCGTCACCATCATCTGCCTCGGCGTCACTGCTACCGCCGCCATCACCCTCATCACCTGCGCCATCCTTGCCGCCCTTAGAGCCACCATCACCATCACCATCACCATCCTGACCGCCATCACCATCCTGAGAATCACCAGACTGATCGCCGCCATCATCCGGCTGCTGATCACCCTTTTGATCTTGCTGCTGCTCGTCAGGCTGATCTTGCTGCGTATCATCTTCGGCCTGTCGATCCTTGATTGCGGCCAGCAACTCCCGTGCAACGTCAATGATCTCCAAGGTGCTACCGCAGGACTTGCCCTTGCGAAGAGCAACCTCTATTGCGCGGCGATACTTGCTGCGCTGATAGACCGGAGGGCAGGGGATTGAATACCCATTCAGTCTGCGGCCCTCGACAGCAAGCTGGAAGGCGATGTTCGATACGTCATTCGGATCAACGTAATCGCCGCCATCGTAGTCCTTCAGCAGAATGCTGGACAGCAAGGACTCGAACAGCACCTTGGCGTTGGCACAGTGACCGGATGTGATGATGCACTGCTCAATGCGCGGGTCTTCCAGCCCGTTGATGAGACGATGCAGCAGGCGGCCATCATTGCCAGCAGCTTTGACGGCAGCATCCCAGTCACTGGACTGCGTGTATCTGACATGCCCATACTCATGCACCGCATAGCCAACAAGGTTTGAGAACTGTCCCTTGTTGATGTCTGCGGTATCACTGATGCTCGGCAGCGTCAGGATAGTTCCTTGATACTTGTCGTTGATCACGCCAGCCCCGTTGCCGCCCCACCGCACCTTGATGAATCGGGCAGGCAGACCGGCAGCGAGAATGACCTTCTCGAATGTAGCTTCGATACCTTTCTTTGCGTTTAAACCTAACATGTTAGCCCTCCAGTGCGGCGATTGCTGAAGTGAATGCCGCTTCGTTTACTTCAGCAAGGAAGATACCTTGCAACTCACCCGAGCAATCTTCGGGGAACTTGTTGATGATTGCATTGCGGAACGCTATCGCATTCGGCAGACCTTTGCCCACAGCACGAGCCCAAGCGAACAACTGGCGCAGCGAGGGCGGTTGCGTAAGCACCCCAGCAGCAGCCTTCTGCCGCGCCACCGTTGCATAACGCACGATGATCTCGGCGGCAGGCAATGGCAGGTTGGTGCGAGAGGCGATCAGCGCGGCTTCCTTGTGGGCAGGCAGGTAGTCGAACTCCAGCGTGTAGCTGAAGCGATCGATGAACGCACTGTTCTGCTCACGAACACCAGCGAAATTACCGCTGGCATCGCCGTGCCCGTTGCTGTTGTCGGCGCAAAAGAATGCCACGCCTTCAGCCACAGGGATACGAACCCCGGTCTCGCTGACCGTCAATGCGCGGTGCGGACTACGTTCGCACAGCGAGTGCAGCACAGCGAGTGCCTGAGCCCTTGCGAAGCCAATCTCATCCAGCAGGATGATTGCGCCGTGAACCTGAATGGCCTGAGCGATAAGCCCCGCCTTCCAGACTACGTTGCCGCCATCTATAGTGTTCGCACCGATGAAGTCAGCCCGTTCAAGAGCCTCATCGAAGTTCACACGGAACAGCGGACGCTTGAGACGCGCAGCGATTTGCGTTGCGAACTCAGTCTTGCCAGTGCCGCGCTCACCTGCCAGCCACACGTTGTCGGGCAACTTATCCGACAGCGCCAGCAGCGCTTGATGCAGGTGCTCAGGGTTGAACACGTAGTCATCGACCAGTGCAGGCGCATCGGGATGACCCCAGACCTCAACGTTTAAACTGCCGAAGTCTGCGTCAGGGTAGACACAGGCTGCGGCACCGAACACATCGGCGGCGGTCTTGATCTCGACCTTGGGAGGCAGCGATGCCGCCACTTCCTCCAGACGCTTGGTCGTGGCGGTCTTGCGGAACTTGCTGAACGCATCCGACACAGCAGCGGACACCGCCTGACTGACATCATCAGGGTTGACACCGATGCCGTTGATCTTGCGGGTGATGCGGGCCTCGACAGCGGCAACCTTCTGCTGCACATCGGTGCCGACATCAGCGATCTTGCTGCTGACATTGGCCACATCGGCGGTCAGTGTGGATGCCTCAGCCTGCACTGCGATCAACTGATCGCGCAGGCGGGTGGTTTCCTTTGCCTGAATCAAAAGCTGATCCGTAATGGTGGCAAGTACCGCAGGGTCAATCGACGCAGACGCTGCTGGCACGGGGCCGGTGCCTGCGGCCTTCCTCGGGCGCGGAGCGGAAGGCACGGTGCCCTTCACCTGATCAAGGGTGATGCTCCCCTGATTGATGAGGGCAACAACCTTGCTGACAGCAGCGGCTTTGTCGGTGCCGGTTTCACTGAGCACCGCATTCAGCACGGTGATCGGGATGATTGATACTTGGCGATGCAGAGTAGCGTTGTTCATTGTCGAGCCTCCGTTTTTATGAGTGATTAGATTACAAAGGTAGCGCCATCGGTCGGGCAGACCGGCAAACCAAGCTGCGCCCACTTCTGAGTGACCCGCACGGTGTAACCGCAGGTCGGGCAACATGCCTTCAGCAGGCGGGTGCTCTGCACCTTCCTGCCTGAGACGTTTAAACGGGCATGAGGGTAAGCACCGAGCGAGTCGATGATTGCCCCGAACTCCGCCTTGAACCTGTCACCTGCGAAGGTAGCTCTGGGCTTACCCTCAAGGTGCAGGGCAGTGACCACACGAGGGAACCTGCCCTTGTGTCCGTCACCGTCAGTGGCCGCATGTGCCAACTCATGCACGAGAATCGCCGCCGCTTCGACAGGGTCATCGATGACGGGCGAGATGAGAATCTCATGCGTCTGGTCATCGCTGGCCTTGGGTGACCAGTGTTCCCCGATGCGCCGTGCCTTGTCGGAACGTGCAGCCTTGCTGGGGAATCCGCAGGTGACACGGATGCGGTCGGGCAGGGCATGACCGATTGATTGAAACACTGGCCGCAGTTCCTCGACCAGACCAGAGAGCCATTGCTCTCGCGTGACATTGCTGTTTTCCATGTGAGCCTCCGTTATACGTTACGAGATGAGTGAATTTTGACCAAGTATTCCCTTCCGCGAACCCTGTTTGCCGATGCGTAGTAGCTGACGCACCCGCAGCAGTCATGCTCGTGCCTGCACCTGCTAGATGACAAGGTGTCACCAATGGCACGTTGAATTTCATTTGACGAATACCGGGCAGCAACATCACGAGACACGATGAGACGGTGAGTCCAGTCTTGCGTGTAGTATTCGTAATCGCTGCGGATGTTTCGGGGTGCCAGCAGCTTTGCGCTTCCGATATCCCTCCACTCATCGAGGCTGGCATAGCCAAGCTCGTAAACATTGGTGCAGCGTAGCGAAATATTTATTTTTTCCATGTGAACCTCCGTTGTGGTTGACTAAACTTCCATCGACACCCGCAGGGCAGGTGCCGAAGGCAGGTCAGGCAGCAAACAACTCACCCTGCTTTTCTGCCCAGTAATTCAGGGCAGACAGAGCCTCTTCCTCGGCACACTCGATGCCGTAGAAGCCCCAGCAGGAATCCACTACGTCACCATTCTTGTCCGTGATGGTGTAGCCGTAGACATCGCCCCGCAGATACTGGTCGAACGTCTCGACCTGACGCCGCAGGACACGCAGTGCGTTCTGCCTGAAATCAGGGTCAGGGTCAGCGTCCCACCAATCCTCTGCGTCACTGGCGCGGCAGTAGACAAAGCCAGACTGTCCGCTGTCCCAAGGGCAAGAGAAAGGGCGGGTGCTGATCGTTGCCCCGCCGTGAACGTAGGCATAGACAGGCAGGCCGAAGAGTGAGCCATCCTCGATGCCATCCGCGATTTCCTGCGCCCTTTCCTGCGACACATGCTCGGTGCCCAGCGTATACCGATCCGATGTGTAAGCGATCCGCCCAAGTGTTACCCAATCCGCAGGGGATTCGGGGTGATCATCCGTCAGGATGCGCAAGGTGTAGCCGGACTGCTGAATGCTTTTGATTTCCATGGTGTTCCCCTTATCGTTCGATGATTGATTTAAGTTCCGCACAGGGCACCTTGATGGTGTCGGCATGCGGGTGAGCCTGACCGCGCTGCTTGCTGGTGGTAACTGAGTAGCGGTCATCATTCTCGTACCACTGGTCACCCACCTTGGCGAACAGCGGCCAGTGCTGGCCGTATGACCAGACCACATAGATGCCATTGCCCAGTAGATCACCGCAAAGGTTGCTACCCTTGAAGGGCAGCAACGCTTGCACGTATGACCTGCACTTGCTATTGCTGATGTTTGCCATGATGCACCTCCCCGTTTAAACGTTGAACGTGATGAACAGAACCTGACAGATGCCCGAAGGGCGAATGGCTATCAGGTCACCGTGGTTTTCTACTCGGCAGCGCAGTCCAGACCATCCTGCCCATGCCTTGGCCCTGCGAATCAGGGTGCGATCAGAGGGCTGACAGGTATCGTCAACCTGCTCGTGATGCCGCCTGACCCACGAGTAATTCGATTCGCCACCGAACGTATCGGTGAGTTCGTAATGAATGTTCATTGTCATACCCTCCCCACGATGAGCAGCAGAGCCACCGCAAGGGGATAGCCCTGCTTCTTCAAGTTACGAGCGGCACGGTATGCGCCGCTCTCCAATACCTGATGCCGAACCTTGCGAGCGATGAAGTGTCCTGCGATTTGTTTGATGTTCATGAGAGCCTCCTGTAACGGACAGAGTGTCCGCCACTGCCCGTGAGGGCAGGGACTGAAACTCTGTTCAGTGATAGCGTCACAGCGCATTGCCCCCGATAGGGTAGGTGGTAGGCGGTGCGCTGCTGTGCTTGCTTCTTCGTATCTCTGCCCCTCCGAGTGGGGCGTATCAGTCATCGTTCGCGCTGAGAGAGGACGCCTCGCGTCTACTGGCCAGCAGGCAGGGAGGGCTCTGGTGCGGTGCGTCTAACCGGTTCGCATCACGCGAGCGGCAGCGCTCATTCATTTCGCAGAGAGCAATACTGTGCGGTGGCTGTTCAACAGCATCAGGCATCATCATCATCGGGTTCGATGACCTTGAGATACTCAACCAACAGCGGCCTGCCTTTGCGGCATTGTGTCTTGGCTACTCTGGGCATTCCGCCCGTCCAGAGGACACCTGCATGATGGAGGAGGGCCGCTTTACCGGTTGACCTAGGGTTCAGTCCTGAGACCGCCCGTCCAGTGTTCGGGATACTGCTGGTGCGGCCTACCGGCCTGACCTTACGTCTGGTGCTACCAGACCCCGAAACCCCTGCAAAAACTGAAACAACGAAACCGAATGCTATCACCGGAAATTTAAACGTGCAACTGTTTATGCAACTGTCTGATTTAATTGGGGTAATTGTGTGATCGGAACCTGATCGGGTTATCGATTTTGGTGCCCATTTTCCGGCCCCTTTTTGGGGGTGCTGACGAGGCCGGTTTATCTGGTGCCTGATGTGTGGGCTGATGTGCGGGGCGATGTGAGGGCAGCGCAGAGTTTACGTGCAGGCATGTGCCGCGCGGTCGTTTAAATGGCGAAGCCGAACAGGCTGCTGCCGCTGCCCTATGACATACAACAGGAAGGAATAAACAAGGGCAGAGAGACAAGCTGTAGTGCCCCGTTGATGCCCTCAGAACGCGAACCGTTGACACTGACGATTGCATGTGCGAGAAACGATGCATGCATCCAGCAGGGTGCGCGTTTAAACAATAAGGTGGCCCGATATGGACGATGTGCAATCGAGCGTGACGGATGACGTTCACAGCAGCAGCGCCAGTGAGAACAATGCAAGCGCGGGTAACCTTAGCGAAGCGATGCGGGCAGCGGCGCTCTCAGTAACACCAAGGGTGCATCCATATACAAGAAAACCAAGGGGAGCAGCAAAGCTACCCTCTAAGAGGATCACTGCGAAGATGCGAAACTTCGCCGCGTTGATATCGAAGGGGGAAAGTCCGAGGGAAGCGTATCGTCAGGCGTATAACGTCACGACGAATAGGGAACACACGCTGGCAGCGAATGCCAGCAGGCTGATGAGAGATGATAGGGTGGTAGCATTAACCCAGTCTGTCTGGGAGGCTGCAAAAGAAAACCTGATCGATGACGTTGTCGCAGGCAGACGGTTCATTATGAAGGAACTCCAAGGCCATGCAGCCAACGACAAAGTCCCTCCGGCAGTCAGACTGAAAGCGCTGGAACTCATGGGCAGAGCGTTCAGTATGTTCACTGACAAGGTGGAGCAGCGCACCGAGGAGATCACCCCCGAGAAGCTCAAGGCAGAGCTGCAATCCTCTCTGGCGCTGCTGGATAACGTCACCCCCATACGCCGTGTCTCAGAGTAACAGAGAGCGGCAGAGGGCAGCAGCAGTGTATTCCGGTGCCTAATCTAGGCACT
>Ga0208644_1002315_pt1 | contig 15289 bp, 23 predicted proteins | sample VirMetDEL_Nov_18_FD_184517 | JGI IMG/M metagenome (GOLD analysis project Ga0208644, IMG submission 184517) | Aqueous microbial communities from the Delaware River and Bay under freshwater to marine salinity gradient to study organic matter... | ecosystem: Environmental > Aquatic > Marine >... | reverse complement strand
CTGCTATTAATGCCGAAGTTGCAAAAGGTAAAATGGCAGGATTTTTTGTAGACCGTAAAGAAGTTACGCATTTAGGTTTAGAAGGATTATCAAGAGAACAATTGGAGAAACGGTTAGATGAGCTTGAGTCAAAAATTGGAGAAGCCAAAAACATTATTGACATTACGCCAGAAAAAGTTGTTAAAGACGAATAACTGGAATATGTTTATGATGGTTTTTAATGAGGTGCATAACAGCACCTTAACAACAAAAATTGGGAGCGTACATGTTAAAACGAAAAATAACTATAAATAAAAAAGCAAAAGATTGGAAAGCTCGTTATCCTATGGTTGAGGTAAAATGGTTGGACATTTGTAGTGACAGTAGCTGGCAGAGCATGAAACAATTACAAGAAGCCAAATTACCAACTTGTGTTACGAAAGGACATTTGCTATCTCAATCAAAAGGTGTTACAAGAATTTTTGGAGATTACAGTGAATCATCTAATGGGGAAATTGACGATATTGGTAATAGCACTATTATTCCTAACTCAGTCATCATTGAAATCAGAAAAATATGAGCGGATTGGAATTATTTTTGTTACTAGAGATGGTGGCTATACTATACTTCGTAAACAAATAAACACCGATTGTGAGACTTGGTGGCAGGAAAATTTAGAATTTAGAGAGAATAATTTAGATCGAAAACCATATCAAAGTCATGTTTTACACTTGATAAATGGTAAGATTGTTATAGGGTATATTTGCAATTATTGACTTGAATAAATTATGGCTCAATCGAATGAATCTAAGCTTTGGAATCGTATCAAGAAGTTAGGCGACAAGTCACATTTCACGCATTTTACAAGGATAGAAAGCAATACAGTCAATGGAATTCCAGATGTTCACTGCTTGGTAAATAAACAATTATTTTGGTTGGAACTAAAAGCAAATGATCTCAAGAATCGAGGTTTATCAAAGTGGCAAATCAACTGGCATATCAAATATCAGATAGCAGGTGGTAAAGTATTTATTCTTAACTCCCCCCTCAAGGAGAGGGCGTTAGAAATTCTAGCCGTGTGCCGTGATTCTCGTTCCACGCGCCTCGTTTACAAGACGGACGACACTAGTAGCACGGGCCTCTGGAGCTGCATCCTTCAGGCTGCGGCAGCGGAAGCCTGATCCTCGTTTCTCGTTCCACGCAGAACTGCGTTCTACGTGCCATAAGGTAAAGGGGACCATGCAGCGGGATCCGAAGGACGCTGGTGGAGTTCAGGAGAAGCTCCCGTTCCTCGTTTCATCAGTCATGTCAAGAAGAATTTTGGAAAGAGCAGGAGCTGACCCCCTCCAGAGCAGCGTGGATCAGGAAGCTCGTTCCTCGTTGGACGACACATGTCAAGCAAATCTACGTTCTCGGTGACACGCAACCCCCGTGCAGCTCACCATCAGAGGATTGGTGCAGACCCCAGTAGGAAATGGTACAATGATCCCTGAGGCGTGGTGCTTTTTTTATGTTTTCCTTTCTGTGCCCACGCCTCGTTACCCATGCCACACGCACCTTCGGTGCTTTGAAGATAGAGGTGCACCTGCAGCTCTGGACTCTGGTGCAAAATTTTTTTGAAAAGTTCTCTTGACATCGATAGATATTTATCTTATATAGATGGGATACATAAACAAAGGAGAACAACATGAGTAAAAGCATATTAGTAGAGGTGGCCTTCTTGGCCACCGTGATCGGTATCTTATCTATAACAGGAGTGTTGATATGGTAAAAAAATTTTACGGAGTACAAGTTCACTCTTTGACTTTTCAAAAGGTAGATGCCAACGGTGATTCTATCGATGGAAAGATCTATGAGTACACTGGAGACCATTCTTCCTTCTGCGAAGGAATTGATGAAGACGATTTGGAGGAGGTGCAAGATGTCGACTAATTGGACAGAACAGAAAAATGTCAAAGAATGCCTGCGCGCGTACGAAGCGCAGGAGCTAGGACTTATCTCAGACATAGCTAACCATGGCTGCCAGGGAGGCGTGGCTGGAGTCATCTACTACGATGAAACCACAGACTTCCACGCACGTCATGAGGAAGAGATCTGGGACCTGCTGCATCAGCATGCTACGGACCACGGCCTGAAGAAGGGTGAGTTTCTCAAATACATTTCCAATGATCCTGGTAACCTGAAGCAGCTGCTGAATGATCTCGTTTGGTGGGCGATTGAAGTCCGCGCTCAAGAGCTATTAGGTGAAAAGGAGGCTGCATGACTGCCATCATTGCGTGCGGCTGGGCTCTGGGGACGATCCTGATGGCACTGCGGATGCCCGTGTTTCTCGCTCTGTCATTACTGGTGGTGTTAACCATATGCTAGGGGCCCGCGCAGCGGATCAGGGTGCACGGAGCTGCGTTCTCGCACAAAGAAGCTGGGTCGCTGCAAGAAGGTCAAACAGCAGGAGCTGGTGCTGGCGTCAGGTACACAAACTTCCTTTCGGAAAAGTTTTCAAAATTTTGTGCTTGACATTACAGATGAAGCTCTTATATACATGGGATAAACTTAAACTTAACAAAGGAGAAAGAACAATGGGCTTTGATTTATATAGTCTCGGTAATCATAAAAGTAGTAAAGGCGAATACTTCAGAAACAATGTATGGTGGTGGAGAAGATTAGCCGATTTCGTTTGCGAACATACAGGTTGCGTTGAGGATAAAGATAAAAGCGATTGGCAAATGAACAACGGACATGAGGTGTCAAGCGATTTGGCTAAACAAATAGCAAAACAACTACGGGCATTGATAGACAACGGCACGGTTGATAAAGCTATCAAAGAGGTAGAACAAGAAATGGAAAAAGCTGAGACCAACAACAAGCAAGTTGATAAACTTCATCAGATGTTGCGTGCAAAGGTAGAACAAGAGGTCGGAAATAAAAACATAGCACCTGCTGACTATCCCGAAGAAGATCACAAAACTTGGGATTGGATACAAAGTAAATACTCTTACGGAAGTAGTTATCCTTTCACAAGAAAAAATGTAGAAAACTTTATAGAGTTCTGTGAGGAAAGTAATGGATTTACCATTGCTTAAATTCCTCGTACTTTGTTGGGGTGCGTATTATCTCTATAGTCGGCACGGTTTCCCCGTGCCGTCTCGCACCTCGTTTCTGCGTTGGGTTGTTATAACAAAGAACAAAACAAGGACGCTGACGGACAAAGTCCCTGACAAGTTCAAAAAATATATTAATCAAACAGATGACACTTAAATAGAGGAATAAAAAAAATAAAAAAAAATAAAAAAATAGTATTGTCTTTTTTAAATCTTATCTATATAAGATAGGGATAACATAAACAAAAAAAAGGAGACAATGTTATGACAAAAGCTAACAACACTCTTAAAAAAACAAGAGTAAAAAAAGCAAGTGTTAAAACTAAAATTGCCTTGCTTAACTATGGTATCTCTAAGCAACATGAAAGAGATGTCATTAAACAAAACTCATTAATGAAACCCGAATATGTTGGGTACTTTGATGAGTTAAAAACTAATCTAATCATCTTAACTGAAATGGATAATGGGTATGAGGGATTTGCTCAACTTATTAAAAGAGTTATGAAACGATTTGATGTTGCAAAGTTCAAAGAAAAGTTTCCAAAATTGTATGAGGAATTTTTAGTTGATATGGAAACAACTGAAATCAAAGTTAAGTATGAAAAGATTGGGGGTGCTAATGCCTAGAGGATTAGACCTAATTTCAATTTTAAATACTCAACTAACTCAACAGCAAAATAATGCTGTTGAGCAACCAACTGATAATGGTACAACTTTGAATTATCAATTCATGTATAAACAGTTGGAAAGTGCTGTTGAAGAAATACTAATTAAATATCCTAATGATGATATTGTAATTGAGTTAAAACAAAATCTAGTTAGGAATTTAAGACCGATACTTGAACAACTACAAAATGGTATGGAGTAATCTATACCAACCTCATGCCCCAGCGATCTGCTGGGGCATCACCTTCAGGGGCATCACCTTCAGGCTAGCCCCAGTCATCACCACCATCAAACCCCAGAAGGCTCTATATCTGGTAGAGCATAAACACTTTTACCACTAGATATTGCCACCTCGTACAACTTTTAGTGGAACAAGAGATCGGGCTTGAGAACAAGATCTATACATGTAGTCGGATTTAATTTATTCTGTTACAAAAGGGGACCCATGCAAAAAGAACTTTTAACAGATGAACAACTTAGGGCAGTTGTCGAGAAAAAATATATTGAACATATTAAACTTTGTCAGGATAATTTTATATATTTTGTAAAAAATGTTTGGCCTGATTTTGTTTGCCGTTTAGATAAGGACCCAAAAAAGTGGGGCCATCATCAGATCATTGCAGCAGAATTTACTAAAATCTCTAAAGAACGAAAAGGGAGGCTCATAATTAATATGCCTCCTAGACATACTAAATCTGAATTTGCATCTTATTTGTTTCCTGCTTGGATGATAGGGAAGTTTCCCAAATTAAAAATTATGCAAGTTTCTCACAACTCAGAATTATCAGCAAGGTTCGGTTCTAAGGTTCGTAACCTTATGGACAGTCAAGAGTATAAACAGATCTTCGGAGATGTTAAACTACGAGAAGATAGTAAGGCAAAAGGCCGATGGGAGACCAACCATGGTGGGGAATACTATGCAGCGGGTGTGGGCGGTTCTATCACAGGACGAGGGGCGGACTTACTTATTATCGATGATCCACATACGGAACAAGATGCGTTATCCGATACTGCAATGGAGAAGTCATATGATTGGTACGTATCAGGACCCAGACAGCGTTTGCAACCTGGAGGAACGATTGTTGTTGTAATGACCCGTTGGGCTCAAGATGACTTAACAGGCAGATTGATCAAGGCACAAAAAGAACCAAGAGCAGACAAGTGGAAACAAATTTCATTTCCTGCAATTATGCCAGATGATAAACCTGTATGGCCTGAGTATTGGGAGTTAGATGAATTATTAAAAGTTAAAGCATCTTTACCAATTAGAAACTGGTCAGCTCAATATATGCAAGAGCCAACTTCTGAAGAAGGTGCAATTATAAAACGAGAATGGTGGAGACCTTGGAAAAGTAAAAATATTCCTGATCTACAAGGAATCATACAATCTTACGATACAGCATTTAGTAAAAAAGAAACTGCTGACTATTCCGCTATTACCACATGGGGAATATTTTTTCCAAGAGAATCAAAAGAACCTAATGTAATTTTGTTAGATGCTATGAAGGGTAAATATGATTTTCCAGAATTAAAAGCAATTGCATTAGAGCAATATAAATATTGGGAGCCTGAAACAGTAGTAATTGAGGCTAAAGCTACAGGGCAACCCCTTGCTCAAGAGTTTAGACGTATGGGAATACCTGTTGTAGATTTCGTGCCAACTAAAGGAAAAGATAAGTTTGTAAGGGTTAATTCAGTTGCTCCATTGTTTGAATCTGGGGCTATTTGGTATCCAGAGGGAGAATCTTGGGCAGAAGAAGTGATTGAAGAATGTGCTGCATTTCCTCACGGTGCCCATGATGACTATGTAGATAGTATGTCACAAGCTATGTTAAGATATAGGCAAGGTAATTTTATAGAATTACTATCAGACTGGAAAGAAGATATGTACGACTATCCAAGTCCGAAACAGTACAAATATTATTAAGGAGATTAAAATGAGTGAGAAAAAAAATAAAAATTTATATAAGTTAGGTGATCCAAAAGATTTCTTAAAAAGAAGAGCTATATTAAGTGGAGTTACCTCTGCTGATGCTACTTCTGCATTAACAAATCAAAAAATAAAACCAGCTCAACTATTAAGACCAACTGAAAAAGTTTCATCAAAACTTAAAAAAGCTACAAATGTAATTCGTAAAATTTCTAAGAAAACACCTATAGGTAGAGCTTTAGATACAGCTGTCAAAGTAGGTGCAGGTATAGGAGCAGGGTACGAGTACGCTAAATCAAAATTCAAAGACAAAGAAGAAAAAGTAGATAAAAAAGCTACAGGCGGAATGGCCGACTACATTAAAGATTTAATTAAATAGGAGAATACTATGGCAGATAGATTTACAGAAGCAGATAAAAAATTAGCAATGGAGAGAATGAAATATAAAGTTGCTAATAATCTTAAAGACGGAGACCGTCTTACTCAAAGAGATTTAGAAAATGCTAAAAAAATTGTTAAAGCAAGACAGAAATATCTTGTAAAAGACAATGAAGCTTTAGGTGGTGTTAGAACGGAAGATCGTCTTACACAAAGAGATATAGAAAATGCTACTAAAACAGTTAAAGAAGTAAAGGAGTTTTCTAAAGGTTCTAAAAAACCTATTAAAGCAGTCGCTGGTGTTCTAGCTGGATTAGCCGCAGGTGTAGCTCCAGGTATTATAGGTCTTGGTATGTTAGCTAATAAAAAAATGAAAAAGAAATCTGCCGTAGCTGAACCTAATGATGAAAAGTATGCTATGAATGATAAAAGTCCAATTGTAGATCTTTATCAAAAAGCAACAGGGCCTGCTAAAATGAGAACAGGTGGAGATGTTGTTATAGGTAAAGGCGGAGATTACATTAAAGATTTAATTGATTAATGGCAACTTTTAAAATAGGACCCGAAATAAATATAACCAAAGACTCATCTGAACCTGTTCCAGGAAAAGTTAAAGTTAAAACAGAGGACAGATATTATGGCATCAAGGGTGAACTTGGTTTTGGAGATGAAGACAATAATATAAAAATTTCTGGTAAAGCAGGAAAAGGTTCTGGTCGAGCAGATGTTAAACATCCTTTTGGTAAAAATACTTTCAAAGGTAGTGGTGATACTGAATGGAATGTTGGAATTAAGTGGACTAAGAAATTTTCAAAAGGTGGCGGAGTCGCGATTCAAGGAATAAAGTTTAATGGAGTTAAGTAATGGCGGACATCGACAAAATATCTGCAGACATCAAGTCCATGATGGACGAACCGACTGATAGTGTTCCTATTAAAGAAGATTATGATTTAAAATATGAGCCAAGTAAAATTGGTGGCCTTGCAACATTAGGAGCAGTCGGGGGCGCTGCAGCGTATTTCCTGAGCCGTGCACCTGGGATCGGGAGAGTGGCAAGAACATTCTCGACTAAGATACCCAGAGTTCCCGATGCACGGACCACGGACAAAGTCGTAAACGATCAAGTTGATGAAATCTTAACCATCACTCCAACTCGTATGGATCGAGCAAGAGAGACGATCCAAGCTTCACGACCCGCGGATCCAATGGCAGAGGCTGCAATGCAAATTAAAAAAGCAGTCGATATTAATCCGTTATCGGTTGCAGGAACTAAAACAAGGTTTGGTTCTGCAGTATTCGATTTCATCGCAAAACATCCAAGTAAAAAACCTTTAAAACCTCAAGCATGGATTAATGAGTTTTCTTCTGAAGGACGTATGGGTCAATTAAAAGTTCCGAATACAAATATCAGAGCAAACATTACGAGAGAAGAATTAGAAGAAACGAACATTGCAAAGTTTGATAAAGACGGAAAACTTGTAGCTGGATTTTTAAAAATAGCTAAAGACAAAAATATCCCTGTATCTAAATTTGATTTACTAGAAATGGTTCAAAAATCTCCTGCTTTAAATTTAAAAACAAAAAGACATTTTTATGTTGGGGACATGGATAAGAAAACAGATGCTGCCGTAGATTTATTTGTGGCTAAAGCGACTGCTGCTAAAAATAAACTTGCATCATTTGGAGATGATTTTTCTGATGAGATAAGTAGCATCAATGGAAGCATTGCTGATGCAAAAGCAATTAAATCAAACATGCAAGCACAGATTATTGAAGGGGTGCCTGATTTAAATTCACCTACAAATATAAAGGATATGATGAATGGTTTGGTAAAATTATCTGACAAAGTCAAAGATAGAAAAGGTGTTGAACTTGTGACAAGAGATGAAGCTGCTGATCTTTTAAAATCCTATCGTAACATGAATAGAGCTTATGATTTAAATAAAACACAAGGCTCTATGCCTAAGTATGGAGATCAATACAGTTACAGAGAAAGAGGTGGAGAAAAATATTTTGAAGATGTGGTTTATTATCCAAAAGAAGTTCCCTTTGGTTTAAATTATACTGGAGGACATTACTCAGGCGTTAAAAACCAAATTGTTCATACAAGATATGCCATGCGTTCTTTACAAGACAATCCAAATAAAAAAGTTTATGCAATTGATGAAATACAATCCGACTATTCAAGATCACTTGAAGATGCAGGTAAGGTTGGACAAAGGTTAAATCCATTTAACGTAGAACAAGAATATGTTTTCTATAGTTCTGTAATTAAAAACAAAGTGAAAGAAATGAAAACTCTAACAGATAAAGGTTTGAAGATGACACAAGATGATATCTTTGAAGCTAAGAGATTAGATAATGAAATTGAAGAATTGAAAAAGACAACGGTTAATGCTTTCAACATGAACAATAAACAGTATAAAGAATTACCACCCTATCTGCCAATGCTAGAAAGAGCACAATACAATGACTATGCAGTTAAGAATTTATTAAAACAAGCAGCGGATGATGGTATTGAATGGGTAGTCGTAAATCCAACTGAGCGAATTCATGTTGCACTTGATTTAAACAAAGGTAAAAATCAATTTGGTAAATTAGGAAATTGGAATGCTTATGGTGCTGCAGATGGTAGAGCAGGTATAAAAGGAGTGAAAGCTAAAAGTGAAAAGAAAAGTAGAAAAGGGGAAAAGAATGTCACCTTTGATACCAATTATAAAATGATGGCATCCGTACCTGAGACATTTAAAAAACTAGCTAAGCAATATAATTCAGAAGCTAAAATGATTAAGGTATCTAAATCCGATCCAAACAAACCATTTAAAATAGTTGAAAACATTTATGATGACGAAGCGGTGGCTAAAAAATTAGGATTAACAGGAGCTCAAAATGAAAGACATATTGCAGCTTTTAAAACTAGAGAAGAAGCTGAAGCTTTAAAAACACCAGGAATGCTTAAAGAGATTCAAGCAAATGACCCTGATAATTACTATTATGCATTTGGAATTAAGATTACCCCAGAAATGAAAGGAACTCCGTTCAAATTGTACAGACGTGAGGGAGGACTAGTCGTTAATCTATTTGCATGATAATATAAACCTGTTATAACAATAAGGAGATAATTATCATGGCAAGCAAAAAAATGAAAAAAGCTTTAGCTTTGGGAATCGGTGCTACTTTAGGTGCTAAATTCTTAGGGGCAAAAGCTAACGCGGCTAAAAAACTTTTAGCCTCTCAACAAGTCGATACTGGAGATTTCGGATCTGAAATGGCTAACGACACTAATCTAATCAAAGGCACATCTAAAGCTTTATTAGGTGGGGACAAAGCAACAAAACCAGCAGGGTTCTTTGGAAAAGCTAAAAAATTTTTAAGTGATGAAGTTTTTACAACTAACCCTAAGACAAAAGCTTTTACAATCAAAAAAGGACCTAAATCAAGTGAAGAATTCGGTTTAGGTATGTATGATATGAATAAAGGCGGAATGCTTAAAGCCAGTAACGGTATGATGGTAGAGTCTAGAGGAAATAAATTAGCGAGAACTAAAATTACAAAACTATCATAATGGCTGAAGTTGAAAGACAAACAGATCTTCCAGAAGAAGAAATTAATGAAGAAGCTGAGGTTGTCGTTGAAGCACCAGAGGATGAAGAAGTTTTTGAAGAAGAGCAAGAAGATCCTAATGCGTTTTATGACAACCTGGCTGAAACTATGGATGAACGAACGCTAGGTCGTTTGTCTTCACAACTTATTCAAGATTATAAAAAAGATAAAGTTTCAAGAGCAGATTGGGAACAAACTTACACCAATGGTTTAGAGTTACTTGGTTTCAAATACCAAGACCAAACAAGACCGTTCCAAGGTGCGAGTGGCGTGACCCATCCATTACTAGCAGAGGCAGTTACACAATTCCAAGCACAAGCTTATAAAGAATTATTACCATCAGAAGGACCCGTAAGAACACAGGTCGTAGGTGCAAGAACTCCAGAAACAGAGAACCAAGCACAACGAGTACAAGATTTTATGAACTACATGATCATGGAGAAAATGGAAGAATACACTCCAGAGTTTGATCAATTATTATTTTACTTACCTTTATCAGGATCAACCTTTAAAAAAGTTTACTACGATGAAATTATGCAAAGAGCAGTTTCTAAATTTGTTCCTGCAGAAGATTTAATTGTTCCATACTATGCTACCGATTTAAAAGACTGTGAAAGAATTACTCACTTAGTTAAGATGGGTGAGAATGATGTTCTTAAAAAACAAAAAGCAGGTTTTTATAGAGACGTAGAATTAATTCCAAAACAGCCAGAAAAGAATCCAATACAAGATAAATTAAATGAATTAGAAGGTGTGAAAGCATCTGGACAAAGAGATTATCAATATAACATTTTAGAAATGCATGTAGATTTAGATCTAGATGAATATGAAATGGATAATTCAGAAAAAAATATTAAAGTTCCTTACATTGTAACGATTGATGAAGGTTCACAACAAATTTTATCTATTTACAGAAATTATAATCCTGAAGATGAAATGATGAAACGAAAAGAATACTTCGTTCACTACAAATTTTTACCAGGTTTAGGCTTTTATGGCTTTGGTTTAATTCATATGATTGGTGGTTTATCACGAGGAGCCACTTCTGCATTAAGACAATTGTTAGATGCAGGTACTTTAGCGAACTTACCAGCAGGATTTAAATCTAGAGGAATCAGAATTAGAGATGATGACCAACCTTTTCAACCTGGAGAGTTTAGAGATGTTGATGCACCAGGCGGAAATATCAAAGATCAGTTCCAAATTTTACCTTTTAAAGAGCCAAGTCAAACTTTATTTCAACTTTTAGGCTTTGTCGTACAAGCAGGACAAAGATTTGCAGCGATTGCAGACATGCAACTAGGTGAAGATGCTCAAAATAGAGCTGTTGGAACAACAATTGCACTCTTAGAACGTGGTTCAAGGGTCATGAGTGCTATTCACAAGCGTTGTTACTATGCAATGAGACAAGAATTTAGACTTTTAAGCAAAATTTTTAGTGATTACCTACCGCCAGTGTATCCATATGCTGTTTACGGGGCTGATAGAGCCGTTAAAATACAAGATTTTGATGATCGAGTGGATGTAATACCTGTTGCAGACCCAAATATATTCTCAATGTCGCAAAGAGTGACGTTAGCAAACGAAAATTTAAAAATTGCAATGTCAAATCCACAAATGCACAACCTTCATGAAGCATATAGACGTGTTTATGAAGCATTAGGGACAAGACAGATTGATACTTTGTTAAAACCACCAGAAACACCAACTCCAAAAGACCCTGCAACCGAAAATGCAGAAGCTTTACAGATGAAAATGTTAAAAGCTTTCCCAGAACAAGATCATGATTCACACATTGCTGCTCATAGAGCATTTATGGCGACTAGAATGGTTCAAATTAATCCAATGGTGTATGCATTACTTCAAGGACATATATCTGATCACGTTGCAATGAAAGCTCATGGTGAAATAGGTGCAATGATACAGGAAGATCCAAATATGATGATGATGCAACAACAAGATCCTCAAGGATTTAAAGTTCAATTTGATAGTATGGTTGCAAAAAAAGTTGCTGAGATTACAACAATGTTAGCACAAGAAGAAGCAGGTGCTCAAAAACCAGATCCACTAGTACAATTAAAACAAAGAGAATTAGATTTAAAAGCTATGGATATGCAAAGAAAAGCTATGGAATCACAAATGGATTTTGACGTTAAAGAATCTCAATTTGATGAAAAACTTGATTTAGAAAGAATGAAAGTTGAAAATCAAGAGCAACAATCAGATGATAGATTACAAGTTGCTAAAGATAAATTAAATTTACAAGCAATGCAAATGGCACAAAGAAATGAAAAGAAAAAAGTTTAAAATATTTAAAGCAAAGGGTGGAGGTATGGATGCTTCATCTCCTGATTTTGGCGGTTCAGGTTTTGCACCAAGTCCAGGTGATACAGGTGGGGCTGGTGGACATCCTAGCGATCCAGGTTCAGAAGCTGGTTCAAATTTTGGATCACCGACTGGAACAAGTTTTTCTCAAACTAAAAGTGAAAACAATGTTCAAGCAAGAAAAGGACCAGTTCAGGTACCTACTATTGGCCCTTTAAGTTTAGGTTTTAATTTAATTTCAAGAAGTTTATATAATAAGAAAAATTTAGAAGAACAAAAAAAAGAAGATCCATTGGGTGGAGAAATGTTAACCACTCGTCCCAAAACAACAAAACAAGTTACAATAAATGACAGAGGAGATAACACACCACCACCACCTCAACTATGTCCTGATGGCAGTAATCCACCGTGCAAATCCCCAGCTGTTCAATATGTAGCTCCAAAACAAACAAGTAAATTTTTAGAAGGATTCAAAAGCTATGACGAAGGTGGAGAAATTGTGATAAGCTCTAACGTAGATAAGGATTTATTATGATAGGTAAAAAATTTGGTCCACCACCTAAAAAGGGTCCTAACCCACAAGTACCACCAGTTAAATTTGGTGAAGGTGGAATGAAATGTCCTCATAGAGACATGACAGATAAAAATATGTATCCTGGTAATAACGGAATACAAATTAAAGGTTTTAAATTTATAGGAGTACGATAATGTTTAAATGGATTAAAAAATTGTTTACACCTAAAAAACAAGTTTACGATCCAAAACCAGTTGAAAAGGAACCTTGCTGGAAACATGAAAAATTTAAAAAAGGTTGTCCAATTTGTAGGAATTTAAACAATGGCTCTTAAATATATTGGAAGTTTAATAGCTAAAAGAGTCTTAAAAAATAGACCTGATTTACATAAAAAATTTGATAAAATTATGAGAGATGATGTTGACCCCTCATCTTCTGTAGAATCACAAATTTCAGAAGCTTTAAGAATTATGAGAAGTAAAGTAGATAAAAAAACAACAGGAGGGGAAGTTATTATAGCAAAAGGTGGAGATTATATAAAAGATTTGCTATAAGTCTGCATGTGGTCATTTTTATCTAATAAAGAAAAATTAATTTTATTATCTGGAATTTTTGAAGGTGAAGGAACTTTTGGTAACCATAAAAATGGTACGAGAAACGGTACAATAAGATATCAAATTCAAGCCTGTGTTAGTATGTCTGATAAGGACATAGTTTATAAATTTTTAGAATTTTTTAAATGTGGTAGTATCTGTGAACCTTCTTTAAGAAAAAATCATCATAAACAAATGTATAAATGGAGAGTAACAGGGGAGCGGGCTTTATTTGTTATTAATGAAATGATACCATATTTAGGAATTAGAAGACAAAGTAATTATTATGGCATGGTTCAATCTATTAGGAATGGCGATAAAGACTGGAGCCCATATATACTCCAACCGTCAAAAGACAAAACAGGCAATGTCAGATGCTCAGTTGAGATCGGCAGAAGCAATGGCCAGAGGAGAGAAAGAATACGAAGGCAAGCTTCTTGAAGCAAGACAATCGGACTGGAAAGACGAATTTATTTTATTATTGCTATCAGCCCCAATTGTACTCCTTGCGTGGGCAGTATTTTCAGATGATCCAGCAGCTATGGATAAGATGAAATTGTTCTTTGAGTATTTTTCACAACTTCCATTTTGGTATCAGACAATTTTCGTGGGCGTCATAGCGAGCGTGTACGGACTTAAAGCAACTGATTTAATTAAACGAAAGTAGTTGCAATTTAAATTATATCCAATTATACACTCTATATGAATCAATATAGATGTTCTCATCCAGAAGACTTAAACATTTTTGATGAATGTATCCAACAATTAAAAAATAAATATGGTGTTACAATCGAAATTGGTGTACATGAAGGTGGAGGTTCAAAAAGAATTATAGATGCTTATAGAAAGTTTTATCCTGATGCTCATCACTATCACATTGGTGTTGACCCTTTTGGATCCGCTCCTTACACACACACTGATGCAGACTTTAAGGAAAATAAAGTTGATTATCGTTACGGTGATGAAAAGCGTTGGTATCTTCAAAAAGCGATAGTTGATAATGGAGATAAAAATTTTATCTTTTTACAATTAGAGTCTTCAGAATATTTTAAAAGATTCCATGACGGATATCCAATGTTCATCAAAGGGAAAAAATATAAATTAGCTAAATATGATTTAGTTCATCTTGATGGATTACATGCAATCAAATGGGTATTTGAAGAAATATGTTTTTTTGATGATCGAATGAGTCCAGGAGGTTTCATAGTATTTGATGATATTGATAAAATTGATATGCAAGTCGTAGATGATTACATGAGACACTTAAAATGGAAACCTTTTAAAAGTGGTAATAAAAAATCAGCTTATGTTAAGTGTTAGTTTTTTCTGTACAAGAAAACAAAACTTAATGGAAATATTAAGTGCTTATAAAGATGTACCTGAGATATCTGAGATATTAGTTGTTAGTTTAGATAGAATCGAAATTAAAAATAAACCTAACAAAATTAAATTAATACATATGCCTAAAGATTCTGATCTAGGTTTACTATCAAGATATACTTTTGCTTTATCTTGTAAAAATAGATATGTATTTATTCAAGATGACGACTGGGTATACGAACCAGAAATGATTATAAGATTATTTAATGTACAAGAACCTATAGCAGGGTGCCACCCAAGATGGTTTTATGATGAGATGTATCAAAAACAACCTAAATTTAAAACTGACACAGCACCAATATTGTTAACTTGTGGCGTGATGGTTGATACATGGTACTTACCTGCTGTAATACAAGATGCTAAACAATTTTGGGATAAGTATGACGAAGTATACAATGGCGAAGATATTTTTATGTCTAGAGCGATTGCTAAAGCATCAGAACAAAAAGAATTTAAATTTTTTCAAGGAGGCTTTAAAGGATTAGATGAAGGGATACCTTTATGGAAAAAAAATGATCCCTTTAGAACAGATATAACAAAGAAAATATACGGTTATTTTAATGAATCTTGATTTAGATACACTTCAAACTTTAAGACACTTTATTAAAAAACAAATGGAACGTGTTAAAGAGGATTTAGTGTACCATGTAGACACAATCGATAAACTCCAGTATTCTAGAGGAAAACTCAGTGCATTTGAAGCACTGCTACAGGATCTAAAAGACCTGCAGAAAACAGAGGAGAATATCGATGACGATAGTAACACCTGATAGTACCTTAGTTGGTCTATCAAATTCAAAAGAAAAGGTTGCTCCAGAATCTA
>Ga0208644_1002314_pt1 | contig 15291 bp, 24 predicted proteins | sample VirMetDEL_Nov_18_FD_184517 | JGI IMG/M metagenome (GOLD analysis project Ga0208644, IMG submission 184517) | Aqueous microbial communities from the Delaware River and Bay under freshwater to marine salinity gradient to study organic matter... | ecosystem: Environmental > Aquatic > Marine >... | reverse complement strand
GTGTTGGCGGCCTTAAAAAAACTGAAATTTGTTTTTGCTCCTTTTCTCAAATTACATGTCCTGCACGCAGCAACCAAGTTGCTCTCATCATAGACAGCACCGCCTTTGCTTGTGGGTGTCACATGGTCAACATGCGTTGCTTCCCCACCACAATACGCACATGTCCAACCGTCCCTATTTAATACTCTTAGACGCAGCTGACGCCAACGCTTTGTTGAACCTTGCATTGCCTGTTAATACCAACCTTTGGCTTGCCATTGCGACCACGCCTTGCACCAAGCTGCGCTGTGATCCTGACCACCATACCTGTGTACCACGTATTTGGTGGCACGGTCTATTTGTTTTTGCAAACTCAAACGCTTATCCACTTGCATTAGCTGAAACACTCCGTATGCACCGCTGGTGGAATTTCTGACATGTAATTGGTATCTGCTTTCCCTCCATGCAATCTTTAATGCACACGTCGCTTCACTCCGTGATCTATCAGCTGTAATGATACGTTCAATACGTTCATCAACAGTTTGGGTAGAATTATCCACAGGCGTTGAAATTGGATTAAGCACGAATAAGGTAGTTATCCACAAATTTAGTAAAGGCGTCAAGATTAAGCCTTTTTCCAATGCGTAGGGGCTTGCCTTCCCGCCCCCGCTTGGGCTTCCGCGCTGCCCCGCTGCGTCGGAGCGTTAGCATAACGCGTTGTCAAGTGTTGACAAGTTGAACATGTAAGTTTGGCGTGTCGCCATGCACCGCAGGTGCAACGTAGAATGTGTCTCTCAGACATTAATAGCTCCTTTCGTTAACTATTACGTCAAGCCAACGTGATCTATTAGACGTCATTAGCTCTGATTTATCAACTACCACAACCAAATCACGCTCTTGGGTATCCCGTCTTGTAAACCAATAAGGCTTTTGATCAGCCAGCAATTCAGCCGGAATGATTAGCAAACCGTCGTCATACCGAAAGCAAATCTTGTGGATTGGCTCTTTTCTAGGTGGTAGCAACATAATGTTTTGCAGCTTGTTAAAGTTAAATACGGCTTTTTCGTTGCTGCTGTGCTTAAACCACTTAATTTCCAAATCACCCATGTAACACAAATTGGCTTTTTCATCTATCCAAGACATGTGAAAGTCAGTTGGGTGAAATGGCGGTGTTTGGCTCAAAATGTATCGTGGAATTTGCTTTTCAATAGCTCTTGCTACCAATCGCTCACGGCGGGCGTCAGCAAAGGTTTGGCGGATCGGTTCGCCCATGTTTTACTCCTCCGGCTCTGCTTGGTGGTAAATGTCCTTGCCTAGCTCTGCCATAACGTCCAATGGCTGCTGATACCGGCCAACGTTGACTTTGCACCGGTAGCATTTAATGAAATACGTGCCAGTAATCATGCCGTTTTCGTCATAACCGTCATCAAATTCAATTTCACCTGCCCCATTACATGCAGGGCAAATGTCATGTTTTTTGTAATCAAAGCCTTCGGTCATTTCTCAACCCCCAAATCCTTTTGTAGGCGTTTGATAATCGCACTAGCTTCTTTGCTGGTTAAATCGTTTGGCCTTGCTGGCCGACCTAAAACGCTTTCAATGTATTCAATTTGTTTTTTTTCGGTGTGCCATTCCAAGTCATTAAATTGTTCACCGGCTTTACGAAATAAACCACCCATAAATCCGTATTGTTTGCCGCTTATCTTGTGAAAATTGGGCTCAGTTATGACCGCCGGTTTATCAGCTGGCCATTCCTGAAATGGATCAAATGACGGTTCAGGTGGCAATGGGACTTCCTCTTTAACCCCCCATTCCAACGGATTTGCCTCTTTAACTTTTTTCATTTCAATAACTTTGGCCATTTCCTCACGACTTGGCCGCTGACCTTTTGAACCTATTCCTAGCGTTGAGCAAACTCTTCCAAGACTACTTGTGACACAGTTCTCTAACGCAAAGTTTTTGTTGACCGGCGAACTGCCAACAACTTCATGCGCGTAATCCACAGCTGCCGGCACAGGGTCATTTCTGTCTGTGTAGGCACTTGCCTTTACTATGAATGTCATGCTGTCAAAATGCACTAGCTCTGTAATTAACCGGCCTTCCGGATACATTTCCCAAAATCGGTTAATCCGTGTTTCTACTGTTTCGTAATCATTTAAATTGAAATTCATTTTGGCCTCCCGTAGCCGTTCAATCTAGTTTTTGCTGTTGCCGCACAATGCTGCGTGCGTAGCGGATTGCTTCTTTGGCGTCCCTGCGACCGCTGTAATAGCCGGCGGCATACATGCCAAGCATTAACAAAACGTAAAACACCACCGTTAACATTTCAATTGGTGTCAACATTGTTGCCCTCCTCTGTTGCATTTTTGTAAGCACCAAACAAGCTAATTAGGTGCGTCAGACCGTCAAACATAACCGTGTGCTGTTTGCGCTGCACTTCCAAAAACTCAATGATCCGGTCAATGTCTTGGCCAAAAGCGGCCACCACTTTTTCATTCATTGCTTCCTCCTAGCAAAAAATAACTGTGAACAACTGTGTTTGGCAGCCGCCCTTTACGGCCAGCCAAATCAGGGTGACCATTAGCAATTGCCCACTTGCGAATAACGCTAGCGCGTGCAGCTCTTTCTGCTTGGTCATTGTTTTTCATAACAAAACGATAAACCTTAAGTTCATCATCAAAGTAAATCAGCCATTCCGTGGCCAAAATAACCTCCCGTTGGTTAATGCACCCCGCGTGCATGGCAAAACCGTAGCATTATTTCAAAAGCATTTCAATTGCATTTTAAATAAATCGGCGTGTTATGAGTAAATCTTGCCGTTAACCATAAATGAACCGTCGGCGTTCATAGGCACAAGGCTTGGCCGGACGTTTTTATTGTCAAACTCTATTTCACCAAAACCCAATTGCCAGTTTGCTGCCCCTAAAGGCCGCAAATAACGGGCTTTGCTCATGTCCATAAGATGACCTACCTCCATGCCAAAAAGTGGCTTAGAATGGCCTCCAAAGCCTTCTGAGCGGTAAACAATGCCTTGTCTGTGCGTATGGCCAATGATTGTGTTGTGGCCGGTCATTTCCATAAGTTTCAATGCGGTCTGTCCAGCAACTTGGCTTAGCTTGTATTCGTCCCCATGCGCCATGATCGTATTGGGTGCAATCTTGGTAATTTTCTTGTTAAAGGTAATTCCCAATTCCGGCATGCCAACCAGCTTGTGATACTCCAAACCCAAACTGCTTAACGCCGGTGCTTTTAATTCAATGTATTTTTCAAGCCGGTCTGTGTGGTTTGACCTAGCAACAAAAAATGGCTTGTCTTTGCCAAGCGCATTTCTAAATGCTGTTAATAGCTCACGTGTCAAGTCAATGTCGCGTTTTAAATTAGGGCTGAACTCACCGCGCCCGCCGGACACCCAACGCCCAACCATTGGTTGATCCATTTCGTCGCCTACGCATAACAAGCCGTCCGGTTTTGTTTTCTTAACGTAGTCAATTAGTGCTTTGACCGCCCGTTTGTGTTCAAACGGCAGCTGAATGTCACTCAAAATGACGTAGCGGGTAATCAGCGCTCCCCTAGCTTGGCCTCCAACACCGCTAAGCGTTCTGAAATGTCTTGGAGCTTGTCTGACACGCTTCCGGCGTTGTGGGGTAAAACGTGGCTCTTTAGCTTGTAAACGGTAATGGTTAAATTCAAAAGTGAACCGGCAATGATCGACAAAATTGAAAGAATGGCGGCAACAAGTGTGCTATCAAGATACATTTTTGCTGTCTGCTTCTCTCAAATTACCTGTTGACGGTTTCATAAATCCTGCTAGTGCGGCAATTAACGATCCTAGAATGGCAGCCGGACGTTCATCATAACCGGTGGCTGTCCATGCAGCCGTAAATGCCGTCAAGGCCAAACCAAATTGTTGTGCTAATTCTTTTCGCTTATTCGTCGTCATCATCAGTTAATTCTACCTCAGCTTGTGTTTCCGACAAATAGTCTAAAGCTTCATTCAAAATTGCCTTATGTTGCCACACGGGCTTTTGGTCATCTGTAAGGGTTGTAATCCAGTAAACACCGTCAACGTCAAAAAATTCAATGGCTAAAACGTATCCGCTTGCTACAGCTCCGTTTGTATCTTGGCCTTGTGCAATTAGTTGAATTAACGCGTCAATTGTTTGGGTTGGGTTTTGCATTTTTTTTGACCGCCTTTTTAGCCGTTGCCTTTTTAGGCTTGTCTAACCCTAGCAACTCTTTTGTCTCTTTTGGCGTAATGTCGGGTTCACCGTCAACAATGTATGGCGTTGGATCAACGTCATCACCATATTTATAATCCCATTGGCGGACTTCAAAATGCAAGTGTGGCGCGGTGCTGTTGCCCGTGCTGCCAACCTTCCCAATGCGGTCACCGGTTTCAATTGGTTGGTTCATAACCACCAGCGTTTTGTCCAAATGCGCATAAATAGCTTGGCTATTGTCTCTGTGTTTGACAATCACGCATTTGCCATAAGCCGTGCCCCACGGCGCACGCTGACCAACGTAAATGACACGCCCGCTTACAGCTGCTAAAACGTCGCTGCCCCGTGGTGCAGCAATGTCAATGCCGGTGTGATAGCCCAACCGGTAGCGGCTGTTTTCTTTCTTGTAAGGCTGGCTAACGCGGCCGTTTGGGACGGGAAAAGTCATTAGCCGAACAAGGCCTTAGCTTCGTCAAGAGTTAACCCAAGTTTTTCTAAAACTTTGAGACGCTCTGCTTCCTTGCGTGTCGCTTCCTCAATTGCAGCCAATCTTAAATTTTCCATTTCTGCTGCAATTTTTAATTCGTCAGCCGACAAATTTTCAATTATGCTTTCGCCAGTTTCTAAATTAACTGTTTCCTTTTTTAGCATTATGCTGCTCCATAAATGTATACGTCACCAGCGGTGAAATTATTGCTTGTAAAAATGGTGAATGAACTTATGGCTGACGTGCCTTTGTAGTAGCCATAGGTTGAGTTGCCTCTGTGGGCATTTCCGGTGTTACTGTCGGCAGCACCTTGCGCTTGCCATAATTTTAAATTAGTAGTTGATTGACCGGCAAAAATTCTAATACCGCCATTTAGTGTGCTGCCTGTGTTGCTTGAAGTTGTGCCCAATCTTACGGAAGTTTGGTCAAATCTATTCATGCTGTTTAAAAATGTGATTGCATAAGTAGAAGGTGCGCTTATTTCCATACCTAATTGAGTGTAATTGCTACCAGTATCGGAGTTTAACTGCCATTCTATTTGTGAACCTGAATTTGTGGTTGTTACGCCACGGATTAAAATCATCAAATCATCAATGGTGCTAATTCCTGTAAATGTTTTTGTTGAAACTCCGCCGGTTAATGTGGTGTTGCCGCTATTTAATAATGTGTAAGATTTTGTTGCAGCTGAAGGTGTCACCCATTTGACGCCAGCACTTGCTGTGCTATCGGCTGATAGGTATTGCCCATTTGTGCCAACGGCCACTCTTGCCAAAGTATCAGCTGCGGTAGCGGCAACAATATCACCTTTAGTTGTGACAAGATCGGAAACCGGATCAACACCAAAAACAAACGCATGATCCGCATTGCTGGTTTTCTTTAATACTTGTCCTGTTGTGCCACCTAATAAACCAGCTAAATCTGCGTCAACTGCGTCAGCAAACGTTTCAAAATCAGCCGGTAAATTCGTTACAAAATTTGACGGCGCGGGAGTGACCCACCCGTAGTTTGGCGTCGTCGCCATTAAATCACGCTCCTAGCATTTGCCCAATCTAACGTTGGGGTAATAGTATTCCATGTTTCTGACGCAGGGACTTGCAACCAGTTCATTTCAAGTTGACTTAGCGCATAATCCGACACGTTCAAACTTAAAAATAATTCGTTGCGGTTAAGCTGCCATGTGTAACCCTCAACAAATCCGGTAAAGGGTGCTGCGTAAATGTTAGTGGGTAAAGTGTCAATTGACACGGGTAAACCCACATAAAGGCCTAACAAATCGTCCCTTAGTGCGTCGGCAATGGTATCTGTGCTTAGCACTAAATTGACCCCCGTAATGCTTGTGCGGGGAAATGCGCGGGTGTCTAAGTAATAATTTACCCGTTGAGTTGCGTCCGCCGTGTGTTCTAATTCTGTAACAATAGCTGACATGTATTCGCCATAAACTGCAATTGACGTTGTGTCGCTTCCGCTTTCAGTTTGGTTGTTTTTGTAAGAAACTGTAACGGTGTTTATTAAATCGTTCAAACGGCTGGTGCTTGTCAAGCCAGCTGCTAAAATTGCGTCAGCGTCTAAATTTAAAAATCCATTTGTAGCAACACGATCCAATCGTGCTGAAAAACTGTCATAATTTATTTGACCAAGATTGTTTTCATAAAGTAAACCCAAACCGCTATTTGCCATTGTTTGTGCCAAAGTTAAACCGTTTGTTTGTCCACCAGCATAAGCCTGTAATTCAAAATCACCAGGGGTGTCAATTGTGCCAATTAAAATGTCATAATCTGCCCAAGTCAATAATGGATCAACGTTTGCCCAAGTCAAAGTTGGATTTACGTCAGCCCATGTTTCACCGGCAGTTTCTAATAAAATTGCTGCAATGCGATCCCCGTCAAACTCTTTCGAATAACCGCTACCGCCAGCTAAACGCCTATTCAATTTGCCTAGTGTCCCAACACCAGTCACGTTCACTTGTGTAACATAACCTGTTTGGCCAAATTGTTGAATGGATCGGGTCACGTCAGAAACGTATCCCGTCCACAAAATGACGTCGTTGCCGTTACTGTCATCAACTCTAATTTGAATTTCTTGGTGTATTTCAATGTTATTGGCGTTAGCGTCAAATTCAATAATTCTTACATTGCAATAACCAGCACGTGGCTGCTCATCAACAATTGTCCTGCCAGCTGTTGCCGTTAAACCATTTATTGTGTCACTTGTGTAATCAACGTCATTGATTGTAACCACGGGATTAATAACATACGGCATTATTCTGTTACCAATGCAGGTTGTAGATTTAAGAAACCAGCGCGGCCGCCGGATTGTTGAACAATTTGCTGTACCGCACGGGCTGTGCCTTCCGGATCAAGCACCGTGCCGTTAATGTTAATGTTGACCGTGCCACCAGTAGCACTAGAGCTGCCGCCTTGCAATTGTTGTAATGCTTGGCTTACATTGCCACCCTTGCCAAAACCGTAAAATGGATCATCAGGTTTTAAATTAATCCCCTCAATAAATCCACCAAACCCGCTAATTAGGCTAAGTTCGGATCGGTAGAAATTCTTGAGATCAGGCCTAATTGCAGACGGTATTGCACCGCCGGCACGCAAAGCATTTAATTCTTTTTCCATTGCTGTCAATTGTGCCGTTGAACGGCTGACCAAATCTTTTGACGCTGCCAAACGTTTGTTTGCTTCGGTGGCTTTGTCTGTTTGTAATGTGTTCTCATATTGAATGTTTTTAAATTGTTCAATTAAATCATTCAAATCTTTTTGCTCCGTCTTACTTGACGTCACGCTTGTGTTGTAATAAGTCATTGAACGATAAGCGTCGGCAAGCCCAATAGACGCAGTTTTTGCTTGAGTGTTTAAACGCTGAAATTCTAAATGCATTCGTGCTGTGGCTTCTGTAGCTTCATTTGTTTTGCCAGTTAAAACTTCCATTGCGCCAACGTAATCACGTCTAAAGGCTAAAACCGCAGCTGCAATAATTCTGACAACAAACTCTAAAGCCTTGCCCAATAACTCTAAAGCAAACACAATGCCTTTGGGAATGGATAATGCAATTTCACCAGCAATTTTTCCAACCAAACCAATGCCAGCTCCAGTTTCAGGCAATCGTTTATTGGTATCTTTTAGCGCGTCATCTAAGCCACCCCATGCGTCAGTTAAACGTTCAATAGCGTCAACAAAAAAACGTTCAATAGCTGGAATAGCAACATCTACAACAAAGTCAATAAAAGTAATTATTTTTGGCAATACGTGGTCTTTAAAGGCTTCAACTAATAACAAAAGTGTTGGCAATAATGCTTGGCCAATGGCCTCAGTAGTGTCATTAAACGCATTTTGCAACATGATTAATTGACCTTCAGCCGTTTGTCCGGCTGTTTCATTAAAACCTCTGTAGGTGCTATTTAAGACTTCAACAAGAGCTGCTGCGCGTTCGGTCTCTGTGCCAGTTTTAATTAACTTTTTTGTGTTTTCGTCAAGCACAAAACCGGTGGCGGTCAAGCTGGCAAAATTGCCGTTTAACGCTTGCGCCAAACCGTTTGTCATGCTCTTAAAATCATCTGTGCTGGCGGTTGCGCCTTTTTCAGCTATGACGTAGTCAATAATGGCTGGCGTTAATTTGGCTATTGTGCCGCCCATTAAATCGAATGTAGCCAATTGAGATTGTGTTATTAAAACATTTTCTTTAGTGGCAACGCCAACTTGTGACAATGATTGAGCTTGAGCGTTTAATAATTGAATTTGATTTTCAGTTGCCGCACCAGTATTGCGCAACAAAGCGGCCAAACGCTCTTGCTGTTTATTAGCTTCAATTGCAGCCTTGACGCTGTCAACACCTAATTTAATGGCAAACGATCCAACGGCAGCTCCGGCCGCAGCCACGGCCAAACCAACTTTGCCTAGACTGTCAAATACTTTGCTGCCAAAATCATCTGTGTCTTTTTCAGCTGATTTCATGTTGCGCTTGAAATCGTCAACATTAGCAAAAAGCCGAATTGTTAAATCGCGTTCACCGCCGCCAATAATTGCCATTGCTAAATGTCCTTACTAAATGTTTTCAATAACACGTCCGTCATTTTAAACCATTGGTCACGAATGTATTTTTCATTTGCCTTAATTGTCGGAAAAATCCAATAACCGCTATTACCGCGGCCGCTTCGTGGTGACTTAGGTGGAAAACGCCGGCCACCATTGCGCATGCCCGCATTGCCAATGCCATTAGGTATTGCACCAAATTCCGATCCAAAGACAACGTCACCGGCTTTGCCGCCACCGCTAAAAATACGTGCGCGGCCTTTACCTATGCCAATTTTTGGAATACGGTCTGACAAGACTTTAACGGTGGTTGCCACTTTAGCTGCTTGTGCTGGGCTGTATGGTGATACGTAAGCCGCACGTTTTATTTCTGTTGCCAGCTCTTGGGTTATTTGTTTTGTTGCTTGACGCAAAGCTGAATTAACATTTGTGTCATCAGTTTCACGTTGTAGCCTAGAAAAAGCATTAAGGGTTTGGCGCACGTCATCATCAAGTTGCACCCTAACCTTAATGCCATTAGCCACGTCTTTGCCTCTCTAGTATTTCCAGCGCGGTTTCAATGTCACCCGCGTCTGTCCAATACTGCATTGGAATACCCGTTGCAATCGCCAGCTCTACAATTAGCCTTCGGATTGAACGGGTTCGGTGGGGTTTATTTCCTCCCGTGCCATGACTTCAACGGACTTGACCGTTTTATGCCATGCGTCAAACGGCAAAAATGGTTTCTTTGGATTAGCCTCAATAGCGGCACTTTTTGCTGCTGAGTAAGCCATGAACGCCATTGTTGTGATTCCGGTGTCTGAACCAATCGGTTTGCCAAATTCTTTTTCAACGGCAATGTATTCCGATAGGCCGGCAACACAATGATCTATTGCACCGCTCTTGTATTCAATTTTAAATGTTTGTTCAAACATGTTGTCCTCCCGTTATCTTGTCAGTTGATTTAACTGAAGCTCTCTGCTGGCACGCCAATCACCTGAAACGAAAAGCTTGTGGTTTGTGCGTCTGTACCAGCTCCACCAGCTGACGGCCATGCTGGCAAAATTTGAAATGTGAAAACCGCACCGCTGGCAGCTGTGAAAACTGTGTTAATTCCGGTGTTTGGTGAGGCCTCAGCTACACCCCAAAGAATTTCACACAATGAACCCGTTGCACCCCAATCGGATAGCATTTCGATTTCAAAAGTGAAATTGTCATCGACCACCTTAAATGCTTTGCCGTCTAAGGTTTGGTAGGTTTGACGATCCATTTCACCCATTAGCATTGCGCTAGTGGTTTGTGCGTCAAAGTTGTTGCCGCCTATCGTGAAAGTCACGTCACGGCCAGTTATGATTGTTGTTGGCATTTCTTTTTCCTTCCTTACGCCGTGAACACGGACGTTAAGCTTATCTCAGCTGCTAAAAATTCAGACGATCCTGCAACGATTGGACTAGGCCGTGAGGCTTCGCCAACAATCCAGTTGGACGGCACGGTTTGATAAATCTGCACCAATGCCTTTTCAATGTTGTCTTGTGCGCTTTCGTTGTCTAACATGCTAACAAAAATAACGGCCGTTAGACGCACGTTTAGCCTTACTGTTGAACCAATGTAGCTTGGGTCAAGGTAAGGATTGTCAGCTTGTAAAACAACGCATGGTGGGGTTATTATTTCAGGGATTGAATTGTAAACACTAAATGAGCCGGACAAAGCATTTTTTAATGCGTCCCGCAAATCCTTAATGTCAGCCATTAGCCTATCATTGCCCCTTCGTCAAGGTATGCCCCTAAAATACCTTTTACGCGTGACAACAAGCCGATCCCAATTCGGTAAGTTGTAGTCTGTAAATCTAAACCTTCTATGCTGCCGCCGGAGCTAAACCGGCTTTGAAAAATTTCTGTGGCCACAACAATAATGGCGTTTTCAACGTTTGCGTTGCCCACGTAATTGAATGTGCCACTTGACACTTTACCGGACGGAATAACGCGCCTAAATGGTGTGTCTGTGCCGGTGTCTGCAATTGTAAAACGGTCATTGTATCGCTCAACAATTGTGTAAGTCCCGTTAACCGTGGCGTCAACACCGGTAATAGCAACTGTTTGATCTTTGCCAAAAAGGTTGCTTGTATTTAAATAAATTGTTGTAATGTCGCCGCCGCGCTCCCAACCGTAAACGGCTTGTTCATACTTAACCAGCATTGGCAAAATGGCGTTTTCAGCTGCGTCTAAAATGTCATTTAAAAATGCGTCGCTGTAAAGTGATTGAGAAACGCCAAGCGTAGCGCGAAACTCTGACGCGGTCACAATTGTTGGCATTGACGTTTCCTTTCTGCGGGGGTGGCGGCCGCCAGCACGGGAGGAACACCGGCGGCCACCGGCTTAGTTATTACTGCTTATTAAACCAGACAGCACCAGCACCAATTTTCGGTGCACATGCGCCATAGCCGTAATAAATGGTTTCGATCTGACCTGTGCCAACAAGGGTTGTTTGTAGGCGTAGTCGTGGGCTTTCATACCATGTGTAAGCCTCAGGGTTGAGAATTACCATTGAATAATCGGCAGTTTGATCAAGCGGGCTTCCTGAGCCAATTGCTTGACGGGTGACGTAAAGATCAAGGCCGGCAACGTTTCCGCGCAAGCTCTGTGGGGTCACAACACCAGCTGCGTTAGACGGAGCAATTGCATTGTAAATCGGACGTCCAGCGTCATTGTATCCCATAATGTTTGCCCATTGCTTTGTTGAAACAACAAGTGATCGGGCAAAGCCTAGTGAATTGTCATAAACGCTTGCAGCGGCTTCTGAAACGTAGCCAAGCAATCCTGTTGCGCTGTTTGCTTGTCCGGTTGCAGCTAGTATGCCGTTGTTTGCAATGGTTTCCATAACGTATTTTTCAGTAGCCAATTCGTACGCCAATTCCATCTGCCTGACCAATTCCGACAAAAATTCGGGCGAACTTCTGTCAAGCAGCTCTAATGAAAAAGTCTGTCCTCCTGAGAACTTGCGCACCGGTACAGATAAAAATTCATTTTCCATTCCGGTCTCAGGTGTTGGATCTTCCTCTGCAACTTCGTCCACAGTTGGGACAACGGTTAGCTTTGGAATTTCAAAGGTCATACCAGCAGCAGGTAGTGTGCCGCGTGAAATGGCGTCAATAAATGCACGGTTGCTTGTGGAAAGTGGGTTAATTACTTCGCCAAGCTGTGGTGTTGGAATTAAACCAGCATTGTTTGTGGTGTTGTCATCAGCTGCGGTGACGTAATTTCGGGCTTCTGCGTCATTGTAGGCTGCGGCCTTGATTGAGTTTACAAGGTAATCAACCTTATTGAAATTCAAACGCGGCTTGGTGTAGGTGACAGGCTGAGCTGCCACGGCAGGTGCTTCGGAAGCTTCAACCTCAACTTCAACGTCGGTCTTTACTTCCTCAACCTCTGGATTGGTCATTGTTGAACCTTCCTCTTTGGTTTCTTGTTCACTAGCAGCAACACGTTGAACGGTTGCTGATTTAATCGCTGGATCGGTCACCAGCGAAACTTCAACTAACTTTGACGCCGTGACAACATTGACATTGTCTTTTACGTCCCATGCGTCAACCATAACGCCAACGCTGAACGCGCTGCGTAATCCGGTGGCGGCTTCCTCCAATGCGTCTGACGCTGCTGTTGTGTTGGCTAATTTAAATTTTCCAATTACCGCGCCGTCAACGTGTTCAAAACTTATGCTTTTCCCAATTGGTCTTGTTTTGTCATGCTCTAGCAAAAGCTTCACGGGGGCAAAGTCAATGCTGTTTTCTGCAAATTGCGTTAAACCGGCTGACGTGTTTCCTGTCTCATTAAATGCCACAACGCGGCCTTCAATAATTCGGGTTTCAGTATCAGCTGCCGTAATCTCAAACGGAAACTCAATTTTCATGATAAAAACTCCTCTTGCTGTCTTACTTCATCCGGCGTCATTGCGCCAATGCCAACCAAAGTTTCATAGGTCTTAACGCGGGTTTCAATGTCACCGCGCAAGAATGTGTCCAAATCAAATTTAACAACCTGACCACTAGGGCAAAAATCAGGCATGCTAAGACGTTCCTCAATTGCGTGGATCAGCGGAGCTAAAGAGAAATCAATCAAAGCCCGCCTTTCCTGAATAGTATTGGAATAAGTCAAATTGCTGCTTAATGTTTCAGCTGACAAATAATAGGCAGGGACGTTTGCAGCTCTAGCAATCTCTAGGGCAATGTATTGTCGGGCTGTATTTAACTGCAAACGTTCAGGGTCAAAGCCTAACTGTTCAAAAGAAATGTCTGCGTTTAAAAACGCCGTGGCACGCGCTTTTCTGCTGGCAGCCCAAGCGTCAAGCAATGCTTGTATTCTTTCTTTTGGCAAGATTGAACCATTGCTCTTTAAAGTCACTTGTGGCATTGGTTCACGCGCATAATTCAATGCAGTCTTTTCCAATTCAATTGCAGACAAAATTGTGCGACCGGCAACTGCAAGTAAACCTTCATTGTATGACCAAAATGTGACAAGGCTGCCAACACCAGCTGTTGGGACGGTTTTGCCGTCAACGCGGTATTCAATAATTTCTGTGCCTAGCGCATTTAACTTTGTATCTACACGTTCAGGTTGAATTCGCTCAACTTCTTTAATTCGGTTAGTTTCGGCGTACAAACTTTTTACGCGCCAAAAAGATTTTCCAAAAAATAGCAAATCCTCTAATGTCCATGCGTAAGTAATTGAACCGGCAACACGTCGGTCAGGTTGATTGAAAATTAGTGGTTGGGGTTCAATGCGTGCGCCGGTGCGCTTATCGCGCACAATTCGTTCCATACCAGCTGCCGTGCCGCAAATAAGATTTCTTGCGCGTGCAACGCTTGGGACAGACATACTTGCTTCGCGCGTGACAATCGGAGTTGTAGTTGCGTAATTGTAAAGACTTTCCGGCGACCAAACCGGCGACAAACTAGCGGTCACAAGATCGGCGTTTTGTTGTGCCGTCAAAAGATCAGCTGCGGTTAGTAATTTGAAACTGTCGCGTATTCCCATAAGTCTGTCATTGTATTACACCAATGTAATTTTTGTCACGCCACTACGCAACGTAAATGTCAATTTCTGCCAATTGTTTGCTGGCAAGGTGAACAACCATTGCAGCTGCCACGCTACCCGTGACCACGGCATTAGACGCGCGGCGACCAATAACCCAACCGTCACCCCCCGCAAACGGAATTCGGGCTGAACTAACAATGTGTTTATTAAATTCAGATTGGTCAGCATGGGCAATTCTTTTGTTTGTCATAGCCGATAAGAGTTCATCACAGCTTTGAGCAAATAAACGGCCGTCAACGTCTTTGGTCACAATTCCAGCAGCTTGTAATCGGGCAGCCACGTTGGCCGCCGTGTTTTTACTGTAAGCCACTTCCGTTATTTCAAATTTACGCACCCAACCTGCAATGTCATTTGCAAGGTTTAAATCATCTAGGCTTGTTTCAGTTTCCCACGTCTGCACAAGGCTAAGGCCAATTCTGCCGTCCTCTAGCATTTGACCTAAAACCAATGCAGCATGATTTCTGCGCGGCGTGACGTCAAAGGCCGCAAATACTTGTTTTTTAGGATCAACGGTAAATGTTGGGTCTGAGCAATTTTGCCAAGCGTCCAGCGGCCACGGACTTTGCATTGTGTTTAAGAATTGGCACAAGATTTCAGTTCGGAAAATGGCTTCGTCCTCTTTAAACATGGCTTTAATGTTGTCAGGGTGGATCGTGTGACCTAAGGCTGGATTTGCTTGTTTTAACGCTTCCCAATCATCTATTTGGCAACCTAGAGGAGCTGACCATTCAAACCATGCAACGCTGTCATCAGCTCCGGCAACGGTCTGTAAGCCACGCTCCCGTAAATGTAGCAATGGCACACTTGTATCGTCACCGGCGTTCGAAATGCCCCACAATTGTGGATTGTGGCTTGCCAACTGTGTTTTGCTAATTGCGCTCCAACCGTCGTTATTCTTGTACTCACGCAATTCGTCCATTAGTGCGGTAGAGCAGCGCGCCAAGCCTCTACCAGCTGAGTTTGCCGCAACTACTCTAAGCCGGTTTCCGCTCAACATTTGGATTTCCTCCTGACCATTGACGCGTCGGATTTTCTTTACTTGCTGAGCTATCCAATCATTGCTTTCAATTACTTCTATGATTTGATTAAAGTGTTCCAGCGCAATGTGTAGCTTATGAGCTGCCACTATCTGCAAGGGTTCGTCCCATAGCACTAAACCAGCCAAAATGCGCATACGCATTAAATGGCTTTTACCGTTTTGGCGCGCTATGAGTAAACCGCAGGTGGCATACTGCCAACGGCCGTCAGGTTTGATTTTATGGGCATTTAAGGCCACGTATTCTTGCCACGGCAACAAAGGTTCAGAAATTTCTTTCGCCAAGTCTATTAGCTCTTGCCCACGCGTCGGTTGATCCGGATCAAAGGGTGTATGAACGCGTGGAATGGCATTTCCCAAGATTGGCAGGTTTAGATCGGTTTCAATCAAGATTTTTCCAAATCGTTCAAAACGGACAAAAACGGGTTTGCCCAAACGTAAGACGTTTCCGGAGGGATAGAGACAC
>Ga0208644_1002310_pt1 | contig 15297 bp, 10 predicted proteins | sample VirMetDEL_Nov_18_FD_184517 | JGI IMG/M metagenome (GOLD analysis project Ga0208644, IMG submission 184517) | Aqueous microbial communities from the Delaware River and Bay under freshwater to marine salinity gradient to study organic matter... | ecosystem: Environmental > Aquatic > Marine >... | reverse complement strand
CATACCGCAAAGGTTGGTTCTGTCCGTGGTGCAAGAATTGGCAAGACGCAATACTGCGAGAGAAAATTGTAGAGGAACAATAGATGTACGAATACAAAGCAACGATAGTTAAAGTCGTAGATGGAGACTCTATATATGTGGACATTGATCTTGGTTTTGACGTTTGGCTTCGTAACCAGTCTATTCGCTTATACGGAATTGACACACCTGAATGTAGGCAAAAAGATAAAGCAAGGAAGGCACATGGACTCCTCGCAAAAGCCTACGTTCAAAAGGCTCTCATCGTGGGAAGAACATATGCGCTCACAACAAAAGAGAAAGGAAAGTTTGGAAGATTTCTGGGCGAGTTCAAAACGGGAAAAGGATTTATTACGAAACTCCTTGTCAAAGAACGATTGGCGGTTCCGTACACTGGGCAAAATAAAAAAGAGATTGCGGTAGCTCACGAAATTAACCGTTTAGCACTAGTCAAAGAGGATAAACTATGACATGCCAATGCGATAGAAATACATGGGGTGAAGAAGGCCCTGGCAGCGTATGCCACAAACCTTTCTACAATGAGTTCGATATGTGTTTAATCTGCAACCATGACAAAGCTTGCCATGCAACTGTTGAAGAATCTGAAGTACCGCCGGTAAGTGAATACGAAGATAGACTGTAACGGAGCAATCAAATGACAGCGTGGTCTTACAGCAGTATAAAAACTTTTGATCAATGCCCTAAAAAGTATTACCACTTAAAAGTTGCAAAGGACGTAAAAGATTTTGGTAACGAAGCTACAATCTACGGAGGTCAAGTACACAAAGCCGCTGAAGACTACATAAAAAAGGGCACTGAAATACCTACTAAGTTTGAGTATATTTCAGCACCCCTAAAGGCCATAGAAAGCATACCTGGGGAGAAACATTGTGAGATACGTCTGGGTATAGCTTATGACGGGCAAGACTATACGCCGACTAAGTTTATGGCCAAAGATGTATGGTACAGGGGCATTGCTGACTTACTCATACTAAATGGTGAGAAGGCATACCTGATTGACTACAAGACCGGCAAGAACGCTAAGTATGCGGACACTGCCCAACTTGACTTGTTAGCCGCTGCTGTCTTTACACATTACCCAGAAGTCAAAACTATTAAGTCTGCTTTGGTGTATCTGGTAAGCAATGACTTTATAAAGAAAGAACATAAGGCAGAGTTACGAAAATCTTACTTTGCTACGTTTGACGAGTCCCTGCATAAGTTATCAGTTGCAGAGGAGTCAGAAGTTTGGAACGCCATAAGCGGGCCGCTTTGTGGTTTTTGTCCAGTAAAATCTTGTGAACACTACCGTGGGAGATAAACATGGCAGACAAGAAACGTAACTACAGAAAAGAGTACGACAATTATCAAGGCACTGAAGAGCAGAAGAAAAAACGTGCCAAGCGCAACGCTGCTCGACGTAAGGCCGAGAAAGAAGGCCGAGTTAAGAAAGGTGACGGCAAGGATGTAGCCCACAAGAAAGCTATGGATAAGGGCGGTAAGAACTCTGACGGTACTAGAATAGAAAGCAAGTCACGGAACCGATCTTTCAAACGAGACTCTAAGGGTAACCTAGTATCGGAAACCAGTAAGCGCGAGCGCAAGAAAAAGAACACATGATAATAGTAGATAACAAAGCCCTAGTCTTAAAAACTAGGCGGCCCCACCTTGTCACTGAAAAAATACTAAAATCTAAGGTGCTCAATGAAACTAACGGCATGTATGAGGTCGCCGTCAAATGGAACCTAGACGAAGCCCAACAGCTAACCGATATAGGTGCTAGGAATGTACCTTCTCCTATAACAAGAGACTATAAATGGTCTGGTAAGCTAGAGCCTTTTGCGCACCAAAAAGAAACTTCATCTTTCCTGACGCTACACAAAAAAGCTTTTTGCTTCAACGAGGCTGGCACCGGTAAGACCGCATCTGTTATATGGGCCGTGGATTATTTGATGAACCAAGGGCTTGTGAATAGGGTGCTAGTCATATGCCCACTGTCTATTATGAAATCCGCTTGGCAAGCTGACTTGTTTAAGTTTGCTATGCACCGAAGTTGCTCAGTCGCTTACGGCAACTCTGCTACACGTAAGAAGATAATTGAAGCTGGCTCAGAGTTTGTGATTATAAACTTTGACGGTGTGGCTGTAGTGAAAGACGAGATTATGAAAGGCGGCTTTGACATGATTGTTGTGGACGAAGCTTCTGCATACAAGAACCAACAAACCAACCGCTGGAAAATACTCAAACAACTGAGTGACCAGACTGAGTGGCTGTGGATGATGACAGGAACTCCCGCAGCGCAGTCACCCTTAGACGCGTACGGCTTAGCAAAGTTAGTCAGCCCACAAAAAATACCTAAATACTTTGGGCAGTTCAGGGACTTAGTGATGCGCAAGGTTACGCAGTTTACATGGAGGCCGAAGCCTAACGCAGACAAAATAGTGCATGCCGCCCTGCAACCTGCGATCCGGTTTGAGAAAGATCAGTGCCTTGATTTACCTGACGTTGTAAACGTAGAACGCGACGCCCCTTTGTCATCCCAGCAAGAGAAATACTACAAGCTTCTCAAGAAACAGATGATTATCCAGGCGGCGGGCGAGGACGTTACGTCTGTTAACGCAGCCACAAATCTAAATAAACTGTTGCAGATATCAGGTGGTGCGGTCTACTCGGACACTGGAGAGGTTATTCAGTTCGACGTGAGCAATAGGCTAAAAGTAGTCCTTGAGGTCATAGAAGAAGCAAGTAACAAGGTGCTAGTGTTCGTACCCTTCACGCACACGATAGAGTTGCTTAAGGAGTTTTTGGACAAGAACAAAATCAGTAGCCAGATAATCTCTGGCAAAGTAACCCTCAATAAGCGCAGTGAGATTTTTGACAACTTCCAAAAGACAGACGATCCACGGGTGCTTATCATACAGCCGCAAGCTGCTTCTCATGGCCTGACTTTAACCGCTGCCGATACTGTGATCTGGTACGCTCCGGTTACTAGCGTAGAGACTTATCTGCAAGCTAACGCTAGGATCAACCGCCCCGGACAGAAAAACAACATGACTATTGTCCACATACAAGGAAGTGAGGTTGAGCACAGGCTGTACACCATGCTGCAAAACAACATCCTAAACCACAATAAGATCGTTGACCTTTATCGTAGCGAAGTTGAAAAAAGTGTTTGACATTGTCAAGTAAAGGACTAAACTTATCCTCCCTTTAACCCAAATGCGGAGGACAAATGTCAGACAGTTACACAGCAGATAAGATGGCTAAAGACTATATTAAGTTACGTGAAGTCATCAAAGAAAAAGAAGAAGATATAAAAAAGCTCAAGGGCATCCAAGAAAAGATTACCGACAAGATGCTAGAGTTATGCGCTGACCAAAATCTAGACAGCGTAAAGACTCCGTTTGGGACTATATCTCGCCGTGTCCATTCAAGTTTTTGGACATCTGACTGGGAGCAAATGCACCAGTTCATCAAGGAAAACGATGCGTTTCATCTACTAGAAAGACGCATTCATAACAGCAACATGAAAGAATTTCTGGAAGATAATCCAGACAAGCTGCCTGTAGGTTTGCAGTCAGACCGCAAGTTCGTAATTTCAGTTAGAAAACCAACCTCTAAATAGGAGTGCATATGAGCAACGATGTTGAAATCTTTACTCAACAAACCGGCGTAGCCAAGTCTGGCGGACGGCGTATGACCGCGCTAGGTCAACAAATAGCGCAAACCGTAACTATATCTAGCCGACGTATTGTCGCTAAGAACGGTGCTTTTCGTAAGATTGTTAATGGTAAGCAAGTAGGTGATTCGATCCGTGGCGAGTTCAACGCCATCATTGTAGCTATGCTGCCTGAAGTCTCTCGAATCTATTACAAAGAGAAGTTCGACCCAGAAAAAGAAGCCACGCTTCCAAACTGCTGGTCTAATAAAGGCGATAAACCAGAGCCTGAAGCGAGTGATAGGCAGTCTGCTAACTGCGCTGATTGCCCAATGAATATAAAAGGTTCCGGTGAAGGCAATAGCCGCGCATGTCGTTTTCAACGCCGCATTGCAATTATGCTAGAAGGCGATACTTCCGGCGAGGTCTACCAATTCCAAATCCCCGCTAAGTCCTTGTTTGGTAAGGGCGAGCGCAACGTGCATCCGTTTGAGTCCTACATTAAGTTCATTGTAGCTAACGGCATGTCTCCTGATGGTGTTGTCACCACGGTAGCTTTTGATGACAACGCTGAAACCATGGAGTTACTCTTTTCACCTGTTCGAGAAATCGACGATGATGAATACGAGTTAGTGCTAGCTGCGCAGGGTAAACCTGATGCAGACCGGTACACCAGGATAACCGTAGCCCAGACCGATGGGGTTACTAAACAACCAGCTTTGGCTAAACCAGAACCTAAGCCTGCTCCCGTTGTCCAACGTTCTGAGGAACCTGAGGACGAAGAGGTCGAGGAGCCAGTCAAACGACCCAAGAAAAAAGAAGAAGCCCCCGTCGAAAAAGATGAGGACTTGGCTTCTATTATAAGTGAGTGGGGCGATGATGACTGATGAGCTACGGTTACAGTGTTAAGCTAATTGAGCTAAACAAATCCGCAGACCGTCGAAACCTAGGCGTAAGGCTGGGCCGCATTTGCATCAAGCATGATGTACCTGTAGTCCGTGTAGCTGCTCGCCTAGGGGTTAGCCGTCAGGCTGTATATAACTGGTTTGCGGGCGTTTCTAACCCGAAGCCACCAGTTGCTAAAAAAATAGAAAGGTACATCTCTAAACTGCAACGGTGATTTTATGAATGACATAGACCTGATAAGCCTAGTTCGTCCTGCGGGGGGATGGTATGGCTTTCTGGCGGTTAAGGACAAAACCAAAGTCCGGCAGCTTATGTTTGAAACTAGAGCAGAGCTGGACGAGGCCATAGAGAAGTATGTATCCGAACGCTGGTGTGTATTTTTTGGTCTTGGTAAATACAAAAATGGTGATAGTAGAACACAGAACAACGTAGAGTCTCTAAGGTCTTTTTGGGTTGACATAGATTGTGGCCCCAACAAGTCTCTGGTTGACGAGCGTACAGGCCAACCTCAGGGCTACGAAACCCAGGCGGAAGGTTTAATTGCGCTCAAGAAGTTCTGTAAAGATACTGGCCTACCTGCACCCCTGATAATTAATTCTGGTAATGGCGTCCATGCCTATTGGCCGTTGCAAGAAGACGTGCCGAAAGAAGAGTGGGACCCCGTTGCCAAGCGTTTACGCCAAGCGTGTATAAACAATAGTTTTTACGTGGACACTAAGGTATTTGAGGCTGCTAGAGTACTCAGACCACTCCACAGTAAAAATTTCAAGGGTGACGCTACCGGAATACCGCCAAAAGACGTTGTCGTACTCAAGAAAACAGCCCCAATCAGCTTTGATTCCATACGTTTGCTGTTTGGTGTTGAGCAAGGTGCTGTAGAAGCTAAAAAGCCAAGGCGTGGATTGAGCGCACTAGGTCAAGCGATTCTTGCTAACTCAGACAACAGTTTTAAACGCATCATGCAACGATCCGGCAAGGGTGATGGCTGCAAGCAACTAGCCAGCTGCTACGTGGACAGAGCCACCTTGTCAGAACCACGTTGGTTCGATGCACTTTCGGTGGCTAAGTTTTGTTCCGACAGTAAAGACGCCATACACAAAATATCTTCTGGTCATCCCGATTACGACCCGATTGAAGTAGAGCGGAAGATACTACACATAGCGGGGCCTCATACATGTGAGGAGTTTGAAATAAACAACCCAGGTGGGTGCGAAGAATGCCCCCACAGGAACAAGGTTAAAAGCCCGATTGTACTGGGTAAGACCGTAGCTAGATCAAAACCAGAACAGATTGAAGTTATTTTCGAGTCTTCTTCTGGCGAGCAGGAAGTACACCAAATACCTAAACTTCCGGAGCCATACTTTAGAGGTAGGAACGGAGGCATATACGTAGCTTTTGAGGAGGAAGGCGAAGAACTTCCGCCGAAGCTTATTTATCACAACGACATCTACGTAGAAAAAATAATGAAAGACCATAAAGGCTTTCATGCAGTCGTAAAGCATCACATGCCTATGGACGGGGTACAAGAATTTGTCATCCCTAACTCTGCAATAACCGACAGACGCGCACTTACTGAAGCACTTTCTGATAACGGCGTAGTCGCAAGTGAAAACCGGAGGAAGCTGATTCTTGAGTACCTTATTACATCTATCGTAGAGCTACAGCATAGTAAAAAGGCGGAACTTATGAGACCACAGTTTGGTTGGGCTGACCAAGACAGCAAATTTATAGTCGGAGATAGAGAGATAGCAGTAACAGGTACTTACCATAGCCCACCGTCTAGCTCTACCCGCAGCATGGTTAACTATTTCGTGCCTAAAGGCACCCTAGAAAACTGGAAAGAGGCCGTAGAACTCTATGGTAGGGAGGGGCTTGAGTTGCAGGCTTTCGCTGCACTGAGCGGTTTTGGTGCGCCCCTACTTAAGTTTACAGGCCAAAAAGGCGCTGTGATTAACATGATCCACCCCGACTCTGGCACCGGCAAAACTACGATCCTGCGTATGGCTAATAGCATATTTGGTGACCCTGAGATGTTGCTAGGTACTCCTGACGATACGTCAGTGGGTAAAGTTATAAAGATAGGCATCCTCAACAACATAGTTAACACTATGGACGAGGTCACTAACGTAAAGGCTCACGACTTATCTGCCATGTTGTACTCCTACTCGCAGGGTCGTGGTAAAGACAAAGCTAAGCAAAACGCTAACGAGCTTAGAGAGAACAACATTACTTGGCGTGACATATCTCTGGCCAGTTCTAACGCATCTTTTACTGAGAAGCTCAAGACTATAAAGAACAACCCAGACGGCGAAATGATGCGGCTGTTGGAGTTTAAGATTGGCTATACTGATCAAAAAATAATCAGCACAGAAGAGGGCAAAGAGATACTAGACCATGTGCTAAACAACAACTTTGGTCATGCCGGGCCTATATTTATCCAGTACGTTATAGCTAACTTAGAAGAGGTAAAAGAGCTAGTCCTAACAATACAGCGCAAGATAGATACAGAACTGAGCTTGACACAACGCGAGCGTAACTGGTCTGCGGTTGTAGCTGCCAATATAGCGGGTGGTCGTATAGCAGCAAGGCTTGGGCTGCTGCCTGGTTGGCACTTAATGCGCATATACAGGGCAGTGTGCAAGGCGTTGACTGAGATGCGTGAAGATACTAAAGCACCTGTAAGTGATTCTAGCAGTACGATAGGCGACTTCATTAACCGACATCAGGCAAACATTCTGGTGGTGGATAACGAGGTAGACCAGAGAACTCAGAAATTCAAACCGCCTTATTTAGAGCCTAGGGGGCCACTGTACATACGCCACGAACCCGACACTCAAATGTTATTTATCTCCGTAAAAGCTCTCAGCGCTGACTGTGTGGATTGTCAGGTAAGCTACAAAGACACGGTGAACGATTTGAAGAGGAAGGGCATACTTATAAAAGCGGATAACAAGCGGCTAGGCAAAGGCTCTAAGATTATGTCACCTGGGGTACGTTGCTTGTGGCTGGATGCTTCGCACCCAGATTTTATAGACATGGCTACTATGGTTGTTGAAGATGCAAGTGGAGAAAGTGACGTACGAGATTAACTGGAAGAAGTTTAAGGTGGGGTATTCGTTCTTTATACCCTGCCTTGACCCAGACAATGCGTGGAAAACAATAAAGCCTATACTGAAAAGGCTGAAGTTTAAGACCGTACACAAAGTTGTCATTGAAGACGGGGTGCGAGGCATCCGTATATGGAGGGTTTAGTCTTCGTCAGGCAACAAGGTTTTTAATGTGCCTTGCGTGCTTTTACCGCCGTAAGCTCTTGTAGGCTCTAATAGTGGTTGCAGAAAGTCTTTAACGCCGACGCTTTGAATTAGTAATCCACCTTCTTCTTCAGCAATTGCCCTACTCTCTGCTCTACCTTCCAGCGAAGACTTCAGTGTTTCTTGTGTGATTACAAAGAATGGGAACTGGTAGTTGAAGTTGTCTATATCTACCTCCCTCTGATTCAGCTTAGCTAGATTATCTTCAGTGGGGTTCCTTTCAAATTCTAGGTCAGCCCTAGCGTACGCAGCTAGTGTTTCGGCACGTCTGCCTTCTACATCGTTTTCAAACTCCCTAGCTAAGAAATTTGTCCTCTGTAATTGCGCAGTAGTTGTGTCTTGGAAACCAATAGTCTGCCCGAATAACCTATAGGTAGAATAGTATTCTTTGGGGTTAATAATAGTCCCGTTATTGGAGATCAACCCCTCGTCTTCAAATCTTACAGCTCGCGCTACGTTTTTAAACAGGGCGGGCAGTAAATCTTCTACTGCTTTATTGTAATCCTCTCTGCCAAAAGCTTCTGCTGCTCTGGTTGCATTGCCAATTAAACCCGCTGTTGGTCCGAGGGCTGTCTTAAATACAAGTTCTTGGAACGCAGTTTCTAAGTTAGCCGCTGGCACATCATCTCTAAACCAAAGCATATCAAGCGAAGTAGAGGCCCCTACGTTAAGATCAGTAAGAGCGGATATCGGCCCCATTTCTGCTATCCTAGTTGCTAAGTACGCTTGCTCTTCTGTTAAACCTAACGCCTTTGCAAAACTGCTGTCCGGCCCAAACATGCTGGGCAAGAAAACTGTACGGAACCACAAGTCAAAACTAACAGGGCCTAATATGTTTGTCGGGTCTATTTTATCTTCGTAGTCTGGATCGCCTGGGCATATACCAAGCTCTTCGCAAAGTTCTGGGCGCATACTTTCCCTGATGCCGTCTACAGCAGCGGCAAAGATTCCGTACAGAGGCATACCTACAGAACCAGCGAACAACCAAGTCATACCCAAAGTACCCCAAAACTTAGCTGCGGCTTCTTTTTTGCCTTGCTCGTTAAGTAGAGGTATCTGACCTATGAAATTTCTATATAGGTAAGAAGTCATTTGCAGCGGGAAAGTCATAAACTGGAACGCTAACCTACCTACAGGGTTTTTAAACAACCTAGGTTTATTGTAGTTTGTATAGTTGAACAGACCTTCATAAGCTAACTTCATAGCTTCGTTCATAGCCTCTCGTGCGGCCTGTTCTTTATCCATGCCCTGCTTGAGCCGCTCGTTATAACCAAGCTCAAAGGACGACATGTACATGATTTCTCGGTTTATGCGCTCCATGTGGTGGAATGCACCTGTCATTGCCCCCATCACTATCTTAGAACTTCTAGACGGCAACGACATTTTTTGGTCACTGGCAGAGCCAGTAATATCGTTTATGTCTTTAGCGTAGGTATCCATGAAGAACCCACGCTCGTTTGCAAACTCCCATGCACGAGCTAGCGCATTACCATACTCACCGTTTTCAGTTACGTATTTTGAGTAGCGTATAGAAGGTTGGCCCCACTCTGTAACAAGTTCTCCGTTGGCTTTTCTCCTAGTAAGACTTACTTTGCCGTTTAGCGCGCCTATACTGTAGTTAGCCATTGTTTTGGTTACATCTACGCCACCAAATCTAGCCATCAACACAGGGGTACCAACAATTGCTAGCTGTGTAGACTGTACGAGCGCAGACTTAATACCGGACATCATCCACAAAAACACTACTTTGTTGCCAAGACTTGCTACCGAATCCAAACTACTTGGTGTAGGTGGTTTTATTTCTGCCATAGCGCGTTTAGATATTTCATCTGCCACTACGCGCAATTTAACTTGATCAGGATTATTTTTTAGCTCCGCGTACATAGAAGCCATAGCTAGCCTTAACTGCTTGCCATAACGCAATCTTGCAAGTTGGTTAGCTGAGTTGTGTTGGCTTGATGCAAAATTTCTAAGCGTGTCTCTGCTGTACCCAGCTATACCAGAACGGTGTATAAACTTACGACGCAAGTCTCCACCAGGCAAAGTTTTTAAGTAAAGCTGGTACACTTGGTCTTGTAAGTCTTTGGTGTTAATAAGCGATGGATCGCTCATCATTTGAAATATATTCTTTAGGTCTTCGCTAGAGTTTTCAGCCTCTTGCCTCAATTGGTCATTGTTTTTATTGTCACCAATTTGCATCTGCCCGGCTTCTATCCAGTTTTCATAGCTTTCAAATTTACCTGAAGCTGGATTAGCTCTATCTTTTGCTAGCTTCCTTGCAAACTTATTTCTAGCGGACTCAGACTCGAACATGTAGAACTCACGCCCTCTGCCTTTACCCACAGATAAAAAGAAATCCCCGTATCGCATTAACGGGAAGTAGACTGCCAAAGTGTTGTGCGCTTGGTAAGTAGCTACAATTTCCGGTATATTTTGTTTTTGCGGCAAAAGCTCAGCTGCCATTGCAGGGTCTGCTGCTATTGCTGCGTCTATTTGGTTATTCTTTTCCCTAGCTTTATCAACAGCGTGTTTAGCAGGGTTAAGTATTCGATCTATTAAATCTTGCTTACGTTGGTCGGGAAGTTTTGACTCCCTGATATTCCCCAGCAACAACTTCATGTGCAGTTTGTGAGATTTTTCGTAGGCTTTTTTAGCCATCTTATATATCTTTACGCCGCGTTGACCTCCGTTGTCTGCCATTTGCAGCCATTCCCATGCGGTAAAAGTCTCCCTTATTTTGTTAGTCCTTGCGGTTATTTTCCCTCTAAATTTAGCGGCTTCTTGAGGGGTAGTGCTGGGATTAGCTAGTTGAGATCGGTAATGAGCTAACAACGGGTCTTTTGCCAATGTTTCTTGCAAGCTACCGAACCTAGAGGGGTCTATGCCGTTTAATGTAGCTATGTGCATAACGTCAGACAATACTTCACTGCCTTTTGGAAACTTAGCTATAAAGTCTTCCCACTCAGGAACTTGCTCGTAAAGTTCCCGCAGTATTCTTCCTCTGTAAACAGCCATGTCCTCAATTATTTTATTTACTGAGGCTATGTTAGCTATTCTGTTTCTGGCAAATCTTGTAATCCCGTCAGTAGTCCAACCACTAATTATAAGGCGCAAAGACTTGGCATTTATCGAGTCATATAAAGCGTCTAAAGTATCTATGGCGTCCTTTAGACTGCGAGTGCCTTTCACCATCTGCCATACATTTCTGTATGTGCCAGCGGCGTCGTTACTCTTACGCAAGTTTTCTTTAAGCGCGGAGTTGCGCTCTGTTTTGCTCTTGGCGTAGTTAATTGCGCTAGATGGTGGTCGGTTATTCTTCTGCTTGGTATTAAAGTCAACAAGACGGCCAGTTAAATCCACTAGGTTATCGAACGCAGATACTTGGCCTTCTATTATCCCGAGAACTTTTCGTATCAGTTTAGTGAAAAGCGACAGTCCGTTCCAAGACTGGCCCTCTGCCCACGAGGTTTCTGGGGGCATATCTAGTAGAAATTCTTGTACGGTGGGATCGGTTAAACCGTAAGCCACAAACTCGTCTAGGTTTTCAAACGCACGCTCAAATATTTCTATTTGTGCCTCTGAGAGTAGGCCGTTCTTTTGTTTGTCTAGCACCCGCTGGTTTGCACTTACGTATAAACTTTCTAGCTGTTTTATAGCTTTTCTAGTACCAGGACTTACGCTATTCGGGTCTTGTTCGTACGCGTGCATTATAGACGTAGTGGCTGCATGTATCATTTCATGCGCGACTATTATGGAACTTATACCAGACCCTTCAGAGTTGCCGAGATCGTTTAGTACAATAACATTTCTAATAGAGCCGTCTGGGTTTACTGTGATTTCCTGTATTCCCAGCACAGCGCCTTCTATTAGTGCTATGTTACCCGCTACATCCAACCCCATGTCGGTAGACCAAATTTGTTCTTGGTCACTTACAACAAATACTTCAACACCTTTAAGCGCAGGCTCCAGTTTGTTAACTATAGCTTTGATATAGCTGGGCGTGTCGGGATCGGCTAGTATGGCTTTTATGGCTAGCGATACATCGCCAGTAGCATTGCGCATACCCTCATTAGGCTGCTGATAATCTTCTACCTTAGAAAGTGGTAGCGCAGAGGTAACTATAAACCGTGGGCCTGTTTTTCTTTGCAAGTCACGTTGTTGGTTTAACTTTTCTGCTTCTGCAATATCTTCGGCACGTAACTTTCGATCATTTAGCAGCTGGTTTATTTCTTGCGCTGCTTTAGTTCTGCGATCAGCAAAGTTTTCAACTAGCCGCAATGCGTCTGCTATTGCCTGAATACGTTGTTTCTTAGTGGTCTCTAGTTCGTTTGCATACTCGTTGAACAGAGTAATCTGCTGGTTAGCAGTTTTACGGTCGGAACGCTCAGCTATGATGTCTCCCGCAGGGCGCACACCACCCTCTCCAAAACTCTGGATAGCTGTTTCGATTGTGCGCAGATTTTCTTCTGTAAGCCCCTTTTTTATGTACTTGTTTCTTATCTTGGCGACTTGCTTGCCCTCTACGACGTTCCTAAGCTTAGTTAGAATACTCTTTCGCTTGTCGTAGTCTTGGCCCGCTTTATACTTAGACTCTTGTTTGGCAGCAGCTCTTTTGTTTTGCTCCTCTTGTACTTGTTCCGGGGTATCAAAAAGTTCTTGCCTGCCACTGGGTACTTGTGCATCAGCAACTTGGTCTTGTTTGATGGGAGCCTTACCGGTATTGGCTTTGTAACCAGAGTACCAATCGCTCCAGTTGTCCGGTGCCCAAAGAGCTAATCCAGCTTGTACTTCGTAAGGAACCTCGTCTAAATTGGCTTTGTTGGCTCTTGTTTTACGTTTTCTATCCGTATTCCCTGCAACACCAACAGCGTCTAAAAGCTGGCCTCTTTCTTCTGGCGTAGCGTTAGCCCAAAAATCAACAACTTGTTTTCGGTTGTCTGGATTGTTCATCCAGGCATTAACTCTGTCGTTTCTTGCTGCTGTTGTTTCTTTTTGTTTCCGCAGCTCTACAACATCTGGGCGTTTGTTGTATTCTTCTTGGAATGCTAATTCTTGCGCTTCGGTTCTGAAAGGATAGCTTATGCGGCCTTTACTTAGCTTGTTAATTAACCCTGCTATCCGACTAGCGTTAGTGCCAGTAGCTATTTCGTTGACAGCTCCCTGTTGTGTAGTAGAAGCAGCAGATGCCCAACGTGCAGCGTCCGCAGTGCCTATCTCACCGTTCTTGATGGCTTCTTCTATGTCTTGAATACTTTTGTATTCTTTATTAGAAAGAACTTCCCACGCCTCTCTGGCGGAGATCATACGTTCTATTTTTTCTTCTCTAGTACCACTAACCTGCAACTTGGCTTCTTTCAACGCCTCATCAAGTCGTGCAGTAGGTAACTGGTTAAGCTCGTTTAACAGCCGTTGCCGTGTAGGTTCAAAACCGTAGTCAACCTGAGAACTCTGCTGGACTCCTTCAAAGCCGACCATATCTTCGGTAGGCGGTTGTTGAGCAGTGGCCGTTTCTTTTTTGACTGGGTAACTTACAGAATCATCCGTCGCTACTTCAGCATCCAACAACTGGTTTTGCTGTAGCCGATCTATGATTTCTCTGGTTGGGTTAAAGCCTATACCCAAAAATCTTTGTAGTTCTGAGGTTGTGACGCTTGGCCGACTCTTTACAAACTCAACTGCTTTGTTGTAGTTGTCATCTACGGGCGTTTCTTCAGTCGCTTCTCGCTCTACAGCGTCCGCAAGCTGCGCATCTTCGTCTACCGCCTCCTGATCCTGCACCTCACCTTGCGCTATGTCGCTGTCAAGGTTTAAGTCTAGTTGGTCTAGTTCATCTTCCTGCGTGTCTTCTTGTCTACCTGTGCTGTATGACTGGCCTTTAGCTGCTAATAACGTAGCCTCTTCCTCAGTCATACCCTGACGCACATAGTAAGCAACGTCTTCCTCAAACGTAGTCTGTATTTCGTCTTGCGAACCGGCAACTTGCTCCTGACGGGCGATGTTTTCTGCCTGTTCCTTTATTAGCTCTTCTACGCGGTTCCTAAAAAACTGTCTCCCAGACTCTGTAGCTACGTTAATACCACTACCAGACAAGCCTCCTGCGGCTTCAGCAGCGGCTGAGTTCACTATCCGCTTAAAGTTCTCTACGGTTATGGCGTCGCCAACTTGTTCGCCAAGAACACGCTCACCAATTATCTGGGCGGTCTCTTGTAGGCCACCAGTTATACCTTCTTCAACAAGTTCTCTTGGGGCTTCTTTGAGGGTTTCTTTAGCAGCTTGCGCAGTGCTACGCTTTACGACTTCTTCGCCTAGCTCTCTGGCAGCTTTCCTGCGTAGCAGACTACCAACAGGGCCTGCAATAACGTCCAAAGTACCGCTCGCCAACGCAGTCAGAGTGGTTACGTCGCCGGTTTTATTTAGGTACTCAATAATTGCTTGGGTTCGATCTTCTTCGTTTAGATTACTCGTAAGATCAAGTATGTAACCAAGTCTGGTGTCTATAGTCTCACCAAGTGCAAGCCCAGTGCCTACAGCACCAGCACCATAAGGGCCTGCCACAGCACCAGCTACCATTACAGGGCCTATATTTACCAGGCCTGAACCTACGTTGTAACCTAGCCAGTCTCTAAAATCAGCTAAGTCTCTTATATCAGTAAGCTCTCCGACTCTCGCACCGTACTTTTCCGCTATGTTTTGTTGTTTTGCTGCTAGCTCTGGTGCTGTTTGCGCTATGTCTTGTGAAGACTCTTGTATGGTCTCGTTAGACTGACTAACTATTTCTTGCCTGTAATTCGGGTCACTATATTCATAGGCTTGGAGCCTGCCCAAGTCCAAATATTTATTCTCAGAGATTAATTCGTAGAATATGTCTTCGGCGGTTTCGCCAGCATCAATACGTTTGTATGCGTCTTGTAACCCACGTTCTCTTACTACGCGGTCTGAATCAATCTGCAAGTCTACCTTTTGTGGGACTAACGCCATGCTAGACGCAGCGGCGGGTATACCCTTACTGAAAAGTTGCTTGAAAAAGCCACGGTCTTCGTCTGGGTTTGTGGCGGGTTCTACTGGTTCTTGGGGAGCGAACTGAGCAAAAGGATTAGGCGCGGCTGGTTCTTGAGCGGCAAACTGAGCAAACGGATTCGACTCTTCCGGCGTTTGCTCATCTTCCTTAGCAAACCTTGCAAAAGGATTTTCTTGGGGGTCCGCCATAAGACCCTCCTACCTAAGACCCGCTAGTACTTGTTGTGCTTTTCCTGCGCCAAACTGTTCATCAAATTGAGCTGCAAGACTAGGGTCGTTTATCAGCATCTGTTTTGCTTGCTCAGGAATTTGTGACAGAGGGACAGGCAATACTGTTTGGGTTTGGGTTTGGGTTTGGGTTTGGGTTTGGGTTTGTCCTGCGGGAGT